>UBJH01001387.1_pt1 | contig 11118 bp, 10 predicted proteins | sample 2193721 | NCBI WGS metagenome assembly UBJH01 (sample SAMEA4703186, study PRJEB27089) | metagenome | reverse complement strand
CGGGCCGGGCTTCAGCCCGACATGCGTTTGCGGCCATCCGACATGACAGCCAGCCATAACGAAGCCCCCGGCCTTGCCCGCGAATTCGGCTGGGACGCCGGCCCGCGCGGCCGCGCGCTGTTCCTGATCGCCGTCCTGTTCTCTTCGTTCCAGGTGGTCAGCGCCGCCTTCAGCCCGCTCTCCAGCGTGGTGGTGCGGGCGATCCATGTCGGCTTCCTGCTGCTGATGACCTTCCCCTTGTTCCCCGGCATCACCGCGAAACGGCAGCCGCTGCCAGGCGTGGCCTGGCTGCTCGGCGGCGCGGGCTTCCTCCTGGCCTTCTACCACTGGATCTTCGAAGGCGACCTGGTGCAGCGGGCGGGCGACCCGACGCAGCTCGACCTGGCAGTCGGCGTCATCACCCTCGCCCTGGTCTTCGAGGCGGCGCGGCGCATCATGGGCCCGGCCCTGCCGCTCATCTGCGGCGCCTTCCTGGCCTATGCCCTGTTCGGCAATCACCTGCCGGGTGCGCTGGCGCATCGCGGTTACGCCTTCAGCCAGGTGATCGACCAGCTCGGCTTCGGCACCGAGGGCATCTACGGCATTCCGACCTATGTGTCGTCGACCTACATCTTCCTGTTCATCCTGTTCGGCTCCTTCCTCGAGCAGGCGGGAATGATTCGCCTGTTCACCGACTTCGCCATGGGCACGGTCGGCCACACCCGCGGCGGCCCGGCCAAGGTCGCAGTCATCTCCTCCGGCCTGATGGGCACCATCAATGGCTCGGGGGTGGCCAACGTGGTGACCACCGGGCAGTTCACCATCCCGCTCATGAAGCGCTTCGGCTACCGGGCGGACTTCGCCGGCGGCGTCGAGGCCACTTCCAGCATGGGCGGGCAGATCATGCCGCCGGTGATGGGGGCAGTGGCCTTCATCATGGCCGAGACCATCAACGTGCCCTACGTCGAGGTGGTGAAGGCCGCCACCATCCCGGCCCTGCTGTATTTCGCCTCCGCCTTCTGGATGGTGCACCTGGAGGCCGGCCGCATGGGGCTGCACGGCCTGCCCAAGTCGGAGTGCCCGGATGCCTGGGCGGCGGTCAGGCGCGGCTGGCACTTGATTCTGCCGCTGGCGGCCCTGGTCTGGCTGCTGTTCTCCGGCTACACGCCGCTGTTTTCCGGCACGGTCGGTCTCGCCCTCACCGCCATCCTCATCCTCGGCGTCGCCATCGCGGCGCGGCTGTCCGCCATCGCCCTGCGCTTCGCCTTCTGGATCGCGCTGGGACTGGCCTGTGCGGCCTTCTTCAAGCTCGGCGTCGGCATCTTTTTCGCCATCGTCGGCGTGCTGGCCATCGCCTGCTTTTTAGTCAAGGGCGGTCGCGAGACGCTCAGGCTAGCCGTCAACGCGCTGGCCGACGGCGCCCGCCACGCCCTGCCGGTGGGCGTCGCCTGCGCCCTGGTCGGCGTGATCATCGGCGTCATCACCCTCACCGGGGTGGCCACCACCTTCGCCGGCTTCATCATCAAGCTGGGCGCCGACAGCCTGTTCCTGTCGCTGCTGCTGACCATGCTGGTGTGCCTGCTGCTGGGCATGGGCATCCCGACCATCCCGAACTACATCATCACCAGCTCGCTGGCCGCGCCGGCGCTGCTGGAACTCGGCGTGCCGCTGATCGTCAGCCACATGTTCGTCTTCTACTTCGGCATCATGGCCGACCTCACGCCGCCGGTGGCGCTGGCGGCCTTCGCCGCCTCGCCCATCGCCCAGGCTTCCGGACTGAAGATCGGCGTGCAGGCGATCCGCGTCGCTGCCGCCGGTTTCGTCGTGCCCTACATGGCGGTGTATGCCCCCGCCCTCATGCTGCAGGGCGGCACCTGGTTCGACACCGCCTACATCGTCTTCAAGGCAGTGCTGGCCATCGGCCTGTGGGGTGCCGCTTCCATCGGCCACCTGCAGACGCGCATGAACTGGCCGGAGCGCATCCTCGCCGCCACCGCCGCCGGCTTCCTCATCGTCGCCCTGCCGGTTACCGACGAGATCGGCTTCGGCCTCGGCGCCGTATTCCTCGCCTGGCACTACTGGCGCTGCCGCCGTGCCGTGCCGACTGACGTTTCCCGATGAGCCTGTGCCTAGCCGCCGGCGCGCTGGTGGCCACGCTGGCTGTCGACGCCTTCACGCTGGCCTGGACGCATTCCATCGAGAAGATCCGCTGGGAGGAGGACTGGCGCATCGAGGCCGGGCGGCTGCATCTGGTCGAGGCACGCATCCACGGCAGCGGCGCCGGCATGGAGCCGCCCGAAGGGGCCGTGCTGGAACGGGGCGTATGGCGCTATCGGCCGCTGGTCGCCCCCGTCGAGCGCCTGCGACTGGCGAATTCGGCCTACACCGCCGATTACGAACTCTGTTTCGACGGCCGCTGCCGGCCGCTTGCCGAAGTGGCGGGCAGCGCGGAAAATGCGCCGATGGAACTGCATGCCTGCGAGGGAGAACGACATGGCCGCTGAATTCGATGCCGTCCTGAAAGCCCCCTTCGGTGCCCTTGGCGTGCGCACCGAAGGCGATGCTGTCGCGGAAATCCGCTTCCTGCCGCCCGGCACGCCGGCGTTCAAGCCGCAAACCGCCCTCGCCGCGCGGGCCTGCCAGCAACTGTCCAGCTATCTGGCCGACCCGCAGGCCGGTTTCGACCTGCCGCTGAAGGCTGCCGGCACGGCCTTCCAGCGCCGCGTCTGGCAGGCGATCGCCGCCATCCCGCCGGGCCGCACGCTCACCTACGGCGAAATCGCCAGGCGCCTGAAAAGCGCGCCGCGGGCGGTGGGTCAGGCCTGCGGCCGCAATCCCTACCCGGTGGCGGTGCCCTGTCACCGCGTGGTGGCCTCCGACGGCGGCCTCGGCGGTTTCGCCAATGCGAACGGCGGCTACCTGCTCGACACCAAGCGCTGGCTGCTGGCGCATGAACGAAGCTGACGCCCGGTTGCTCGACACCTTCGCCGATACCCTCTGGCTGGAGGCCGGCCTCTCGAAGAACACCCTCTCGAGCTATCGCGCCGACTTGGCGCAGTTCTCCGTCTGGCTCGATGCACGCAAGAAGACGCTCGACAGGGTCGAGCCGGTCGACCTCCACGACTATCTGCGCGACTTCAGCCGCCGCGCCAAATCCACCAGCCAGCGCCGCCTGATCGCCTCGCTGCGGCGTTTCTACCAGCACCTGCTGGCCATCGGCGCGATCCAGACTGATCCCACGCTGAATATCGAGCCGCCGCCGCGCCCCGATCGCTTCCCGAAAACCCTGTCCGAAGCCCAGGTCGAAGCCCTGCTCGCCGCGCCTGACGTTGATACGCCGCTCGGCCTGCGCAACCGCGCCATGCTCGAAGTGCTCTACGCCACCGGCCTGCGCGTCTCCGAACTGGTCGCGCTCAAGCTGTTCGAGGTCGGCCTCAACGAGGGCGTGGTAAGGGTCTTCGGCAAGGGCGCGAAGGAACGGCTGGTGCCCCTCGGGCAGGTGGCGCTGGAATGGCTTGAACGCTATCTGCAGGAGGCACGTTCGCAGTTGCTTGCCGGCCGCAGCTGCGACGCGGTGTTCGTCACCCGGCGCGGGGCGGGCCTGTCGCGCCAGATGTTCTGGCATCTGATCAAGCGCGATGCCGCGCGCGCCGGCATCGAGCCGACGCGCATCTCGCCGCACACCCTGCGCCACGCCTTCGCCACCCATCTGATCAACCACGGCGCCGACCTGCGCGTGGTGCAACTTCTGCTCGGCCACGCCGACATCTCGACGACGCAGGTCTACACCCACGTCGCCCGCGAACGGCTCAAGCAGCTTCACGCCCGGCACCATCCCCGCGGCTGAAATGAGAAGCCCCGCAATCGCGGGGCGGGTGGCATGAAAGAGCCCCGCAAGCGGGGCTCTTGTGTGCGCCAGTTTCGGCGCGGCGCCTTCGATGAGGCGCAACTGCGGGATCGACGATCCCGTAAGGGTGCTCCGGTGAAACAACCGCTTCCTGCTTCTTCCGGCTCGTTCTCCAGGTGATGGGAACATTTCATTTATAGCCGCCCGCCAGGATAGGTTCAAGGCGGATTTTGTAGAATGTTGTTATGAAACACGAAAACCATGCACCGGAAACCCCGGCGACGGCCTTCCTGCGCCAGCACCGCGTCGCCCACTCCAGCCATCTCTACGAGTACGAGGAGCACGGCGGCACGCGCGTCTCGGCGCGCGAACTGAACGTCGACGAGCACGCCGTGGTGAAGACCCTGGTGATGGAGGACGAGGCCGGCAAGCCGCTGATCGTGCTGATGCACGGCGACCGCAAGGTGTCGACCAAGAACCTGGCGCGGCAAATCGGCGCGAAAAGCGTCGCGCCCTGCAAACCCGAGGCCGCGCAACGCCACACGGGATACATGATTGGCGGCACCTCGCCCTTCGGCACGAAGAAGAAACTGCCGGTGTATATCGAGAAGACCATCCTCGACCTGCCGCTGATCTACATCAACGGCGGCCGGCGCGGCTTTCTGGTCGGCGTGCAGCCGCATGAAATCATGCGCGTACTGCAGCCGAAGGAAGTGGACTGCGGCCTGCCGGACTAGGCGAGCTTGCCCCGCTCGATCGCCACACCGACGCGCTTCACGCCCCTCGCCACGCCGGTCTTGGCGATGGAAATCTTCACCCAGGGTGCGCCGAAATCCTCGGTCAGCATGGCCACGACGAACTCCCCCAGCGTCTCCAGGAGATTGAAATGGCGCTCGCCGAGTTCCTTGCGGATGCGGGCGATGACTTCGGCGTAATCGATGGTGTCGGCGATGTCGTCGTGCTGGGCGGCGGCGTCGGGCACGCCGAACTCGAGATTGAGCTCGATGGTCTGGCGCGCGCCCCGCTCGCGCGGGTAGATGCCGACCCAGGCTTCGACGCGCAGTTCGTCGATGAAGATGCGATCCATGAACTGTTATTGATTAAAATGCGGCAAACGCAGTTTCAGTCAAGGCTGGCCCGCGCAAGCAGGCCAGGCGAAACGACCATAACCAAATTCTAAGTGATCCGACATGACAACGCTCGGTTTTGCCATCCTGGCCTACCTCCTCGGCTCCATTCCCTTCGCGGTAGTGGCGAGCCGGCTTTTCGGCCTCGCCGATCCACGCAGCTACGGCTCCGGCAATCCGGGCGCCACCAACGTCATGCGCAGCGGCAACAAGCCGGCAGCGCTGCTCACCCTGCTCGGCGATGCGGCCAAGGGCTGGCTGGCGGTATTTCTGGTACAGCAGTTCGGCCCGGTCTACGGCGCCCAGCCGCAGGATGCGGCCATCGCCGGCTTCGCCGCCTTCTTCGGCCATTTGCACTCGATCTTTCTCAACTTCAAGGGCGGCAAGGGCGTGGCCACCGCCGCCGGCGTGATGTTCGGCTTCAGCCTGTGGCTCGGGCTCGGCGTCCTGGCAGTCTGGATCGGCGTGGTGTGGTTCTTCCGCTATTCCTCGCTCGGCGCCATCGCCGCGGCCATCACCGCGCCGATCATCGCGCTGGCGACGCTCGGTTCCGGAGACTTCCTCACCGCGGTGTTCTGCATCGCGCTACTGCTTTTCTGGCGCCACAGCGACAACCTGCAGCGCATCCGCGCCGGCACCGAGCCGAAGATCGGCGGCAAGAAGAACGCTACGTCCTGAACTTCCCTGCAAGGCCGTCGGCGGCCTGCGCCAGCAGGCTGGCGTCCACGCCGACGGCAACGAACAGGCAGCCGGCCTCCAGCCATTTGCGCCCCTGCTGCTCCCCGCGCGCCAGAATCCCCGCCGCCTTGCCCGCCTGCCGGATGCGCCGTACCGCGTCCTCGATCGCCCCTTGCACCTGCGGATGCTGCGCATCGCCGAGGTGGCCCATGTCGGCGGACAGATCCGCCGGGCCGATGAAGACGCCGTCCACGCCCGGCGTGGCCGCAATGGCTTCGAGATTCTCCAGCCCCTGGCGCGATTCCACCTGCACCAGCAGGCACAGTTCCTCCTCGGCGCGCAGGTAGTAGTCGCGGATGCGGCCCCACTGGGTGGCGCGCGTGCCGCCGGCCACGCCGCGGCGCCCCGCCGGCGGGTAGCGCATGTAGCTGACCGCCTGGGCCGCCTCCGCCGCCGTCTGCACATAGGGAATCAGCAGTGTCTGGGCGCCGAGGTCGAGCACACGCTTCACCCACACCATGTCGTTCCAGGGCGGACGCACGATCGGCGCCGTCACCGTGCCGCGCAGGGCTTGCAACTGCGCCTGCACGGCAGGCAGTTCATTCGGCGCATGCTCCATGTCGATGAGCAGCCAGTCATAGCCGGAGGTTCCCAGCAACTCGGTCACCGATCCATTGGCCAGCACCGACCACAGGCCGATCTGCGGCCTGCTTTCTCGCAGGGCGCGCTTGAAACGGTTCACCGGCACTTCCATGTTCACGCCTCCCCCAACGCCCAGCGCGGCCTGACGCCGAAACTGCCGGCCTGATGTGCGGCAGCTCCGAAAGTCAGTCTCTGCGCACCGGCGAATGCAATCATTGCGCCATTGTCCGTGCACAACTCAAGTTCGGGATAGAACACCCGGGCGCCTGCCGCCCGGGTGCCGGTGTCCAACGCGGCGCGCAGCGCCTGGTTGGCCCCGACGCCGCCGGCGACGACCAGTTGCTTCAGCCCGGTCGCCTTGAGTGCGGCCAGCGCCTTGGCCGACAGCACTTCGACGATGGCGGCCTGGAATTCCGCACACAGGTCCGCCTTGCCGGAATCGCCCGGCGTCCGCTTGCGCGCCTGCATCAGCACCGCGGTTTTCAGGCCGGAAAAGCTGAAATTCAGGTCGCCGCTGTGCAGCATCGGCCGTGGCAGGGAAAACCGTCCCGCCTGCCCCGTTTCCGCCAGGCGCGCCAGCTGCGGCCCGCCGGGATAGCCCAGGCCGAGCAGCTTGGCAGTCTTGTCGAAGGCCTCCCCCGCGGCATCGTCCAGTGTCTCGCCCAGCAACGCGTATTGGCCGACGCCGGCGACCCGCATCAGTTGGGTATGCCCGCCCGACACCAGCAGGGCAACAAACGGAAAACGCGGCGGATCGGCCGAGAGCAGCGGCGACAGCAGATGGCCCTCGAGATGATGCACCGGCAAGGCAGGTACTTTCAGGGCCAGCGCCAGCGATTCGGCGAAACCGGCCCCCACCAGCAAGGCCCCTGCCAGGCCGGGCCCGGCGGTATAGGCGATGGCATCGACCGTTTCCAGGCCGGTGCCCGCCTCCGCCAGGACCTTGCGCAGGAGGGGCACGATGCGGCGGATATGGTCGCGCGAGGCCAGTTCGGGGACGACCCCGCCATAGGCCTCGTGCAGGTCCACCTGCGAATGGACGGCATGCGCCAGCAGGCCGCGCCCCGTGTCGTAGAGGGCCAGGCCGGTTTCGTCGCAGGAGGATTCAATGCCGAGGACGAGCATGTCGGCCATTCTACCGGCCTGAATCGGGCTGTTGGACTTTCCCGCGAATGCGGATATAATGCGCGGCTTTCCCAGTTAGCAGGGTTAATCCGCATGCCTGGCATCCGCGTCAAGGAAAACGAGCCGTTCGAAGTGGCCATCCGCCGCTTCAAGCGCGCCATCGAGAAAACCGGTCTTCTGACCGAGCTGCGTTCGCGCGAGTTCTACGAGAAACCCACGGCCGAGCGCAAGCGCAAGCTCTCCGCTGCGGTGAAGCGCCATCACAAGCGCATCCGCAGCCAGATGCTGCCGCCGAAGATGTACTAATAACCGTCCGGGTGCCCGGGACGCCAGCAGTGGCGCCGGCATCCCAGACGGTTCGGGGTCCCGCCTGCCCCACAGCCAGCCTCGGACTGCGAAGTGCCGGGGCTTTTTGCTTTGTATCCGCTACGTCCCATAACCCGATATGTCGCTCAAAGCCAAGATCAGCGAAGACATGAAGACGGCCATGAAGACCCGCGAGGCCGCCCGCCTGGGCGCCATCCGCCTGCTGCTGGCCGCCATCAAGCAGAAGGAAGTCGACGAGCGCATCGAACTCGACGATTCGGCCGTGCTCGCCGTCATCGACAAGATGCTCAAGCAGCGCCGCGATTCCATCGCCCAGTACGGAAAGGCCGGCCGGCAGGACCTGGTCGATGCGGAGCAATTCGAGGTCGAGGTGCTCTCCGGCTACCTGCCGCAGGCGCTCTCGGCGGAGGAAATCCGGGCAGCCGTGGCCGAGGCCGTCGCCGCCAGCGGGGCTGCCGGGGTGCAGGACATGGGCAAGGTGATGGCGGTGCTGAAGCCCAGGCTCGCCGGTCGCGCCGACATGGGCCAGGTCTCCGGCCTGGTCAAGGCCGCCCTGGCAAAATAAAACTGCCGGCAAAACCGGCGCCCTTTCCTATAATGGGTTGAAGGCCGGGAGCGCGTTCAGTTTTCGCTGCGTCCCGAGAAATTGAGCGTGATTCCAGAATCCTTCATCCAGGAACTCCTCGCCAGGATCGACATCGTCGACGTCATCGAGCGCTACCTGCCCCTGAAAAAGGCGGGCGCGAACTATGTCGCCTGCTGCCCTTTCCACAGCGAGAAGAGCCCTTCGTTCTCGGTCAGCCCGAGCAAGCAGTTCTATCACTGCTTCGGCTGCGGCGCGCACGGCAGCGCCATCGGCTTCCTCATGGAATATTCCGGACTCGGCTTCGTCGAGGCGGTCGAAGACCTGGCCGGACAAATCGGCCTGCAGGTGCCGCAGCAGCGCCCGGACGAACGGCGGCAGAAAGCCGCCGAAGCCGCCCCGCTCACCGAATTCATGGCCAGGGCGGCGAAATATTACAGAGAGCAGCTCAAGGCCAGCCCGAAGGCCATCGACTACCTGAAGGGGCGCGGGCTCAGCGGCGAGATCGCCGCCCGCTTCGGCCTTGGCTATGCGCCGGACGGCTGGCAGGGCCTGGCCGCGGCCTTTCCCGACTACCAGAACAAGGCGCTGGCCGACTGCGGCCTGGTCATCGAGGGCGAGGGCGGCAAACGCTATGACCGCTTCCGCGACCGCATCATGTTTCCCATCCTCGACCAACGCGGCAACGTCATCGGCTTCGGCGGACGCGTCATCGGCCAGGGCGAGCCCAAGTACCTCAATTCCCCGGAAACCCCACTGTTCGAGAAGGGCCGCGAGCTTTACGGCCTGCTGCAGGCGCGCAGCGCCATCCGCGACGAGGACTGCGTCATCGTCGTCGAGGGCTACATGGACGTCGTCGCCCTCGCCCAGCACGGCATCGGCAATGCCGTGGCAACGCTGGGCACCGCCACCACGCCGACGCATGTGCACAAACTGCTGCGCCAGGCCGACCGCGTCATCTTCTGCTTCGATGGCGACAATGCCGGCCGCAAGGCGGCGGCCAGGGCGCTGGACGCCAGCCTGGAACACGTCGCCGACAACAAGACCGTCGCCTTTCTCTTCCTGCCGACCGAGGACGACCCGGACAGTTATGTGCGTGCCCACGGCGCGGACGCTTTCCGCAAACTGGGGCGGCAGGCCATGCCGCTCACGGACTTCCTCATGCAGGAGCTGAGGGCCGGCAAGGATCTCGCCACCGCCGAGGGCCGCTCGCAACTGGTGCATGCCGCCAAGCCGCTGCTGGGCCGGCTGCAGGCGCCGTTGCTGCGTCTGCAGCTCGTCAAGCTGCTGGCGCAGGCCAGCGGCTTCTCGCAGGCCGAGATCGAGTCGCTCTGCGGCCTGTCGGCGGTGGTGCGCAAGGCGGTCCCGGCACGATCGCCTCGCGGCGCGCCCTCGCCGATTGCCCGCAAGCTCCTGCGCCTGATCGTTCAACAGCCCGGCCTGGCCGCACGCCTGTCGGCCGACCTGATTCCCGATGGGCACGCCGAAACCGAGGCGCTGGAGGCCTTGATCACGGCAGTCGCCGAGGGCGGTCTGGCGGGCGAGGGCTTCGGCATGGTGCTGGAACACTTCCGCGGCACGCCGCACGAGGGACTGATTTCGGAAATCCTCGGGGAACTCGTCGAGCAGGAGTTCGACGAAGAATCCGTCGAGGCAGTATTCGCCGACACCGTCGAACGCCTGCGCCAGGCGGGCATTCGCGGCGAAATCGATGCCCTCAACGCCAAGAACAAGAGTATCGGGCTGGCGCCCGATGAGGTGCGCCGACTGCAACAATTATTGGCGCAGAAACAAACAGTTAAACCAGCGACTCCAGCCTGATATTTTGATATAATTTTCGGTTTTCCCCGCATACCGCGCTTACTGAGGAACGACATGGCCAAGGAAAAAGCCAAAGCGGCCGCAAAATCCGCCGGCAAAAAGAGCAAGGCAGGGCCCAGGGCAGCCGCCAGAACGGCCGCCAGGCCAGCCAAGGTGGTCAAGAAGGCGGTCAAGGCAGCCCCCGCCAAGGCCAGGCCCGCCCCAGCCAAGGTGAAGGCCAAGGCGCAGGCCCGGCCCGTTCCCGTCAAGACCGCGGCAGCAAAACCGCGCAAGGAGGCGGCGCCTCCCGTGCCTGCGGCGCCGGTCGCGGCCAAAGAAGCGCCGCCGCCCAAGCTCAAGGTTGGCCGCGGCAAAGGCCGCGCGGCGCTTGCGCCCGCTCCGCTGGCGCAGCCGCTCGACCTGGAAACGCGCCGCACCCGCCTGAAGAACCTCATCGCCCTCGGCAAGGAGCGCGGCTTCCTCACCTACGCCGAGGTGAATGACCACCTGCCCGACGACATGGTGGACGCCGAGCAGATCGAATCCATCATCAGCACCTTCAACGACATGGGTATCCAGGTCTTCGACGAGGCCCCTGCCGCCGAAGACCTGCTCATGACGGAGGGCACGCCACCGGCGGTCGCCGACGAAGACATCGAGGAAGAGGCCGAGCAGGCTCTGTCCACCGTCGAATCCGAATTCGGCCGCACCACCGACCCCGTGCGCATGTATATGCGCGAGATGGGCTCGGTCGAGCTGCTGACGCGCGAGGGCGAGATCGAGATCGCCAAGCGCATCGAGGATGGCCTGAAGCACATGGTGCAGGCCATCTCCGCCTGCCCGACGACCATCGCCGAGATGCTCGACATGGCGGCCAGGGTGGCGCGCGACGAGATGCGCGTCGACGAGCTGGTTGACGGACTGATCGACCCGAACGCTGCCGAAGACATCGAGGCGCTGGCGGAAAACGAGGAACTGGCAGTCGAGGAGGACGAAGCCGACGAGGAAGA
>UBJH01002040.1_pt1 | contig 11140 bp, 7 predicted proteins | sample 2193721 | NCBI WGS metagenome assembly UBJH01 (sample SAMEA4703186, study PRJEB27089) | metagenome | reverse complement strand
AGCATCGACCGCGAGGACTACATCCGCCGCTACCTCAACGGGCGCGGCTCGCCGGCACTTCAACTGGTGCCGCCGGGGATCACGGGTTATGACCCGAAATTCGACATGGTCAGCCAGAAGTTCAATCCCGTCGCGGGGCGCAAGGCGCTGGAAGCCGCGGGGTTCAAACTGGAAGGTTCGGGCGACGGCCCGTATCGCGCGCTGGACCCCGATACCGGCCAGCAGATTTCCGTGACGATCTGCCTGCGCAGCACGGCGGCATCGGCCTTTGACGAAGCACGCTTCTATAAGGCCAGCGGCGATCGCGTCGGCGTTCAAATCAACGCCGAGCCGCTGACCTTTGCCGAGTTCCTCAAGCGCCAAGATGAAGGTAAAGGCCAAGCCTTTGACGCAGGCTGGGTGATGGACTACCCCGATGCGCAGAACATGATGCAGCTTTTGTGGGGCGGCAACATCGCGACGGGCCTGAACCACACGTTCTACGACGACCCGGAGTTCAACCGGCTTTACGAGCGGCTGCGCCTGCTGGAAGATTCCGTGCCTGCCGAAAAGACCGAGAAGCTTCAGTTGATCGAGCAGATGTACAAGGTGCTCGACCGCGACGTGCCCTGGGTGATGATCAATTTCCGCAAGACCTTCGCGCTCTACAACCCGTGGTACATCGCGCCTGAGCCCAACGAGTTCGCCTACAGCTACGGCAAGTTCTGGTTTTCTGATACGCCCAAGCGAACGGAGATGGCCGCGACGCGCAGCGAAACCGTGATCTGGCCCGCGCTGCTGCTTGGCTTGGTTTTGCTCATTCCTTCCGCGTTCATGATTGCGCGCATCATAAAGGCCCAGGCCTGAACGCATGTTCACCTACATTCTTCGAAAACTGCTGTACATGCCGTTCATCCTGCTCGGGGTGGTGGCGCTGACGTTCATGCTGTTCACGGTTTCAACCAAGCCCGAGGCCCTGGCCACGATCCAGCTCGGCGAAAAGGCCAGCGCGCGTTCCAAGTACGAGTGGCTTGCGACCAAGGGCTACGTGGATTTCACCGAGCGCGGCCGCGAAAAACTCTCCAAGATGGAGAAGCAGCAGATACCTGCGCGTGGCACGATGCTGTTCAACGCCACGATCCTGGACGACCTCGCCGCCGAGCGTGACTTCCTGAAATCCGAGATTGAAGCGCTGGCGGGCGAAGACCCCGAAGACAAAGACATCAAGGCGCGGCTGGCCCGCCTCGATCTGCGCCGCCACAAGAACGAAGTCGAAAGCAAGGCGGCCATCGCCAACGCAAAGCAGACTTACATCCTCGAAAAGGCCGGGCAGGCCAACCTTGATGCGGTGGCAAAAGTCGATGGGCTGGGGGCTTTCAAGACTGCCGCGCAGGCCGAATTGGACAAGGCCAAGGCCGCCGGGGGCGACACAGCCGCGCTTGAAAAGGCCGCCAAGGACGCCGCGGCGGCCCACGAAGCCGCGCTGAAGGAACATGGAGCCGCGCTTGCCCTGGTGTCTCGTGTGAAATCGGAGTCCGAGAAGATCACAAAAGTTGAAGACATCGAGGCGGACCTGGATTACACGAACATTGTCCGGCAGTTCGTGAACTACACCGCGGACCTGCTTCGCTTCGATTTCGGCGACACCCGGCAGGGCCGCGCGGTCACGGAGGTGCTGTGGGACGGTGCCGGGCCAAGCCTTGCGCTTTTGCTGCCCGCGTTCCTGCTTTCGGAGCTGATCGCGCTGTTCTTTGGCCTGCTGGCGGCGATGTATCGCAAGACCACGATGGACCATACGATCGTGATCAGCTCGATCGTGTTGATGAGCCTCAACGGCATCGCGATCATCATTGCGGGCCAGAAGTTCCTGGCGAGCGACTGGAACTACTTCCCGATCTCCGGCTATTCCACGGGCTTTGGAGCCATGCGCTACCTGCTGCTGCCCGCGCTGCTGTATGTGCTGCTTTCCTTTGGCGAACATGTGCGTTTCAACCGCATCATCATGCTTGACGAAGTGGGTCAGGATTACGTGCGCACCGCGCGCGCCAAGGGGCTGAACGAAAACCAGGTGTTGTTCAAGCACGTGTTGCGCAATTCGCTGATTCCGCTGATCACGCGCTGGGCTGTGGCGATTCCCACGCTCTACACCGGCTCGCTGATTCTGGAAAGTTTCTTTGGCATCCCCGGCCTGGGATATCTGACGGTGGATGCGATTGCCAACAGCGACGGCAACGTGATTCGCGCGATCGTGGTGATTGGCGCGGTTTCCTTCATGCTCGCTAACTTGCTGTCCGATGTGCTCTACGCGGTCGTGGATCCGCGGGTGCGCCTGGGTTGATGGACTGACTATGCCGTGGAAAGACGTCATCAAGCAGTTGCTCAAGCGCAAGCTGGCCATGGCCTGCCTGGTCGCAATTGTGTTCTGCCTTTTCATGGCGGCCACGGCGAGGCTATGGGTTCCCGATGCGGACCTGACGCCCAACGCCGGCGTGGACAGCGTTGAGAATCTGCGTGACCGGCAGATCAGCGCCATGGCCTCCGCGCTGAAGAAAGAAGATGAGAAGCTGAGCGATGACGACGCGCGCAAGCAAGCCGCCACGCAGATTGATGCCGAGTTCAAAGGCAACGAGCCCACCGTCACGGGTCTGGAGCGGCACTACCATCCGCCTTGCTGGTTCCTGGCCTTTGATGCCGAAAACCCGCATTGGGAAAAAACCGGCAACAACGAAGCGGGCAAGAAGAATCCGCCTATGCCCATGGATCAGCGTTCCTGGGGCGTGACCGACGCGCGATTCTGGCGTTTTCCCATGGGCTGCGACATCGACGGCGTGAGCGTGCTGGCCAAGATCATCCGCGGGCTGGAGCTGGCCTTCATCATCGGCATCGTGCCCACGCTGATCAGCGCATTCATTGCGACGATCATGGGGCTGGCCGCCGGTTATTTCGGGAAGTGGATTGACGACATCATTGGATTCTTCATGTCCGTGCTGGCCTCGATTCCGCTCTTGTTGCTGCTGATTGCGTTCATCCAGGCCGTGAAGGACAGCGAGCGCATTTCGCGCTGGTTTGAGTCCATCGGCGTGGGCGACGACAAGAAGCCGATACGCCTGCTGATCCTCGTGCTCATCGTGATCGGCATTACCACCTGGGTGGGGCTGTGCCGACTGATTCGCGCGGAGGTGATCAAGCACAAGAACCGCGAATACGTGCAAGCCGCACGCGCCTTGGGCTGTAGCGAGATGCGCATCATCTTCAAACACATCCTGCCCAACGTGTTCCATATTGTGATTATCTCGTTCACGCTTGCCTTCGTGGGCAGCGTGGGCCTCGAAGTGTACCTCAGTTACGTCGGCATCGGCATCGACGCGACGTTGCCCACGTGGGGTCAGGTGATCAAAGCGTCGACCACGGAGTTGCAGCGCGATCCCTCCGTTTGGTGGCCGCTGGCCGCTGCGACAGGTGCCCTGTTTGTCGTGAGTCTCAGCTTCTCGCTGTTTGGCGATGCGTTGCGTGATGCGCTTGATCCCAAGTTGCGCACTTAGGCCAGGTTCGCGTTGGCGCGCTCAATGCCCTTACCAGACTTCTCTTGCGTTCACTTTCTCTTCCCGTAACCTTGCGCGCCGATGCGTACCGGAATCTTTATTACTGGCACCGATACTGGCGTTGGCAAGACCGTCGTTACCGCCGGCCTTGTGCTTGCCCTCAAAGAGCGTGGCTTCAACGTGGGTTTCATGAAGCCAATCGCGACGGGCTGCCCCGTGCTCGACGGCGAAGTGGTCTCGCCTGATGTGCGCTTTCTGCGCGAAGTCACCGGCATCCATGACGAGATTGACCTGGTCTGCCCCTATCGCCTCAAGGCGCCGGCGGCGCCGAGCATTGCCTCGCGCCTTGAAGACACGCACATCCAGCTTTCGTACATCGTCGATCAGTACTTCCAGCTTTCGCTCCTGCACGAAATCGTGATTGTCGAGGGCGTGGGCGGCTTGATGGTGCCGGTGAACAACAACGAACTCGTCAGCGACCTTGTGCTTCAGATGGGCCTGGAGCTCGTGATCGTGGCGCGGCCCACACTGGGCACGATCAACCACACGCTGCTGACGTGCCACACGGCCAAGATGCTGGGCATCCCGCTGGCGGGCATCGTGATCAACGGGTTTGGAAAAGAACGCATCGGCCTGCCTGAGCGCACGAACCCTGACGAAATCGAGCATTTCTCGAATACGCCCGTGCTGGGTATCCTGCCCTGGATGCGCGACCTCGATGAAAACGCCGGCAAGGCGCCTTCGCTGCTCACGGAGTTCCGCGAGCGCGTGAACATTCAGTCAATCCTGCCCACCGAAGACGAACTCTAGGGCGCACCCCCGGAGTTGTTAGCGACCGCTGGGGTCAACCTTGAATGGATCAACTGTCTTGTCGTGCGTGGGCGGCGGGGTCTTGAGTGGCACCGTGCCGCGTTTGAGGAAGAGCAGGGCAAAGGCAGTGTCCACGGCGTTGCCCGCCCAATCGTTGGCCGGCGTTTGCAGGCACACAAGTGCGCTTGCACCTTCCGCGTACCAGTCGTGCTCGCCGAGGTAGCGCACGTCGCACAACACACCGACGCGTTCAAGCCCGTACATGTAGTAGTAGTACCACGAGCGCCCGTAGTTCGCGTTGCGTGTGACGCTGAAGCGGAGCTCCATCCATGCCACTCCGCCCTCAAAGCTGGCGGCGGCGTTCTGCTTCCAGGCGTTGAAGTTCACCGGGCCGCCGAATTCGGTGCGCTGTTGTTCGGGCGTCATCTGCGCCGCGAGGTCAAGCGCGGTCATCAGGCATGTCAGCGCTGAACAGGTCATGGAACCATAGGCCGTCGAGAGCCCGGTTTTGCTGTCCCAGTTTGCAGGGCCGGCATAGGCCCAGCCGCGCGCTTTGACGGTCTTGGTGGCGCGTGTGAACTTGGGTTCGCGGTCCTCGGGCGTTTCGGTCTTCCCGCCGCGGCCCGGTTTGGGCGGCTTGCCGCCGAGCACGCGTTTGATCTCTGGCCCGTTTACCTCCTGAAGCTTGCGCAGCTCGTCAACATGGTTGCGAACAATGCCTCCGGGAATTGTCAGCCCGCAGCGCAGGCAAGAGCCCAGAGCAAGCAACGAGTATTGGGTGCACGAAAGATCAAAGCGTTCCACGGCCGTTGTGGGCTCTTCGTATTTGTAACTCCAGAATGGGTTCTTCTTGTTCTGGTTCTGCACGACCCAGTCGAGCAAACGCTGCATTTCCTTCTTGTCTTCGGGGCTGACGCTACGCTTGGTTTCTACCTTGCGGTTTTCGAGGTAGCTGCGCTTTTCATCGTCGCTGATGTACTTGGCCTCGTAGGCCATAAGCGAAATCGCCACTTCATACATGTTGGCCACCGGCTGGCCCTTCATGGCCTCAAAGCCGGCGGCGATCTTTTCGTCTTCAGGGCCGATACCGCAGATCAACAGCGCCAGCAACGCCAGGGCGGTGCCGCCGCGCTTATGGTTGCCCGAGGGCCAGAGCCCGTCCTTATCCACCATTCCCAGCAAACGGTCGCGACCGCGCACGATCGCGGAATCAACGTAACGCTTGAGATCGTTTTCGATCGTGCTGTCGAAACTGCGCGCGAGCGACCACTCGCAGTCCCAGTCCCGGTAATTGAAGTGCTTGACGCTGCCTTCAAAACTCGCCAGTTCATGGCTGACCGCGCGCACGGAAAAGCGCGCACCCTCAAGCCGGCCCTCGCCACCGTTGAAATAGGCCACGCAGTCCACATCGAACTGGCGCCACACATGAAATGGCTTGGATTCATCGGGCGCGGGCGCGGCTTCGGCCAGGACGTGCCTGCTGGTGATAATGGTGCAGGCCGCCTTGCCGTAGTCGGCCTGCTGGGCGACTTCGTAGCTGCTGCTCAGGGCGAGTGCCGGCGTGCCTTCAATGCGTGTGAAGTTCCATTTGCGCTCGTATTTGTCGCCCTGCCTGGCGGATTTGCCGGGCACGAGCATGGCGAGCTGCATGAGCATGTCGTCAATCGAGATCGGATAGTTCGGATCGTTGAGTACGCCGGTGCCCTGGTCCTTCTTCTCCGGCCACAGGATTTCGTAGCCGAACATGTGGAAGTGGGCCCTGGGAGGTGCAATGAGCTGATCGACTTTGTCGACGACTTTTCGCTGCGCTTTGGCCTGAGCCTGTACGGCGCTGACGCTCTGATAAAGAAGGTAAGTGCGTTTGGGGGTGCGCCAGCGCAGCTCGGCGTCATCCTGGGCGATGCCGTGGTGCGAGCACGCAAGGCCAATGAAGGCCAGCGCACAAACGATGCGGGTCAGCCTCAACACGAAGTCCTCCTCCAAGGAACGCGCAGAGCGAGTAGTTAGTTTAGGTCTAAAGTACTTACACGGCACGTTCAAAGCTGGATATGACCAGAGTATGGCACTCGATCACTTCGCGCCAGACCTGCTTTGCTGCGGCGTTCTGGGGCAGCTGTGCGCCGGCCCGGGCTTTCCGATGCCAAGCCTACTTTTCCAGCGAGCGCAGTCTTTCCTGCGCGGTTTTGACGGCTGAACTGAGTTCCCGGTTGCGCGAATCCAGCGTGCCCTTGAGCGACTTTGCGTCATTGATCAGCCGCGCCTGGGCATCGGCACCTTTGAATTTGTCTTCGCCCTTCACAAGCGCTTCTGCTCTCTTGATCTCGATTTCCACGTTGGACTTCTCGGTGCTTGCCCATGACACGAAATCATTGAGCCGCTTTTTGTCGTCCTGTTTTTGTGCCTTGGCTTCGTCGTCGTCCAGACCTTCGCACTTCCGGATTTCGGGAGGAGCGAGCAACTCACCCAGTGCTTCCTTCCAGACGTCTACTGCGTCGCCGGCGCGCTTGGCCCTTGAGTTTACGTCGCCCTGGGCGCTGATTTGCTCTTCGGCCACCTTGCTGGCTTCCTTGCGCAGTTCGCCCCGTTTGGTGGCCAGCGAGCGCCTGGCTTTAATGAGGGAGTTCTCCGTTGAGCGCCATGCGGCCTTCAACTCGACTGCGGTCGTCTTCAAGCGTTGAAGCTCGTCGCCTTGCGCTGTTCTCTGAGCGGCGTTGTTTTCGTCAATTTTCTTGAAAGCCGCGCGTTCAGCCTTTTCGGCCTTGGAGAATTCCGTTTCGGCCTCGGACACGGCACTCTTGAGGTCGTCAAAGTCGTCGGCGCGAATTGGCTGTGCCGCAGCGAGCAGGAATACAAGCACGAACGCCAGTGACAGTCCGATTCTCAACTTTAAGCCGCCAAACAACGAACTGCGCCCGATCTGGATTCGAATTCCGGGGTTCGAAAACAGAACACGCCGGCTTGGCGTGTTCGCCAAGCCGCTCTGTGCCGCAGACATGCCGCTAAGTTCCTGGTTTCTGTATTCCATACTTCTTCATCTTGTATTGCAGCGCCGTACGCCCCACTCCCAGCACCCGCGCGGCCCGCGACTGGTTCCAGCCGCTTTCGTTCATGGCCGCGAGGATGGCGTTCTTCTCGATTCTCTCCAGGTCGCCCGTGAGCCCGCTGGCGGCGGCACTCTGTGCGCTGTTGCTTTGCACTTCGGCGGGGAGGTCTTGCGCGCGCAGCTCGCCTGAAGGTGCCAGCGCCACCATTCGGCGAATCGCATTTTCCAGTTCACGCACGTTGCCCGGCCATGCGTGGCCCTTGAGCAGTTGCATCACGTTGTCGGGCACGGCCTGTTTGGCGTTTTCTTTCTTGAGGAAATGCTGCACCAGCACGGGCACGTCTTCGGGCCGCTCGCGCAAGCTGGGCAGTTGCACCGTGACGACATTGACGCGGTAATAGAGGTCTTCGCGGAACGCGCCCGCCTTGCTCAGCGTGCGCAGATCTTTGTTGGTCGCGCAAACCAGTCGCACGTCCACCTTGATGCTCTCGCTGCCTCCCACGCGCTCGATGTGTTTGTCTTGAAGCACGCGCAGGAGTTTGACCTGCGTGCTGGCGGGAATTTCGGCCAGTTCGTCGAGGAAAAGCGTGCCGCCGTTGGCCATTTCAAAGCGGCCTTTGCGCTGGCTTTCGGCGCCGGTGAATGCGCCCTTTTCGTGGCCGAACAGCTCGCTCTCGAGCACGCCCGCCGCAAGCGCACCCGCGTTGACGGCCACAAAGGGTTTGTCAGCGCGAGGCGAAAGCGCGTGCACCGCGCGCGCCACGAGTTCTTTGCCTGTGCCGCTTTCACCAAGAATCAGTACCGGCACAGTAGAGCGCGCGGCCCGTTTGACGATGTCGGCAATTTCAATGAGCTGCGGCGAGTTGCCGATCAAACCGGGCAACACCTCGCCTGACTTGAGTTCAGGCTGTTTGACTTCCACTTCGCCCGGTTTGGCGCGTGAGGCGCGGCCTTCCTCAATCGCGCGCTCGACCTTGAACTCGAACTCGGTCAGGTCAAAGGGCTTCTCGATGAAGTCAGACGCACCCAGGCCCATGGCTTGCACGGCGTCTTTCACGCTGCCGTGCGCCGTGATGAAAATGAACGGCGGCACATCGCCCTGCTTGCGCAACTCCTTGAGCAATCCCATGCCGTCAAGGCGCGGCATCTTGAGGTCGCTCACGATGGCGTCAAAGCGCCGGCGTTTGCAGGCATCCAGTGCGGCCAGGCCGTCGCCCGCCTGTGTCACATCGATCTTGCGGGCAGACATGGCCAGACTGAGCATGTCGCGCATGCTTTCTTTGTCGTCAACCACCAGAATATGCGGGCGATCTGTCACGCTTCACCTTTCTTGGCAAACGTTGCGCGGAACATCGTACCTGTGGGCCCGGTGCGAACCAGCAGAAGGTCGCCGCCCATATCGCGCAGCAGCCGCCTTGAAATCGCCAAGCCCAGCCCCGTTCCATCGGCCTTGCCGGTCACGAACGGCTCAAACAGTTTACCGCGAACCTCCTCGGCAATGCCCGGTCCATTATCTTCAAATTCCACGGTGACCAGTTTTCCGGCAACGTGTGCCCTGATATCCAGCTTTTTGTTTTCGCTCTCGATTTCTCGCAGGGCCTCGGCCGCATTGGTGCCCAGGTTGAGCAGCGCCTGGCGCAAAGCGCCTGCGTCTATCTCAAGTTCTGTGTTGGCCGCGGCATCGGGCAAATCCAGGTTTACGCTGACTGCACCGGCACCTCGGTTGCGCGCGGCTTCGACAATCGGTGAAAGCGCCGTGCGCAGATTCACCTTTTCGGGCGAGCCGTGGGCGCCGCGCGAGAACTGCAGGAAGTCTCGAACGACACGATCGAGCGCGGCAATTTCAGCAATCAGCTTGTCGCTCATTTTCTTCTGCAACGGGTCTTCAAGCTGGCGCGCGATCAGCTCGGCGTAGCCGCGCATGGCGGCGAGCGGGTTCTTGATCTGGTGGGCCATTCCGGAGCTGAACTGGGCGAGTTCGGCCAGTCGACGCTGCTTGGCGAGGTCAGCCAGCAGGCGCGTTTCGTAGCGGGCAATCATCAAGGCCGCCGCGAGCGTCACGACAAACACGGAAACAATTGTCAGCGTGAGCAGAATCTTGAGCGCGGCCAGGCGATCGCGGTTCTCCTGGTTTTGCAGTTCGCGCTCCTGGGCGTTGCGTGCGCGCATCTCGCTCAGTTGCGCGAGATAGTCATCCTCAAGCTCAACGCCGACGGCAAAGTCGCTGATCTCGCCTGTTTCAAGGTTCTTGACGGGTGCAAAGGCATTGCGATAGACGCGCTCGGCTTTGTCGCTGTATTCCACGGTGGCTACCGGCGCGCGCTCCTTGAAGCAGGCCTCAATCTCGTTCTGATCCTGCGTGTAGGGCTTGTCGCCGAACTTGCCGCTGCCGGTGTCCAGCACCAGGGTCCCATCGCGGCGCAGCAATGAAGCGCGACGAACGCCGGCCACCTGTTTGAGTTCATTCAGGCGCGCGCGGAACAGGCCGGCCAGCGCTTCATCCGCGCTGGTGATGCCGGCTGCACCCGTGGGGGTGATGGACGCCGCCGCCGCCGCGGCATAGCCCTTGAGACGCCGCACGAGTTGTTCTTTGTAATTCTCGCGTACCTCCTCGCCGATGCGCTTGGAGTTTTCTGCCCGCCGTGCGGCCTGGTCTTCGTAGCCGCGCTGGATCTGCCAATAGGCCATGAACCCGCCGGCGGAAAGGGCGGCAGCCACGATAAACGTGAAGGCCAGCAAAGGGCCGATGCTTCTGCTTTTGCGGGCCGGGTCCATGTTCTACCAGTCGAATCCGATGAAGGCCGTGATCTCGTGAACGACGTAGCCTTCGTTGTCGAGCAGGCTGGTGCGGCGCTCAAAGCGGTAGCGCGCGCCGGCTTCAATCGTCCAGAAGAAGTTGACCGCGACCTCGACATTGAACGAGAAGTAGCGTTCAAACACGGTGTCAGAGTTGGCGGTGAAAACGCTGGAGTCAGAGCGGCGCGCGTCGTATTCGCGGGTCCAGAGGTCAATGCCGCCGCCGATACGCACGATATAGAAGTTGAAGTTTGTCTGAGCCTGCAGGCCATAGGTCCAGTAGCGCAAGAAGCCCTGGGCGCTGTCGTCCTGGCGGCGCGCGTAGATTTTGGCCGTGGTTTGGTTGACGGTGAAGAAGCGCAGCCGCGCGCGCGCGCCGAACTCATAGCGCAGCAGTTGCAGCTTGTCGTCGTCGAAGGTCAGGTTGTCCGGGTGGATGTCAAACTGTTCGCGGAACCACTCGTACTCAAAGAGAATGTAAGGGCCGATGGTCAGGAACTCCCAGAAGCGAAGTTCCGGGCGGAAATCAACGCCGAACATCCAGGAGTCATTGCTGGGTATTTTGAAATTGCCGCTGAATTCGTCTTCCGTGAAGTCGGTCAGGCGGCCGTAGAGGCCCCAGTCGAGCAGCAGCCATTTGACGGGCAGCCAGTCAAACCAGGTGCGTGCGAAAAAGTTGGCGCGGCGCAGGTCGTCCTGGCGCGTGATCGGGCCGTAGATTTCGTAGAACTGCCGTTGCTCGTATTCGCCTTCCACGCGCAGGCCGCCGCCGAACCCACCCGGTTGCGCGCGGTGCTCAAGGAATGCCGCTGCCCATAGGCTGAACAGGTTGGCGTCGTGGGCGTCTTCGCGGCCAAAGTAAAAACGACCACCGGCCTTGCCTTCAACGCCCAGTTGCAGCGCATTGGCGATGTTGACTCCGAAGTACGCGGCCGCGCGCCCGTCTCCGAACCAGCCGCTTTCTTCATCG
>UBJH01000200.1_pt1 | contig 11174 bp, 6 predicted proteins | sample 2193721 | NCBI WGS metagenome assembly UBJH01 (sample SAMEA4703186, study PRJEB27089) | metagenome | reverse complement strand
CACTAAACCAAGCACGAAAATTGTAAATTATCAGATGTGTTTATTCCAGGATCAACTTGTAGCAGCAAAGCATGCCTGTACAAATTACCAGAAGTTCAACAGCACAGGTACCTATTATGCCAGTCAGCCAATGACATCATTGTATCAGTATAACAAGATCGTCTGGAGCAGGCAGCTTCTTGAACGGATGCTCGTTGTTAAGGATAAATATGGCATGCCGGTAGATAATCGATATAGACCTCCTTTTGGGCCATTTGATGGCGAAAACTTTAATCTATATTATCCGATGAAGGTACGGTATACTGCTATAATAGTGCCACCTAATGGCGGGCAACCAGTATGGCCTTAAGTTTGAATTATATCATGGAATTTAAACTTGTACTGGAATGTATATCCCTGAGCTATCCTGAAGGTGCTTCAGGATAAATCGGAAAGTACTGCATTCACAGATATCTATATAAGATAGTCTATATATAAGAACGGGGTAGTTCACTAAAAACAGGAAAAACAGTTGATAGAATGAAAATAGCAATTATCAATCAACCTATCGGCCAGATGTTTCCACCATCTTCACGAGGTTCGATTGAGATAATAACATACGAGCTTGCACGCAGACTGGCTGGTTCCCATAATGTCATTGTTTATTCACCCGGACCAGGCATCCGGAAGAAAGAAAAATGGGAAGATAAAATTGAATATTTACAAATACCTACTTATTTTGATAGGAAGTTCCTGCTGAAAGTTATTTCTCCTTTTTCAAAGTTTCGTCCGGTTAAACAACCTGTGTTCGTATCCAGGTTGTATTATCTTGGATATATTTTGCAGGTAGCAAACGACCTGAGGACCCAAAAATATGATATTGTCCACATCTACAATTTTTCCCAGTTTATTCCAATAATCCGTGCTTTAAATCCTGAACTCAAGATTGTCTTGCATATGGAATGTGATTGGATGGCGCAACTTGATAAAAGCGTTATTGAAAAAAGGCTTAGTAAGGCCAATTTAGTACTTGGCTGTAGTGATTTCATTACTGAAAATATCCGATGCCGTTTTCCTCAATTTACCAGCCGATGCCAGACAGTCTATAATGGTGCTGATATTAACAATTTCTCAATAAAATATGGTAATAACCCGACGAAAAACAATGATATTAAAAAATTGTTGTTTGTGGGCAGGATTTCGCCAGAAAAAGGTGTACATGTACTATTAGAGGCTCTTAAGAAAGTTGTAGAAAAATTTCCAAAAATACAACTTGATGTAGTTGGTCCGGATGCCGAAACACCCTTTGAATTCATCGTTCGTGTAGAGGATGATGAAAAAGTATCTAAATTGGCATTATTTTATGATAACAGTTCTGGCAGCAGTTATTTCACCAAACTTCGGGAGAAACTGCCCGGAGATCTGGCAAATCATGTAAATTTCCCGGGCAATATTCCACAATCACAATTAGGAGCTTATTATCTAAACGCTGATATATTTATATTTCCTTCGGTATGGGATGAGCCTTTTGGAATGCCCATTATTGAAGCTATGGCGTGTGAGATTCCAGTAGTTACGACGCGCGGAGGAGGAATAACCGAAATTGTAGAAGAGGGTAAGACTGGATTATTGGTTGAAAGAGATGATGCCGATGGTTTAGCCGGAGCAATCTTAAAGCTTATTTCAGATGATGAATTGAGGGAGAAGATGGGAAAGGCAGGTCGACAAAGGGTGATTGAAATTTTTTCATGGGACAGGGTAGTTGAGAATTTATTACATAATTATGAAAAAATTTTGAAGGATCATCAGATATAGATATAATATGTCAAAAAAGGGGGTATTCAGGTATTTTATCGCATCACTTATTCTTTTAAGTGTAATATTTTCTGGGTGCGTGAACAAGACTCCTGCTCAAAAGCCCGGATCGACCGCGACATTATTCCAGCATGTCATCATTGACAGTGCCGATGTTGGTGCCGATTTAAAAGGTGTGGGCGATCTTAATGGTGATGGCTATCCGGATATCATCGTTGCAGACAACAGCGGCACACCATTGCAATGGTATGAATGGCCTTCATGGACAAAGCATATAATCGATAACCGTTCTGTGTTCACAACAGATATGCAAGTTGCATCAATCATCGGAGATGGTATATTGGATATAATCATTCCCGATTATATTAACGGCCAAATTCTCTGGTATGAAAATCCTGTGCGCACGGGTGATAATCCGAATGGTACCTGGACAATGCACGTCATCGGCTTCTCCAGAGCGCATGATGTAGAAGCAGGAGATGTTAACGGTGATGGTAAAATTGACGTTGTAGTGCGGCCTCACGATGGTAAGCATATTCTTTACTTGCAGAATAATCCATTATCCTGGACTCGCATAGATATCACAACATCTACAAACGGTGAAGGAACGGCTCTTGGTGATATTGATGCTGATGGAGATTTAGACATTTTAGGAAATGGATACTGGCTTGAATCTCCGGAAGATCCAACGAATCCTAAATGGATTATGCATACTATAAGCAATAATTGGCCCACCCGTGTAAAAAATAAAGTCGCAGACATTAACAAAGATGGCCGGTTAGATGTATTAATCGCGAACTCGGAGAGCACAGGGCGCCTGGTCTGGTATGAGGCTCCGACCAGCCCTGGAGACGCCGGCGCCACATGGATCGAGCACGTGATCGAACCTTCGGTCGACTACGTGCATGGCATTCTGGTTGCCGATTTCGATAACGATGGCGATCCGGACGTGGCATTTTCCGAGATGCAGCAGTCTGCTCGCAAGCGTGCGGGCATATATTGGAATCCTGGGAACGGCACTTCCTGGTCTCTAAAGATACTTGCAACCACCGGATCCCATAATATCCGTATGGGCGACATTGACAGGGATGGCGATATGGACATCGTGGGAGCAAACTACGAAGACACCTCGCCTGTCGAACTGTGGAGAAATCTGCTGAGTAACGGATCAATACTTTCGCTGGATCGCTGGTCATACATTCAGCTGGCGAACAACAACATGCGTACATTCGGACTGGACTTTGGCGATATCGACCGGGACGGCAAGACCGACGCAGTCTCTGGTCCATACTGGTATCGTAATCCTGGCGGGAAGATGACGGATGCGTGGATAAGATCAGGCATGTTCCCCAACGGTATTCATGCAATACTGGTAGTTGACGTAGATGGCGACAATTTCACCGATGTAATCGGGCAGAAGACGGAAGGAACCAATCCGGGCATCTTCTGGTTAGAGGCAAACACTCCTTCTGGTACTACCTTTACCGCTCGCCGGGTGGCAAGCCTTCCGGCAGCCAGTCATCCTGAAGGGTCGCAGGGGTACAAAACTGCCCAAATCGAAAAGGGAGAACGGCCCGAAATCCTGATATCGACCCGGAGTACATCTGGCCGTGGCATCTATTATCTGCGAATCCCATCGACCAACCCGGAAGCTGGAAACTGGACAAATGTCCTGGTCAACAGTAATCCTTCCGACGAGGGATTTGGGGTCGCCGATATTGATGGTGACGGCAACCTGGACATAGCTGCGACCACAGGTGAGACAAAACGGGTTGAGTGGTATAAGAACCCCGGGAACAAAGCCTCGAACTGGACTGCATTCGTAGCTGGTTACTTCCCTGAGGCAATTTTCCCGGATCGCCTGGAAGTCGCAGACCTGGACGGAGACAGAAAACCGGATATCGTTGCGACCGAAGAGAACGGACTGACCGGCGGGGCAGAAACGTTCTGGTGGAAGCAGCCTGCGAACCCGATGACATCGAATTGGATCCGTACCCGCATCATTTCGCAGGGCTCGACCAATAACCTTGGCGTTGCCGACATGGACCGGGATGGAGACAGGGATGTCATTCTGGCTGAGCACAAGGGAACGTTGAACCTCTCGATCTGGGTCAATGACGGAACAGGACTTTTCAAGGAGCGATTGGTGTCGAGCGGGAAGGAGAGCCATCTGGGGGCCCGGACAGTAGATCTGGACGGGGATGGCGACCTCGACATTGTGAGCATAGCCTGGGATGCGCCTCAATTCATTCATCTCTGGAGAAACGATGCGATCGTGGCTGAACAATAAAGAATTTGCTGTAAAATTATAATTTAGCGGATGTAATAATTTCCAAACATTTATATGCAGGAAATTCATAACCAACAATTAGTACATCATATAAAATGGTGTTGTAACGTGGTATACAAATTTACGAATTCATGCCGGCTTTCAATCAACCAGTCCTTGCAGTATTGAGGGTAAAGCGATTGAATGGTGAAGGGGCAGTCTAATTGTAATCAGTCGGATGAAAAAAGGTGAAAAGATGGAAGATAAAAGAGTTTATGGTGGGCCTGCCCTTCGAATCGCAGTTGGAATAATGATGCTGGCAATATTGCTGACAGGAGTGGCGGGAGCCGCTATCGAGACTGTAAATTCCATTTCTACGTCAACTAATCTTATACGCAACCATGGATTCGAATACGGGACAATATCATGGACTTTCTTCACCAACGGAAAGGGAACATACAATATAGCATCACCTGGCATTGAAGGAAAAAATGCTTCTAAGATTTCATTGAGCAGTGCGGGTACGAATATCCAGCTATATCAGACGGGAGTAACACTGGAACCAAATGTCCGCTATCGATTGAGCTTTGCCGCATATTCAACGACAGGACATGATCTGACTTTGAATTTGATCAGGCACGTTTCACCATATAACAACTACGGTTTGGTGTATACGGCAGGTCTTGGCACAGGCTGGAAGAATTTTACGACCGAATTTACGACGAAAGGTTTCACACGTACTGTTAATGATGGCCGTTTTCAGTTCTGGCTGGCACCGTTTGCGGCAGCAGGAGACACCTACTACATCGATGATATTCGATTGGAAAAGGTAATTTCCACTTCTCCGGTACCACCGGCTATTACAAGGCATCCTGTGAATCAGACCGTTAATGAAGGTCAGACCGCAGAGTTCAGTGTCGTAGCTACCGGGACTGCACCATTGAGCTATCAGTGGCAGAAGAATAGTGTAAATATATCCGGTGCTGTCAGTCCAAAGTACACGACTCCGGCAACGGTCTTATCAGATAGTGGTTCGAATTACCGCGTCCTGGTGACAAATTCGGCAGGCAGCATTATGAGCAATGCAGCAGCGTTAGCGGTCATTCCTGCGAACTCAATAAATCTAATTATGAATTCTGGATTTGAATCAGGAACTACATCCTGGCGGTTCTATACGAGCGGAAAGGGTACTTTCACTGCGGCATTCCCCGGTTATGAAGGAAATAATGCCGCCAAACTTGCTTTTGAAAGTCATGGCACGAATGTCCAGTTGTACCAGACAGGAGTAATATTGGAAGCAAACATCCGCTATCGGCTGAGTTTTGCGGCTTATTCAACGACAGGGCATGATATGACTGTCAGGCTGTTCAAGCAAGTTTCGCCATATACCGCTTATATGCCAGAGTTTAAAGTAAATCTCGGTACGGCCTGGCAGACTTTTACGACTGAATTTACTTCAAGTGGTGCGGTTAATGATGGCCGTTTCCAGTTCTGGTTTGCAGCATTTATGACAGCAGGAGATAGATATTACATCGATAACGTTCGGTTGGAGAAGGTAAACACATTTAGCCCGCCAGTCATATCAAAACAACCTTCAAACCAGACAGTTACTGCTGGCCAGAATGCAACATTCACCGTAGTAGCCACAGGCACCTTACCCCTTAGTTATCAATGGCAAAAGAATGGGGTCAATATTTCAGGGGCAACAAGTGCATCATACACAGCATCTGCAATAACAGCAGCAGATAACAACGCACAATTCCGGGTTAGAATTACAAATGCATATGGCAGTGTTTTATCAATATCCGTCTCAGCCCAGATTGCCCCGGATACTAAAATATTCCAGCACTCCATCATCGACAGCGCCAATCTGGGTGCCGATTTAAAGGCCGTAGGCGACCTGAACGGTGATGGCTATCCTGACGTGGTCGTCGCAGATAACAGCGGGACACCGCTGCAGTGGTATGAATGGCCGTCATGGACAAAGCACGTGATCGACACCAGTTCGGTCTTCACGACTGACATGCGGTTAGCTTCGATCCGTGGAGACGGTATCTTAGACGTGATCGTTCCCGACTTTGTCAACGGTCAGATCCTCTGGTATGAGAACCCCAGGCACACAGGCGGCAGTCCGATGGATTCATGGACAAAGCACATCATCGGTTATTCCAAGGCTCATGACATAGAAGTGGGTGACGTCAACAGTGATGGCAGGGTCGATGTTGTGGTACGCCCCAATTTCGGCAGGCACATTCTTTTCCTGCAGGATAATCCATTGTCCTGGGAGCGTGTGGATATCGCAACCTCCACGGATGGTGAAGGAACGGCTCTTGGCGATATCGACCGCGACGGATATCTGGACATTGTGGGAAACGGGTACTGGCTTGAAAGTCCGGATGATCCAGCGAATCCCAATTGGATCCGGCATACCATAAACGGCAGCTGGCCCCCCCTCGTCAGCAACAAAGTCGCGGACATAAACAAAGATGGCCGGTTAGATGTGTTAATAGCGAACTCGGAGAGCCCCGGGCGGCTGGCCTGGTATGCGGCTCCGGCAAATCCTGGAGACGCCGGCGCCACATGGGTCGAGCACGTGATCGAACCTTCGGTCGACTACGTGCACGGCATTCTGGTCGCCGATTTCGATAACGATGGGGATCCGGACGTGGCATTTTCCGAGATGCAGCAGTCGGCCCGCAGGCGGGTAGGCATCTACTGGAATCCCGGGGGCGGAGCTTCATGGTCATTGCAGGTTCTTGCGACCACCGGATCCCATAATATCCGTATGGGCGATATCGACAGGGATGGCGATATAGACATCGTGGGAGCAAACTACAAAGACACCTCGCCTGTCGAACTGTGGAGAAATATGAAAGAAAACAGGCCTACACTTCCGCTGGACCGATGGTTCTACATCCAGCTGGCGGGCAACCACACACCTACATTCGGACTGGACTTTGGCGACATCGACAGGGACGGCAAGACCGACGTTGTCTCCGGGCCTTCCTGGTATCGTAATCCAGGCGGAAAAATGACGAATTCATGGGCGAAGTCAGCCGTGTTCCCTAACGGTATTCATGCAATACTGGTGGTTGACGTAGACGGGGACAATTTCACAGATGTGATCGGGCAGAAGACGGAAGGAACCAACCTGAGCATCTACTGGTTGGAGGCAAACGATACAAAGGGTAGTAGCTTCACTGCCCGCAGGGTGGCCAGTCTTCCGGCCGCCAGTCATCCCCAGGGGTCGCAGGGGTACAGGGTCGCACAGATCGAGAAAGGAGGACGGCCGGAAATCTTGGTGTCAACGCGGAGTTCAGCCTGCCGGGGTATCTACTATCTCCGAATCCCGTCTTCGAATCCGGAAGCTGGGAACTGGCCAGAGGTCATAGTGAACAGTAATCCTTCCGATGAGGGATTTGGAGTCGCAGACATTGACGGTGACGGCAACATGGACATAGCTGCGACCACAGGTGAGACAAAGCGGGTCGAGTGGTATAAGAATCCCGGAACCGGTGCATCTACCTGGCAGGCATTCGCAGTGGGGGACTTTTCCGAAGCAGCTTTCCCTGATCGCCTGGAAGTCGCAGACCTGGACGGAGACGGTAAATCGGATATCGTTGCGACCGAAGAGAACGGACTGACCGGCGGGGCAGAAACGTTCTGGTGGAAGCAGCCTGCGAACCCGATGACATCGAATTGGATCCGTACCCGCATCATTTCGCAGGGCTCGACCAATAACCTTGGCGTTGCCGACATGGACCGGGATGGAGACAGGGATGTCATTCTGGCTGAGCACAAGGGAACGTTGAACCTCTCGATCTGGGTCAATGACGGAACAGGACTTTTCAAGGAGCGATTGGTGTCGAGCGGGAAGGAGAGCCACCTGGGGGCCCGGACAGTAGATCTGGACGGGGATGGCGACCTCGACATTGTGAGCATAGCCTGGGATGCGCCCCAATTCATTCATCTCTGGAGAAACGATGCGATTTAGGATATTATGGGTCCGAAAAAGGGCAGGATTTCTTTTCATCCCAATAGCTAACGTTTTCTCCCTCATTTAGAGATTTGTTGCTATATAATATATATAGAGTCTCAACATAATAGACTATAAATTTACCTTTATAAGGAATGTACCGGGAAGAATGAAAAGAGGACTTTTTCAATGACAAAACAGGAACTATTTTCCAGGGAACTAAATTCTGCCTTTGAATTGCTTTCTCGTAAGGTATCTTATGAAACCGGGATTATCCAATAAACGGATCGCTGAGAAATTGCCAACAATATTCTAAGTTAGAGAGGAGTATAATTATGTCCTTAACAAAAAAAACGTTGAAAAATATAAGTGCTGTTGGTTTATTTCAGGTTTTTGGAAAAATTCTCAATTTAGTAACTCTAATTATCCTGGCTCGACTACTCTCGCCATCGGATTTTGGCATTGTCGCAATAGCCGGTATATTGATTACATTAGTTGATGGGTTAAAAGATTTTGGAATGTCCAGTGCGGTCATTCAAAGAAAGGAAAACGTTGAAAAATCCTTACGGACTGGATTTTCGATTAGATTAATAATGAGTATCCTTCTTTTTTGTGTAGTTTATATTGTCGCTCCTTTGTGGGCAAATTTTTTTAAAGACCAGGTAATTTCCTCGATTTTGAAAATTTCTGCGATTGTTATTATAATTGAAAATTTTAATTTTATACCAAATACGAAATTGACAAAGGAACTCAGGTTCGAGAAGATTGTTATATCTGGTTTTTTAGGCAATATTTCATATTCTGCAGTGGCAATTTTCATGGCATATAACGGCTATTCTTTTTGGAGTCTTGTATATGGCAGAATTATACAGGGAGTAGTCTCTTCTATCATTTTCTGGATTATAAACCCATGGAAATTCCATTTACAATTAGATAAAAAAATAGCAAAAGAACTTTTCAACTATGGAAAGTACGTAATGGCAACCGGATTTATAATTTTAGCTTTTGATAATTTAATTTATACCGTTTTAGGAAAGCTAATAGGACCAACGGTTGTGGGATATTACATAATAGCTTATACCTGGGCAACCTTTTCATCCAGGCAGATAGTTGTAATATTTGATAAAGTTCTGTTTTCAACATTTTCAAATATTAGTAATGATATTCCCAGACTGGGAAATGCATTTTTAAAAACTCTAAAATATACCTCTATTATCACCATACCTATTACACTTGGTATCTTTGCACTCGCTCCGGAATTTGTAAAGATAGTACTCGGAGAAAAATGGGCTCCCGCAATTTTACCATTACAGATATTATGTATTGCAGGTTTAGTTTATTCTCTTTCTTCAGCAACGAGCAGTCTATACCTTTCTATGGGAAAGCCCAATATATCAACAATACTGGTTGGAATGCAATTATTTTTAATAATTTTATTTATTATTCCGGCAGCAAAAATTTTTGGTTTAATTGGAGTAGCATCTCTTGTTTCTCTCTCCGGATTAATTTTCGCACCTATTAGTTTTAGTCTTGCAGTAAAATTTCTGGGAATAGAGGGAAAGAGTTTTGTCAAAATATTAATACCACCACTCTTATCAGCAATTCTAATGGCAATTTTTATTATAGGAATTAAAGAATACACAAAAATGTATGATATTATTTCAAAATATCCTCTATTGTATCTAATATTTTTAGTCCTGTCAGGAATTATTATGTATGTATTAATCCTATTTATTCTGACAAATGGTAGATTAAAAGAAGACATTCGAATGTTATATTCAAATCTGATCTCATGATGATATTAACTTTAACAACATTTAATATGCGTTAAATTTATTATAAATGCAAAAATTTTACTAATAAAGGAATTACAATGTTAGAAAAAAAATCCTGTCCAAATTGTGGCTCATTGGAAATGCCATCCATAATTTATGAAATTGCAGACATACCCATTCATAGTGTACAATTATTAAAAACTAAGGAGAAAGCCATAACATATCCGAAAAGAGATATTGAATTGGGATTTTGTGAAAAATGTGGTTTTATCTCGAATGTTTCATTTGACTCAAGTGTTCATGAATATTCAAATGAATATGAATCAACACAAATTTATTCAACAACTTTTAATCTATTTGCCCGGAAATTAGCCCGGAATTTAATTGATCGCTATAATCTTCATGGCAGGGACATAATTGAAATCGGATGTGGTCAGGGGGAGTTTTTATCAATGCTTTGCGAACTTGGGAATAATCGCGGCAGGGGTTTTGATCCGGCTTATATACCGGGACGCAATGAAAATCTTGAAAAAAACCATGTTTCTATCATAAAAGACTTTTATTCAGAAAAATATGCTGATATTCAATGTGACTTCCTTTGCTGCAGAATGACACTTGAACATATATATGAAACAGCCGATTTTATAAGAACTGTTAAAAAATCTATTCATAACAAACCTGATACCACAGTATTTTTCCAGGTTCCGGATGTCAGGCGAATCCTGAAAGAACAGGCATTCTGGGACATATATTATGAACACTGTTCGTATTTCAGTCCAGGGTCCCTGGCTAAATTGTTTAGAAATAACGGTTTTGAAATTATAGATCTGTATATTGATTATGACGATCAGTATATAATGTTAGGAGCACGATTGAGCCAGGGAGAGAAACGTAACTCGTTACCAGCAGAAGAGGATATAGTGCAACTAAAAAGCCAGGTTGATCTATTCTCTAAGAACTGTAAGAAACAATTAAATACGTGGAAAAGCTACTTTGAAAATTCAAGGAAAAAAGGCCGCAAAGTAGTCCTCTGGGGAGGAGGTTCCAAAGGAGTTGCATTTCTAACCACTCTCAACATTCTTAAAGAGATAGAATATGTAGTTGATATCAATCCAAAAAAACATGGAACATATATGGCAGGTACAGGTCAAAAGGTCATTGCCCCGGAGTTTTTAATTCAGTACAAGCCTGATACAATTATAGTTATGAATCCAATTTATTGTAATGAAATTCAAGAGACTCTTGATAAAATGGGTGTTACTGCAGAACTAAAATCTGTTTAAAAAATCTGTTTAAAACATGAAGAAAAGAAAATTGAACATAATTCGAATGAGCCGATGTTAGTGAATAATAAGAATAT
>UBJH01003659.1_pt1 | contig 11193 bp, 8 predicted proteins | sample 2193721 | NCBI WGS metagenome assembly UBJH01 (sample SAMEA4703186, study PRJEB27089) | metagenome | reverse complement strand
GTCAATGCTCGTTTTTGCAATGGCCTTGGCAATGGTTGCCGCAGCCGCCGCACCCCACCTTGCGCGCCGGGCCGAATTCCGGATGGCGATGCGCAAAGGCATCGGCAAAGTGCTCCACCACCACCCAGCCCACGAGCAGCGCCAACAACAGTCCGATCGTGACCAGGTAGATCATTCCCCACCTCCCAGCCCGGCAAAACCCATGAAGGACAGCGACAGCAATCCCGCAAGGATCAGGGACAGCGCAGTGCCCTGCACCAGCGTCGGCACGTTGGCAAGTTGCAGGCGTTCCCGCAACGACGCCATCAACACCAGCGCCAGCGTGAAACCCGCACCGCCGCCGAAGGAAAAAGCCAGCGATTGCGTGAAGTTGTATTCGCGCGCCGTCTGAAACAGCGCCACCCCCAGCACTGCGCAATTGGTAGTGATCAGAGGCAGATAGATGCCCAGCGCGCGGAACAGCGCGGGGCTGTATTTTTTCAGCACCATCTCCACCAGCTGGACCGATGAGGCGATCACCACGATGTAAGAAATGAGGCGCAGGAAGTCGAGCTGGAAGTAGCTCAGCAACAGGTTCAGGCCGTAGGCGCACAGCGATGCGACCAGCATCACGAACGTCGTCGCCACGCCCATCGGAAAGGCCGTACCCAATCGCCCCGACACCCCGAGGAAGGGGCACAGGCCGAGGAACATCGCCAGCACGAAATTGTTGGCCAGCACTGCGGCGAGGAAGATCTGGCCGAGCGATTCAGGCGCCATGGCTGCCCCCCTGCGTCGCCAGGCGCGCCTCCTGGCGGCGCTTCAGCGCCGAGAACAGCAGCAGCCAGGCGCCCAGCACGATGAAGCCGCCGGGCGGCAGCACCATCACCACCCAGGGCTGGAAGTTCGCGCCGAACAGCGAGAAGCCGAACAGCGTGCCGGCGCCGAGGATTTCGCGCACCGCGCCGAGGGCCAGCAGGCCGATGACGAAGCCGATGCTCATGCCCAGCGCGTTCACCATCGCGGTGACCGGCGGATGCTTCGAGGCGTGCGCCTCGGCGCGGCCGAGGATGATGCAGTTCACCACGATCAGCTGGATGAAGGCCCCGAGCGCGTCGTACACCGCCAGGCTCACCGCCTGGATGACGTAATCGACCACCGTGACGAAGGTGGCGATGATGACGATGTAGGTGGCGATGCGCACCTCCTTCGGCACGATCCTGCGCATCAGCGACACCAGGCCGCAGGAGCACACCAGCACGAAGGCCGTGGCGAGCCCCATCGACAGGGCGTTCATGGCCGACACCGTCACCGCCAGCGTCGGGCACATGCCCAGCACCATGACGAACACCGGGTTCTGGCGCCAGATGCCCTCCATGAACTCGTCGAAGTTCTGCGCCCGGGAAAGATCGCTCATGATTCCTTCTTCCTCAACTGCTCGATCTGCGGCAGCAGCTTCGGCAGCAGCAGCTGCGCGCTGTCGTTGATCGCCTTGCCGACCGCGCGCGAGGTCACCGTGGCACCGGCGATGGCGTCGATCTGCCAGGGGTTCGACTTGGTGCCGTGCTTGACCGCCTTCACCTCGTTCGCCAGCGCCGACAGCTCGGCGTTGAGCTTGACGTCGAGCGCCTCGAAGTTGGCGAGGAAAGCCTGGTCGGTGACGATCTTGTCGCCGATGCCCGGCGTCTCCTTCGACGCCACCAGGCCGAAGCCGGTGATGCACTGGCAGTCCGGCGCATAGCCGTAGAGGATGCGCACCGTGTCGGCGTAGCCCTTGGCCGCACCCTCGGCGGCGATGCCGGCCAGCCTGCCCTCCGCATCGTAGGCGGCGTAGAACTTCACTGCGCCGGGCACCGTTTCGCCTCCGGCCGGGCGAATACCCTGTGGCGTCGCCTGCCACTCGGCCATCGACTTTGCCGCGGGAATCACCTTGAACACCGTGCGCTCCAGCGCCAGGCGGCGATTCGCCGCGGCGGCATCGTAGGTGCCCTGGTAGGCGCCGACGATGATCAGGCCGCAGACGGTCGACACGAGGCCGAGCGTCTTCAGCAGCGAGGCCGCCGGCGTGGCCTGGGGCGGGAGAATGGGCGTACTCATTTAGGCTTGTTCTTGAAGAAGCGCTTCTTCGGCGTCCTGGCGCCGGCCTCCTCGCGCGAGATGTAGTCCGGGTGCAGCGTATAGGACGCCGACTTGCGCGCCCGGATCGAGACGCCCTTGCCGAACGGCGTCGGCTGGGTGATGCGCTCGATCAGCGGCGTCGCCGCATTGCCGATCAGGATGGCGTACATCACCCCTTCCGGCAGGCCGCTGTAGTAGCGGATCACCACCGTCAGCACGCCGATCAGCGCGCCGTACAGCCACATGCCGCGCGGCGTCACCGGCGAGGTGGCCATGTCGGTCGCCATGAAGACTGCGCCGAGCACCAGGCCGCCGGAGAACAGCATGAAGAAGGGATCCGGAAAGCGCGTGCCGAAGACGGCATAGATCAGCAGCGCCGACAGGCCGGCGCTGCCCAGCACGGCGATGGGGATGCGCCAGTCCATGAAGCGGCGCAGCGCGAGGTAGGTGCCGCACAGCAGGATCAGCAGCGGCGACGGGCCGACCGCCATATGACCCGTGAGCGAAGTCACCAGGTCCCAGGCCGGCGTGACGAATCCCTCGAATTTCCAGCGCGCCAGGGGCGAGGCGCTGGCCAGGGCGTCGTAGTGCATGGACTTCAGCCAGGCGGCGGTATCTGCCGGCGCCATCAGCGGCCAGGCCAGCGAAGACGGGATGAATTCAGTGAAGCGGCCAGGCAGGAAGGACGGCGTGTAAGTGGCAATCGCGGCCGGGAAGGCCGCCTGCACGAAGGCGCGGCCGACCAGCGCCGGATTGAAGACGTTGAAGCCGATGCCGCCGAAGAGGGCCTTGCCCAGCGCGATGGCGGAAACGCCGGCGACGACCCCCATCCACAGCGGAAATCCCGGCGGCAGGGTCAGCGCCAGCAGCAGGCCGGTGATGGTGGCGGAAAAGTCCGACAGGCTGCCGGCCTGGGTGCCGGTGCGCACGAAGGCCCGCTCGGCAAGGAGGCAGGAGGCGGTGACGACGAGGATCGAGGCCAACGCCGAAAGGCCGTACTGGTATACGAAGAAGGTGCAAACCGGCAGCAGCGAATACACCACGTTCGCCATGATCTGCTCGACGCTGCGCGGCCCCTTGATGTGCGGGGCGCTGCGGATCTCCGTCTGGACAGTCACGCCGCCGCCTTCTCCCGCAGGATCTGCTTGGCGACGCGGAACTGCTGCACCAGCGGGATGTTGGACGGACAGGTCCAGGTGCAGCAGCCGCACTCGAAGCAGTCGCCGAGGTGGTACTGCTCGCCCATCGTGTCATATTCGCGCTGCGCGGCGAGCATCCCCAGCATCGATGGATTGAGGCCCATCGGGCAGGATTCGACGCATTCGCCGCACTTGATGCAGGGATAGCTGCGGCGTCCTTCGCGGCTCGCCATGTCCTCGCCGCGGAACACCAGCACGCCGGAGACGCCCTTCGTCACCGGCACGTCGAGCGAGGCCACCGACTGGCCCATCATCGGCCCGCCGAGGATCACCTGCCTTGCCTGCGCCGGGGCACCCGCATAGTCGAGCACAAAGGAAATCGGCGTGCCGAGCGGCACGCGGTAATCGCCCGGCCGTGCCACGCCGGGGCCGGTGACGGTAACGACGCGCTCCACCAGCCCCTGCCCCGCAGGCAGAAGACGGCCGAGGGCGGCCAGCGTGCCGACGTTGTTCACCACCATGCCGAGCGACAGCGGCAGCTTGCCCGACGGCACCTCGATGCCGAACAGCGCCGTGATCAGCATCTTCTCCGAGCCCTGCGGATATTTCGTCGGCACCTTCTCGACGAAGATGTCGCCCTGCGGCGGCAGCGCCCGGCGCATCGCCTCGGCCGCCTCCGGCTTGTTGTCCTCGACGCCGATGATGGCGCGGCGCGCGCCGGTGGCGCGCATGGCGTGGCGGATGCCGACCATCAGGTCGCGCGCCTGCTCCACCATGACGCGGTGGTCGCAGGTCAGGTACGGCTCGCACTCGCAGCCGTTCACCACCAGCGTTTCCACCTTCGCCCCCTCCGGCACCGTCAGCTTGGCGTGGCTGGGAAAGGCGGCGCCGCCGAGGCCGACCATGCCCGTGCGCTGCACGGCGAGCACGATCTCCTGTGGCGGGAAGGCATCGATGTCCTGCGGCGCGCCCCACAGCACTTCCTGGGTCGACGCCTCATAGACGCGAATGACGATGCATTCCGTCCATGGCCCGCGGGCACTGGGCCGCAGCTCGATGGCCTCCACCACGCCGGTGGCCGGCGCGTGCTGCGGCACCGACAGCCAGCCGTCGGCCGCCGCGATCGGCTGACCGCGCACCACCTCCTCGCCGACGCGCACGATCGGCCGCGACGGCCTGCCGATGTGCTGAGACAGCGGCACGATCAACCGCGGCGCGAACGGCAGCCGGCGGATCGGCGTGTCGGCGGTATGCTTGCAGCCCGGCGGATGCACGCCGCGCTGGAAGGCCTCGCCGCGGAAGTAGGACAGCAGCTTCATCGCTTTATCAGTTGTACTTCGCCGCCCGCGCCATCAGCTTCTCGATGCCCGGCTCGCTCATGTTCCACGGCGTGCCGGGATGCAGGCAGCCGGCGGTGCACTTCTCCGCCGCCTTGACGATGTCGGCGAACCTGGCGCCCTTCGGATTCACCACGATGGCCTGCTTCTGCTCGTTGTAGACGAAGACCTTCGGCGCGATGCCGGTGCATTCGTCGCAGGCGGTGCACTCGGGCGACTCCACCCACACCGGTTCGTAGCCTTCGGCATTGGCGGCGGTCGCCGGGAAAGTCGGCGCCGGCGACACGGCGTCTGCCGCGGCGGCCGGTCCGGACACGCCCAGGCTGGCGGTGATCTTCGCCAGCAGCTCGGCACGCACCTGGTCGGCCAGCATCTCGGTGTCCACCTCGGCGCGGCCCAGGCCGGCGACGTCCTTCAGTTGCTTCCAGAACGCCAGTCGCTCCTCGCAGGCGCGCACCAGCTCTTCCGTGACCAGCAGTCGCATCAGGCGGTTCTTCTGGTCCGTCGCCCAGATGAAGGGGAATTTGCCCTCGCGCTCGTCCTTGCCAAGCTGGAGGAAGTCGGCAATGGCCAGCATGTCGTCGTTCCAGGTCTCCGGCGGCGCCTTCCTGAACTGCTTGCCGAAGCGCCCTTCCGTCGCCGCGAAGTCGGCAAAGGTCATCGGCAGCTCCATCTTCTGCGCGGCGCCGTTCTCGTCGGTGTAGTTCAGGGTATAGACCGGCCAGTCCTGGTCGAGCGCCGGGTTGCCCTCCAGGCTGACGCACTCCGAGAAGGTGGTGCCGGCGTCCGGATTGAAGCGGAACAGCGGATAGGCGCGCCCTTCCACCGCCAGCTTGCTCTGGTCCACGCTCTTGTCGTCGCCGATGCCGTGCTCGGGCGGGCAGACGGCGTAGATGTTGAACAGGGCCGGGCGGCGCGAGTTGAGGCCGTCGATGTAGCTCTCGATCAGGTGGTTGGTGTGGGCGATGGTGCCGGACATCACGTAGGACGTGCGGTGCGCCATGCCGATCAGCGAGATTTCCTTGCGCGTCTCCTGCTTGCCGCGCTGGGCGGCGCCGAACGGCGCCATGTCGGAGATCTGGCCGATGAAGCCGGAGGTGCAGGCCTGGCCGCCGGTGTTGGAATACACCTGCGTGTCCACCACCAGCACCTTGATCGGCATGCCGGACATCAGGGCGCGCGACAGGTTCTGGAAGCCGATGTCGTACATCGCGCCGTCGCCGCCGAGCGAGACCACCGGCGGGCAGAGCAGCCATTCCTCCTCGGAGAACTGCTGCCAGGTAAAGCGGCGGAAGAAGTCCTCGTGCTTCTCGGTGTTGTACTCGCCGGCCAGTTCCAGCTCGGCCATGCGCAGCGCCTTGAAGCCCTCCGCCATCTTCGCCATGTGGCCCTCGAAGATGCCCATCGCCACCGACGGGCTGTCCTGGAACAGGTGGCTGGTCCAGGGGAAGGGATACGGGTGGAAGGGATAGGTCGAGCCCCACACCGAGGTGCAGCCGGTGGAGTTGACGATGCCCATCTCGGCGCGGCCGCGCTTCGTCGGTCCCTCGGCGTAGCGCCACTTCAGGTCCTTCAGCTTCTCGATCAGCTGCGTCGCCCACTTCACCCAGGCCGGGTCGAGCGGACGCGACGGCTTGTTCTCCATGATCTTCGCCGCCAGATTGGCCAGCGTCAGGTCCTCGCCCTTCGCCGCATTCACCGCCTGCAGCACGGCGCCGGTGTCGGAGAGGTCCATCGACTCGGTCAGCTTCATGCGGATGTGCTTCTCCAGCCGCCCGATCAGCTCGTCGAGGTGGGCGACGTGCTTCTCCACGCGCGGCTGCATCAGCGCCGTCACCGTGCCGGTGAACAGGTGGATGGCAGTCTTCTCGCCGCAGCCGAGGCAGGCGCCGTCGCCGCAGGGCATCGAGCCGTAGTTGTGCTTGTCGAGCAGCAGCGTCTCCAGCGCGCCGATCTTCTCGTCGAGGCTGTCGATGCGGCCGTATTCCTTCGGCGTCGACGGCAGGTCGAGCCAGAAATTCCAGTCGCGGCGCAGGCGCTCGGTGGATTCCTCGGTCTGCGTCACCATGCGCAGGGCGTCGTCCTCGCAGACCTTGACGCACAGCGCGCAGGCCTTGCAGGTATAAGGGTTGATGGTGATGGAGAACAGGCCGCCCGTGCCCTTGCCCTTCTTCTCCTTCTGCGTCCAGTAGGGCTTGGTGGTGCCGAACTGGAAGTCGCCGAGCGACTCGCGGAGCAGCCGGAATTCCTCGGAAAGACCTTCTCGCTCGGCCTCCGGCGCCTCGGCGACGGTGGCGTTGATGGCGTCGTCGATGAGCGGACGCACCGCCACACCGTCGCTCCCGATCATGCCGCGCAGCTTCTTCTCCAGCGTGCGCACGGCGCGGCGGAGATACCGCGTCGGCCGGCCGCCGCGCTCGACGCGCGTCACCGCCGTGTTGAAGACATCGGCCACGGTGCTGACCAGGCCGGGGATGGCGCTGTCCGGGCACTCCGTGTAGCAGTTGCCGCAGGCCGTGCAGTTCTCGGCGATCCATTCCGGGTACTCGAAGCGGATCTGCGTCATGTCGCGGAAGACGCCCGTCGCCGCCGGCACCAGCGAGGCGCCGATGAAGGGATCGACCAGGTTGTCGGAGCCCTTGCCGGAAGCGTAGAAGCTGCCGGTCTGCTCCCAGAAGCGGTGGATGTCGGCCACCTTGCCGTCGCCCTCGGGCAGCTGCTTCAGCATCACCGGCAGGCCGGCGGCCTTGTCGCGCAGGTTGCGCCGTGTCGCGCCGACTGACTTTTGCGTGATTTCCTTCAGCTCGGTGAAGCCTCGGCGCACGACGCGCAGGTTGTCGTCCACCACGCGCTTGCCCTTGCCGCCGAATTTCGCCTGGAGCTGGTCCTCGATGGCCTTGAACAGCTTCTCCTCGGTCAGGCCGGCATTCTTCATTACCGGGCTGGCGGCGAAAAAGGCGCCCTGGAAGGCGATGCCCTGCATGCGCAACTGCAGGTCGGCCGAGCCGGCCTCCTCGCGTGCGATCTGGAAGGCGTCGAGGTAGAAGACGCGGATGTCGTTGTCGACGATCTGCTTCTGCATCCACAGCGGGAAACTCGCCCACAGGTCCTCGGCGGAGCGGTTGCTCTGGACGATGAAGACGCCGCCCTGCTTCAGTCCGGCCACCGGGTTCGAGTGCTCATGCACGTTGGGGTCGGGCGAGAGCACGACATCGACGTACACGTATTCGCAGTTAACGCGGATCGGCTCCGGCGCCGCCGACAGGTAGTAGGTGGTCGGCTGGCCCTTCTTCTCCGAGCCGTACTTCGGATTCGCCTTGATGTCCCAGCCGAGCAGCTCATACAGCGTCATCGCCAGGTTCTTGCCGGTGGTGATGGCGCCCCAGCCGCCGACCGAGTGCATGCGCACCGTGATCGAGTCCTTCGGCAGCAGGTTCGGGTTCTCGCTGCCGCGCAGCGCCAGCTCGCGGATGCGCGGGTAGGCTTCGAGGATGCTCTGGTTGTGGATCTCGTCCTTCGGGTTGGCCGGCGTGTCGCGCACGAAGTCCACGGAGAGGTAAAAGAACTTCTTCTGCGGCGCGTTCGGCAGCATGTTCTCGACGGTGCCGATCAGCGCCTCCGGCTGCATGTCGCGGCTGCCCAGGCCGTAGCAGCCCGAATACAGGCGCGGCATGTCCTTGGCCGAGGCGTAGGCGGCATAGCCGGGGTAGGCCGGCTTGCCCTCGGCGGAACCGTTTTCCAGGCACTTGGTGACGGTGGCGCGCACCTCGCGCATCAGCGGCAGGTCCTCGGCCAGCGGCTGGTCGGTGCGCTCCAGCACCGCCACGCCCTTCTTGCCCTTGAGGATTGCGCCGAGCAGGTCGCCCGGGAAGGGGCGGAACAGGGTCAGGTCGACCACGCCGACCTTCAGCTTGCGCGTTTCGCGCAGCCAGTCGGCGACGGCCTCGGCCTGCACGATCATGCTGCCCATGCCGAGGATCAGCCAGTCGGCGTCCTCGCAGCGGTAGGTCGACACCCGTTTGTACTGGCGGCCGGTCAGCTCGGCGTACTCGGCCATGCAGCGGTCGGTAATCTCGCCGATGTGATCGAAGAAGTACGGCCGCTGGCCGGCCACCGCCTGCATGTAGGCATCCTGGTTCTGCACCGAACCGGAGAGCAGCGGCACGTCCACGTCCCAGATCGCCGGCACGCGGCGGCGTTTCGGGCCGTAGAGCATGGCCTGCGCCGGCGTCGGCGTGTCGATCAGGTCATCCGGCTTGCCGAGGAATTCCGCCACCAGTTCGCGTTCGGGCAGCATCACCGACTCGATCAGGTGGGTGGTGAGGAAGCCGTCCTGGCCGACGATGGCCGGGGTCAGTGACAACTCGGCGGCCTTGCGCGCGATCAGGTTGAGGTCGGCGGCGCCCTGGGCGTCCTTCGCCATCACCTGGATGAAGCCGGTGTCGTCGATGCAGTGGTAGTCGTCATGGCCGGCATGCACGTTGAGGCTGGCCTTGGTGATGGCGCGGCAGCCCATGTTGAGCACGTAGGGCAGCCGCTTGCCAACGGCGGCGTAGAGCGACTCGTGCATGAAGGCGACGCCCTGGCCGGACGAGAAATTCACGGCGCGCAGGCCGGTCATCGACATGCCGGCGGTGACGCCGGCGGCGGCATGCTCCGATTCCGGCTCGATGAAGATCAGCGGCCGGTCGGAAATGTTGAGGTGGCCGGCGGCGGAGGCCTCGGCCCAGTATTCGCCCATCTGCGTGGACGGCGTGATGGGATAGGCACCGGCGGCATCCGAGGCTTCGCGCTCGACATGGACCACGGCGGTGTTGCCGTCGACCGCGTCGCGGATGCCGGGATACTTGAACTGGGTCTTGTCCTTGCCGGCGCCGGGGCCGGTCTCGAACAGCTTGTATTCCTTGAGCTTCTTCAGCATGGCATCACCTCACGCGCTAATCAGGGGTAATTCGTTCTGGCGCAGGATTTTCTTGGCCTCCGCGCCCTTGATGGGGGTATTCGGGTTGTCGAACCAGACGATGGCGCCGGTCGGGCAGCGCTCGATGGCCTGCTTCGCCGCCAGCGCGTTCTGCGCGTAGTCGATCACCGCCAGGTTGTTGTCGAGCTTCATCAGGCCCGGGGCGGAGTCGACGACGCACTTGCCGCAGGCGGTGCACGCCACTTCGCAGGAGGCCTCCGCGGTGTCGCCGTCGGCGAGGTTCTTGCAGGCCACCCACAGCTTGCGCGAAACCGGCTCGAGGGAGAACAGCCCCTTCGGGCAGACCTCGACGCAGTCGTTGCAGGCGGTGCACTTGTCGGCGTCCACCACCGGCAGGCCGTGGGCGTCCATGCGGATGGCGTCGAAGTCGCAGACCTCGGCACAGTCGGCCAGCCCGAGGCAGCCCCAGGCGCAGTCCTTGCCGCCGCCGCTGACCACCGCCGCGGCGCGGCAGGAGGTATGGCCGGCATAGCGCGCGCGCAGATAGGCGACGTGGCGGCCGCCGGCGCAGGCCAGTCGCGCCACGCGCTTCTCCACCGAGCCGGCATCGACGCCGAGCAGATCGGCGATCACCGTGTTTTGCGCCGGTGCATTCACGGTGCATTGCGCCGGCATGATCTCGCCGGCGACGACCTTCTCGGCGAAGTTGCGGCAGCCGGCCGTGCCGCAGGCGCCGCAGTTGGATTTCGGCAGCAGTTCCTCGACCTCGTCGATGCGCGGATCTTCATAGACGTACAGGCGCCGGTTGGCGAAGGCGATCACGCCGGCAAGGACGACGCCGAGCAGCGCCATGAAGGCGCCTGCATACGCAAGGTTCGAGAGCGATCCCATGCTGCCAGTCAAAACCTTTAAGGTTCAAATAACCATGACTTCACCAGGGTCTGCATGCCAAGCGAACGCACCGAGCGTACGCCGGGCAAAAAAAGACGCTGGAACCTGATGGTGCCGGGCCTGGCCTTGCGGGCACTGGCGGCGACAGCCACTCACGGTGCAGCCGGAGATCGAATCCGGCTTACTGGACAGCCTGGCGGGGTGCGCCAGGCCGGGTGACACGCAAGCAGCGTTGTTGCGCTACTTACGCTCGTGTTGCAGGAAGTATAGGAATTTCGCCGCGTCGCAACAACAAAGTCTTATATATGAATACCAAAAGTTTTTCTTATACATGACGCGACTTTGGCTGCGTTTCCCGCATAGTAAAACAGGTTTTCTCAAACCGGGAAACTTTCGATGTTGCGGTGCGGTATGCAGGAAGCGATCTTCCTATAATTAAAGAAGAGACTTGATTCCCTCCGCATCCGCCCAACCTGAGACAACAATGAACCCCTCATTGCACATCCGCCCGCCTGCCGTCGCTGGCATGTTCTACCCGGCCGACGCCGAGGAACTTGCCCGGGACATACAGGCCTTCCTCGCGGCCTGCGCGCCCGCGCCGGCGCCCGCGCCCAAGGCGCTCATCGTCCCGCATGCCGGCTACATCTATTCCGGCGCCGTCGCCGCCAGCGCCTATGCCCTGCTGCCCCCGGCGCGCAGCCTGGTCCGTCGCGTCGTGCTGCTCGGCCCGGCGCATCGCGTGCCGATCCGCGGCCTCGCCCTGCCCGTCGCCGAGGCCTTCGCCACACCGCTGGGCGGCGTGCGCATC
>UBJH01002420.1_pt1 | contig 11224 bp, 9 predicted proteins | sample 2193721 | NCBI WGS metagenome assembly UBJH01 (sample SAMEA4703186, study PRJEB27089) | metagenome | reverse complement strand
CCCAGTGCGAGCCCCTGCAAGCGCTTGGGGAAGAAGATGGACGTGGACGGCATGTACGACGAGAAGTCCCCGCCGCCCATCCCACTGAGGAAGCCGATGGTCATGAACGTCCAGAAGCTGGTGTTCAGATCCTGGACGGCGAAGCCCAGCCATACCATGGGAATGAGCTTGATGATGGTCGCGATGCTCACGACCGGTCGTGTTCCAAGGACGGGGATAAAGAAGGAGTGAATGAGCCTCAGTATACCGGAAGCGAAGCCCGGTATGGCCGCTAGCCAGAACAGTTCCATTGTGGTGAATTTGAAGCCTATGTTAGGAAGCCTTACGACCACGGCGCTCATGACAAACCATGTCGCGAATGAGAATATGAGCGAGAACGTGGTTATACCGCACGTGCGCCACGCCAGTGAGCTGCCGGTTTCACGCCAGAACTGTTCATTTTCCGGCTCCCATTTTTGTATTTTCGCCATTGCAGATTTTCTCCTTGTTTCAAATTGTGCAGCTAAGCCAGATCTCAGAGGAAAAATTTAGAAAATCGCAGCGCCCTTTAACCCCTTTAAAAAGCGGGTGGGCGTCCGAAGACGCCCACCCACCATGTTACTTGTACGAAACGATGTTCACGGTCGGGCCGCCCTTGCGGTACCACCTTACGACCTGATAGGGGCGTACGAGGTACTTGTAGGGGTTGATGACCACGAAGTGAGCCAGCCTCGAGAACGGAATGAGGCCTATGAAGAGCAGGGCGTTGAATATGTGGGTCTTCGTGATGAGCGGAAGGTTGGCCACATAGTCAGGGTTCGCCTGCAGCTTCAGCACCGACCACATCCAGGGTACAGCGGTCGCTACGTACCAGTTGGAACCCCACCTGTAGAGGATGGCGTTGCCGATGCCGGTGACGACCTGGATGAGGAGGATGATGAGAACGAGCACGTCCCAGCCGGAGGTCACGGCCTTCACCCTGCTGTTCGTAAGCCTTCTGTATATGAGGGCCAGAAGACCGAACAGGGCGAGGAAGCCGAGGGCCAGAGCGGTGAGCTCGAGCACGTACAGCCTCACGGGAACGGCGTTCCAGAGCACTATGCTCTTGGGTATGAACAACCCGAGCAGATGCCCGAGGAGTATCGTTATTATCCCGTAGTGCCAGGGGAACGACCCGAAGAACAGGGTCTTGTTCTCAAGGAACTGGGACGACTGTGACGACCACGTGTACTTGTTGCTCTTGAATCTCCATATTGCGCCGACGATAGCCGTCATCAATAAGATGTACGGCATAACGCCAAACAGGACCTTGTCCATTATTCTCCTCCTTTTACGTCTTTGTCGATGATTCTGTAGACTGCGTTTATTACGTGCCAGTAGAGGTTCTTCTTGTTTCTCTCGAAGTTTTTCTGGAGTTTCTCGAGCGCCTTTATGAGAAACGTCTCCCGGAAATTCTTGAGCAGCTCCTCGTCGTCGCAAAACGACATGAAGTGCAATATCACCGGCAGATGGTCGGGCAGCTCGCCTCCAGCGCGCTCTTCGAGCGGGAAACCCTTGTCCATATACATGCCCTTGATCGCCGCGAGGCTGTTCGAGCGCCTGAACCCGTCGAAGATATGGTAGCCCATATCCAGCGTGAAGTCGCTCGAAAGTTCGAAGGTGTAGGAGTACACCCCCTTGATGTCATCAAGGGGGATGTGCTCCAGGTCCTTCTGAAACTTTTTCAGCTCATCGGCGATATCGGGAGTATACTGCGGATAATCGGCCAGGGCCTTGATACACTGCTCGGCCTTTATCTTGATATCCTCCCCCGGGTGCTCAAGCAGCCCGGCAAGAAGCCCGTATATGTTCTTTCCGTTTCCCACCGATTACCACTGCCTCGAGATGAGTTCCTGCTTCTTGGAACCGAAGCCGACCGTACCCCTCTTCTCGTACATGAGCCTGGGGTCGACCGTGGTCATCGTCTCGCGATGGGTCTCGGGTATTACGAACCTCTCCTGGAAGGTGCCCAGCGAGATCAGCTTGTAGATCTCGAAGGCGTCCTCGGGGGTGAGGCCTACCGACGAGAGGGCGGCTTTGGCGGCGCTGTCGCCGATATCGCCTACCCTCTGCTGGCGTACCCACAGCCTTACAGCCATCTGCTTCTTGAGCGACTCGATGACGACCTGCTCGTTACCGGCGCTCAGGAGGTTGGCAAGGTACCTTACGGGTATCCTCATCTTGTCGATGGAGTTGAAGAATTCCACCGACTCGACATCGAACAGCCCGCCGTTCTCGGCCTTCGCGTTGTGAAGGACCGGCGAAAGAGGCGGAACGTAGAAGTTCATCGGAAGAGTCCTGAACTCCGGATGGTTGGGCATCGCGATTCTCCACTTCTTGAACAGATTGTACGAAGGGGAGTTCTGAGCCGCAACTATCCAGTTCTCGTCGATGCCCTGCTTCTTGGCCTCTTCGATGACCCTCGGGTCGCACGGATCAAGGACGATGTCCCTCATCGCGTCCACGAGCCTTTCGTCCGGGGTCTTGGCGACCTCCTCTATCCTGTCAGCGTCATAGAAGAGCACGCCGACGAACCTGATCCTGCCGGTGCAGGCGTGGGCGCAGGCGTTGGCCTGGCCGGTCTCGGTCCTCGGATAGCAGAAGATACACTTCTCGGACTTGCCGTTCGCCCAGTTGTAGTAGGGCTTCTTGTACGGGCAAGCGGAGACGCAGAACCTCCAGGCGCGGCAGGTGTCCTGGTCGATAAGGACTATGCCGTCCTCGCCCCTCTTGTATATGGCGCCTGACGGGCAGGACGCTACGCAAGCGGGGTTGAGGCAATGGTTGCAGATCCTCGGGAGATAGAAGAAGAAGAGCTTGTGGAACTTGGTCAGCAGCTCCTTCTGAGACTCCGAGAGGCCCTTGAGGTTCGGGTCGTTCGAGGCGTACAGGGGAGAACCTCCCATGTCGTCGTCCCAGTTCGGGCCCAGGGCTATCTTCTCCATGAACTCGCCGGTGATGAGCGAGCGCGGCCTTGCGGTCGGCTGGTCATCGCCCGCGGGAGCGTTGAACAGGTTCTGATAGTCGTAGGTGAACGGCTCGTAGTAATCGTCTATCGTCGGAAGGTTCGGCTGGAAGAATATGTTCGCCAGCGTCCTTATCTTCCCGGGCCCCTTGAGGAGCTTAAGCCTCAGGGAGCCGCCGGAGACTTCCCAACCGCCCCTGTACCTCTCCTGGTCTTCCCAGGTGAGGGGGTAGCCGGCGCCGGGCTTGGTCTCGACGTTGTTCCACCACATGTACTCGGCGCCTCTGCGCGATGTCCACACGTTCTTGCAGGACACGCTGCAGGTATGGCAGCCGATGCACTTGTCCATATGAAAACTCATTGAAAGTTGAGCTCTGAGATCCATATTACCACTTCACCTCCTGGTTTCTCATTTTCCTCACCAGCACCGTCGTATCCCTGATGATCGGGATCGGGCCCCACGCGTTGAAGCCGTAGGAGAACTGGCCGTAACCGCCGGTCATGAGCTGCGGCTTGAGCCTCTGCCTCGTGAGTGAGTTATGGTATCCACCCCTTATCTTGTTCCTCTGCTCGGACTTCGGGACGTTGATCGTCCTTTCCTGAGAGTGGTACGCGAAGGAGGAGCCGGACGGTATCCTGGCGCTGACTACGGCACGGGAAACATACACGCCGTTGTCGTTGTACGCCTCGACCCAGTCGTTGTCCTTTATGCCTACGCTCTCAGCATCCCTGTCGTTGATCCAGATGGAGTTGCCTCCCCTGGACAGCGTGAGCATCCTGAGGTTGTCGTAGTGGGTGGAGTGAATGGCCCACTTGCTGTGCGGCGTGATGTAGTTGAGGTGGAGCGCGTCTGTCTTGTCGGACTTCTGCACCTCGTTCATCTTGGCCGGGTTCAGCCTGTGCTTGGCGGTCGCGAGAGCCTCGCCGAAGTCCAGGTAGACCGGGTGGTCAAGATAGGTGTGCTGACGGCCGGACAGAGTCCTCCAGGGCACGAGCTGCTCGGTCTGGATGGTCCAGGTGCCGTAGGCCCTTCCCCTTCTGTTGTCGCCGGTCCAGAGCGCGCTGCAGAGCCATCTCCTCGGCTGTGCGACGATGTCGTCGTAGGTCATGGAGACGTTCCTGTTGCCGCTGCCCATCTCGTGAGCGAGACCGTGGACCCTGTCGTCAGGTATGAGGTACTTGACTTCAGGGCAGACCGCGCGGGCCTGTTTCCTGGCTTCGAGGTACTCGTGGCCGTGCAGACCCGTGTGATGCTCCTCTTCCCACCACTGCCTGAAGCAGACCTCTCCGTTCGTTGCGCCGGAGAACGCGAGAACAAAGTTCGCGGCGTCCTTGGCGGTCTCGAGGGAGATGAGCTTCTGGCCGTTGACTTCCTTCTTCTCTATGTGCTCCTGGTTCAGGTAGTTCTCATAGAGTTCCTTGCCTTCGAGCATTATGCCGTGGAAGCCATACTTGCCCTTCTGGAGGGGTCCGACCGAGGTGTACTGCTTGTCGATCTGGGTGTAATCCCTCTCCACGATGGCGAAGGTCGGCATCGTCTTGCCCGGGATAGCCTCGCACTCGCCCTTCTTCCAGTCGAGAACGCCCTTGGTTGCCGGCTGGGCTATCTCGCCCGGGGTATCGTGCATAAGCGGGTTCATGACGATATCCTTGACGGGCTTCTGGAAGTGCTTCTTGGCCAGATCGGAGAACTTCTTCGATATGAACTTGAAGGCATCCCAGTCGGTCTTGGCTTCCCAGTTCGGCTGCACGGCCGCGCCCATCGGATGGACGAAGGAGTGGAGCTCGGTGGTGTTGATGTCTTCCTTCTCGTACCAGTGAGCGGTCGGGAGGACGATATCGCAGTACGTCGGGGTCGTGTTCATACGCATGTTGAGGTCGACCAGCAAGTCGAGCTTTCCAAGCGGCGACTCCCTGTACTTCGATTCCTTGATGTACGGCTTGGCGACTTCGTCCGCGATGACGCTGTTGTGCGTTCCGAGGACGTGCCTGAGGAAGTACTCCTGGCCCCTGGCGGAAGAACCAAGCGCGTTCGCCCTCCATATGAACCATACCCTCGGCCAGTTCTCAGCTGCGTCCGGGTCCTGTATGGAGAACTCGAGCGCGCCGCTCTTGAGCTGCTTCACGACATAGTCGATTATCTCGGCGTCGGACTTCGCGCCGGCCCTCTGGGCTTCCTCGACCATGGCGATGGAGCTCTTGTTGAACTGCGGGAAGCACGGCATCCAGCCCAGCCTTACGGCCCTTGTGTTGTAGTCGTGGGTGTGCTGGAACTCGAGCCTGCTCTTGTCAGGCACGTTGTGGTAGTCGGCTATGGCGCCGTCGTACTTGTACATGCCGGTGTTGGAGTACCAGAAGCACGGGCCGCTCATGAGTCTGGGAGGCCTTATCCAGTCGAGCGAGTGGGCTATCTGGCCCCACGAGTCGAACATGGCAAGTTTTTCCTGGCCGACGTAGTGCTGCAGACCGCCGCCGTTCCTTCCTATGGAACCGCAGAGCATGAGAGCGTCCATGGCGGTCCTGTACAGCAGGTTGGAGTGGTACCAGTGGTTGTAGCTCGATCCGGTGATGATCATCGAGCGGCCCTTGGTCACTTCGGCGTTGGAGGCGAACTCCCTGGCTATCTGGATCACGGTGTCGCGTCCGATGCCGGTGTACTTCTCCTGCCAGGCGGGCGAGAAGCCCCTGTCGTCATCGTAGTTCCTGCAGTAGTCTCCGGTCAGGCCCTTCCTCGAGACGCCGCAATGGGCGATCTTGAGGTCGAATACGGTCGTGACAGGCTGCCTTGCCTTCTTTGGTGTTTACGTACCTGACGGGAACCTGCCTCTTGTACTTCTCAGGCTTGTCGACCTCGTAGAAGTTGACCTCTATCGCGTCTTCCTTGTGGTCAAGGACGGACAGCGACGGAGTGATGTTCTTCTGGGTCCTGGACTCCTTGAGCATGAGGTTCCACTTGCCGTGGTTCTCATGCTTGTTGGGGTACCTGAAGCCGACGGAGCCGTTCACTACAACGGCCTTGCCGGTGATCTCGTCCCACATGCACTGCTTCCACTCCGGGTTGTCCTCGCCGTCGTACTCAGCGAGGTCATTCGCCGTAAGGAAACGGCCCTGCTCCCAGCCGTCCTTGCCCTTTTCGAGCTTGACGAGCATCGGGAGGTCGGTGAACTGCTTCACGTAGGACTCGAAGTACTGCACCTTCCTGTCAACGTAGTACTCCTTGAGGACGACGTGGTTGATGGCCATCCAGAAGGCGGAGTCGGAACCGGGCCTGATGGGCACCCAGGTGTCGGCGTACTTCGTGACCTGGGAGTAGTCAGGCGCGCAAACGACCATCTTCGCTCCACCGTGCCTGAGCTCGGAGATGAAGTGGCAGTCAGCGGTCCTCGTCATGTTCGGGTTGGCGCCGGAGAGAACGACGTAACCGGCGTTGTACCAGTCAGCGCTCTCGCAGGAGTCGGTCTGCTCGCCCCAAACCTCAGGCTCAGCGCTCGGAAGGTCGGTGTAGTAGTCATAGAAGCTCAGATGAACGCCGCCGATGAGCTGGTTGTAACGGGCGCCGGCCGCGTAGCTGATCTGCGACATGGCAGGGATCGGAGAGAAGGCGATGATCCTGTCCGGACCGTACTTCTTTATGGTGTAGATGTGGGCTGCGGTGATTATCTCGGCCGCGGTGTCCCAATCAAACCTGCGGAAGCCGCCCTTGCCCCTCGACCACTTGATCTTCTTGTGGAGCTCGGCGTTCTCGACGATGGACCTCCAGGCGTCGACAGGGTCGGAGTGCTTGGCCCTGGCTTCCTTCCAGGAGTCGAGGAGTATGCCGCGGCAGTACGGGTACTTGATACGAAGCGGGCTGTAGACGTACCAGGAGGCGGAAATACCCCTCTGGCAGCCCCTGGGCTCGTAAGGCGGGATCGACTGGTCCAGCTTCGGATAGTCGACAGCCTGCAGCTCCCAAGTGATGATGCCGTCCTTTACGTAAACCATCCAGGAACAGCCGCCGGTGCAGTTGTTGCCGTGGGTGCTCCTCACGGTCTTGTCATACTGCCAACGGTTCCTGTAATATTCTTCCCAACCCCTTTTACCGGGGTTTATCTCGTCTTGAATCCAGGTAGCCATCTATTTACCTCCCTCCTTTTCCGCCGTAGTTTCTCCAAAGGGCATCGTGGGCGGTGCCTTTGTTCCTGTTTCTGTAGCGGCCGCTCCAGATAATATTGAAGACAATCAGTATACCTACGAAGCCGCCTAACCCGATGATGGTGAAAGTGCCGGTCTGGGAGGATGCCACTTCACCCTTGGACTGCTCTGCAAAGAACGCCCTCAGATGGGAGACTTCCTCGTCAGTCACGTTCTTCGCGCTGAAGATTGGAGCCATCACAGGGGAACCTGCGTTGATCCAGGCCGCGCTAAGAAGAGGGTTCTTCGACTCGTCGGCATAGACCTTGGTCAGGTTGGGACCAAGGACGCCGCCGTTGAGCGAACCGTAGCTCACGCTGTGACAGGATATGCACGGGGGAGCACCGCTCTCAAACCTCTTCTCGCCTGTAAAGTACATCTTTCCGATTGCCGCGTCACCAGATTCGGCCGGGGCCGCAGTCTCGGCCGGGGCCTCGACAGCCGCCGCATCCGCGGGAGCCGCTTCGGGAGCCGCATCAGCCGCGAACGCCTTCATCGGAGCGATGCCGGCGACAAGGCTCAGCGCGAACCCGAGTTGCAGTCCCTTCACCAAGATTGTCTTACAACTCCTTAAATCCATACTCTACACCTCCTTTACCGCTGCTCGCTTTTTATTATCTATGCTTTACATAGATAATTCTGTGGAACCCTTTATATCCACCATGGACCCGTCCGGCCCGGCCGCCTTTCGCCCGTAGAGGAGGGAGGCGATACTAGCGCAGCCCCGGTAATTTGTGGTAGGACGCCGTCATTGGGCCATGGATTGAATAGATTAGAAGGCGAATGATGATTCCAGGTCGCCTCTGGCAAGATTAAGCGTCACTTTCAGGTTCTCCAGCCCTGGGCTGCGCGTAACTTTTGCCTTTCTTCCGAAGCGGGGGACAGGGGGCTTTTGCTCAGCTTTGTCCGCCGCCGCGAATTCAAGGACCTCTTCGCGCAGCTTGGAGACGAAGACTTCGATGGCGCTTAATGAGCTGACGTGGTTTTCTTTGGTGGGAAGCGATCCAAGGACTTTGCCGACAAGGGAGATGGCATTTGAGAAGACTTTCTCCTCGGCGCGCGCGTCAAAGCCGCTCGAGGGGGCCCCGGCGGGAACGGAGGGCCTCTCCTCTTGGCGCAGGCGTCCCGCGGCGGTGTACAATTTCAGGGCAGCTATATAAAACAGGCTCTGGCAGAGCTGCCTGAGCCCTTTTCTGATCCTTTGACCCACCTGTTTCGAATCCTCCAAACGGGTGCTGTTCAGTCCGTGATCAGGATATACGCGTTCGCTTGAGGTCAATGCTTTCATGCCCCTGGGGGTTTGAATAGTTTGTCCGCTGAGCACGCGTAAATTACCAGATTCGTCCGGACCTGTCCAGCGATTTCTCGCTGCCCCTTCAAAAAAAATCGAAGAAGCCTCGCGGGACCTGTATTCAGTTTTTAGTATGGCGGGATTATAATACAAAAAATTCCGCGTGTCCATCACATGATGTAATATTTTTAAAAAAAAGGATTCATCCCTCCGGAACCAGGCATCCGTGCCCGTTACGGGCGCCTCCCCTGCCCGCCGCCGTCAGGACTTGCGGGCCAGCGGGCGCCCTTTCATGGCCGTTTTGCCGCCGCTCGGTATCTGGTACTCCTGGGAGAACGCGCCGGAAGGCTCGCGGAGAAAGAAAAAGCTGAACAGGAAGGTAAACAGGGCCGCTCCGCCGAGCAGGTGGAAGAAGCGGCTGTCGTCGACGAAAGTGTACGCCACGAGGTACAGGACGGCGCCCACGTTGCCGAACGCCCCGACGTAGCCCGTTATCTGGCCGGTGACGCGCCTGTTGATGAGCGGCACTATGGCGAAGGTGACCCCGCACGCGCCCGTTACGAAAAGGGCGCAGACTGCAGTGACGGCGGCGGCGAGCCAGAGGGGCCAGCTCGAGTCGATGAGCCCCATGACGAAAAAGGAAACCCCGGTGCCCGCAAGGTACACGAGCATCGCCCCCCTCCTTGAAAGCGACTTCTCGGAGATCTGCCCGCCGAAGGACCTCGAGAAAAAATTCATGAACGCGAACACCGCGGCCATGAGGCCCGCGAGGACAGGGCCCATGCCGAAGGTCTTCTCGAAGAACTGCGGAAGAAACGAGATGACCGCGAGTTCCGCGCCGAAAGTGACCGCGAAGCACAGGCAGAGGGCGCCGACATCCGCGAACCTGTACCGTTCGGCTTCACCCACGCCCTGCTTGAGAAGCGGGTAGTTGTGCCTCGCTATCCACGCCAGCTGGACTAGCACGGCAGCCGCGATGACGGCGTAAGAGGCGGCCGCCGCATCGAAGCCGATATAGCCCATGCCGCGCATCCTCCAGACGACTACAGCGAGGACTCCGGTTATGGGTATCGTCCAGAGCATCACGCTTATCATGTCCCACCACGACGAGACCCGTATCACGGCGGGAGCACCTGGCCTGCGGGCGCTCCCGGCCGGCCCGTCGGTAATGGCGTGACGGTAGTAAAGCCCGTATATAAGCATCACCAGAGCGCTGAGTGCGGCCGCGTACCTCCATGAGCCGAACACATTCAAAGCCAGCACCGGCATGAGCACCGCGGCGATGGAGGCGCCCCAGTTGCCGAGCCCTGCCTCAACGCCCTGCACGAAGCCCAGGTCCCTGTGCTTGAACCAAAGCGAGGTCATGTGTATGCCTACCACGAAGCCGGTGCCCACCAATGACAGCAGGAGCCTTGAGACGAGCATCTGCGTGTAACCATCCGAGAACGCGAAGACAAGGCACGGGAGAGACATGACGACCATTATCGCGGTGAAGGTGTTCCTGGGGCCGTACCTGTCGGTCAGCAACCCTACGACGTAGCGGCCAGGGGCCGCCAGGGCCACGTTGCAGACTGCCAGCATCTTGAGGTGCGATTCGGTCAGACCGGTTGACTTGATGATAATTGTCGCGAGGGGAGCAAGATTGAACCAGACGAAGAAGGTGAGGAAGTACGCGAACCAGGTTTTGTGCAGCGCCGATATGTCCTGCCTGCCGGACTTCAGCAGGCAGGCCCACCCCGTTCTTTCCCTGTCTTCCATTCGGACCTCCGGGGGAAGTCAAATACATTTCATGGCGGCCGGCTACGAGCGCATGACCAGCACCGGGCATTCCGCGTTCCTGACGAGGAAAGCGCTCACGCTGCCGAGGACCATGCCCTGGAGGAGCCCCGAGTTCCTTCCGGCCACGACGAGTATGTCGGGGTTCTTGTGCTCGGTGGCCTCGATGAGCATTTTCCTGGGGTCGCCGACGGCGAGAATGGCCTCGACGTCCAAGCCGTGGCCAGCGACCCAATCGGCCGCCTCCTTGAGGGACGCGCCCATCGAAGAACGCCAGCTCTCGAAGCTTGCCTCGTCCTGGCTTGTAGCGTCCAGCGGTTCTTCAACTACCGTTACCAATATTATCTCGGGCTTCTGGACCTTAAACAGCTCAGCGGTCCTCTCGAGGGCCGACTGAGACCTTTGAGAACCATCATGGCAGACCATGATCTTCAATTATGGCCACCTCCGTACAAGCCGCCCTTGCCGGGCCTTGAGGCCGCTGAAAACGCCACTTCCCTGTCCTGGAACTGCCCGCCGCCGGCCGGCTCCCTGCATCCTGGGCCTGCCTGAGAGCCTATTTTCACGGAATCCACGCCTTGAACTATATATTAATGATAGGCGCGTGACCGGTCAAAAGGTTCATCCTGGCCAAAAGGAACGTTAAACTTGACAGATTACTTCACTGGCATTACGCAACACGACGCGGTCACTTTGAAGGGCGCTGATGTACCCAGGGGGTTGATGGCGCGGCCCTGGCGCCGGTTCCAGCCGGGACCTGCTTCAGCCCCGCTGGAGAAAGCAACTTAGAAAACTGGCACTCGAATACCACCCCCTGCCGATAGACATCGGCAGCCCGGGACCCTTGTCAGCACACATACAACTTACCCGGATGCGCGCCATCAGGGCTTCGGGACCGCGTGCCCCCAACAAATCGGGCATGCCCCCTCTTTCACTCATTAAAAGTATGAAATGAATGAAAGAAGATGCGCTCCGCGCCGTCCAGACCGGAAATTCCCAGG
>UBJH01000157.1_pt1 | contig 11227 bp, 9 predicted proteins | sample 2193721 | NCBI WGS metagenome assembly UBJH01 (sample SAMEA4703186, study PRJEB27089) | metagenome | reverse complement strand
GGCAGGAATAATGACAACTTCCTCGCCCTTGACACTCATATCTCTTACATAATCTCCCCACGTCGCTACAACATGGGGGCCATTATCGCTACAGGTTACTATTGCTACCCATTCTGTTTTATCCATAACTTCTTTACATTTTCCTTCGATCTTTGCCATATTGCTCTTCTCCTTAAATCATTGATTTATAACATCTCTACAACGATTTTGACCTTCTCATCCCAGGCAATCCACGGTATCAGTTGCCTTAGAACTGCCGCTGCATCGTAACGTTCCGGCATTTTAAGTTTTCTTCTTTTTCCGCATGCAACCTCAAACATATTGCTTTGAATTTGCTTTAAGTTTAAGTGCTCGGATTGATCTGAAATCGTTTTTCCACAAGCACATTCAAGTGGTTTTCCATCGAGTTCCCATTTTTTTAAAAGTTTCTCCTGCAACTCTTTTCTTATTACAGGCGGTTCTTTTACTTTCAATTTTTCAATCAACTCTTGTTTTGTTATCATTTTTCTTCCGTTCATCCCGCTTTAAAAGCCAGTGATCTTTTTGGTTATGACTAACCGGTTCACAATGCTACGAACCATTCCGATAAAGGTGATAACCCAGGCAACCAGAGCAGCATAAATGAAATAGCGAGAAATTAAATAAAACGGAGCCAATCCTGTAGCTTGTGCAAATACGAGAGTGCTGGTGGTGTACATACCAAATGGGAAAACAATGCTCCAGTATTGTGGATCATATCCCAGTGGAAATCGTTTATAGACATGGCGCCATGCGCCCAGAATTAAGAGCAGAGGTATCCACCATGTGGCAGTTGCCCAGAAGAACAGGGTAAATCCTTTAAGAAATGGAAGAATTTCTTGAAGAAAAGCCCAGTGGTTGGTGTTCTGGATGAGTCTGGCTCCTGCAAGCGTTGTAATCGCCGCAGCTCCCATGTTGACCCAGTAGAGAGCAGTAAAGGATTTAGGAAGAGGGCGGAAGAATATGAGTCGGTAGAAGATCAGAGAGATGATCAGTAGGTACAACATGGCGCCAAACAGATACATGAAAAGTGTGAAAAAAAGAATGGTCTCCTGCCCGGCCGGAAAACTGGAGACAACCAGCGTGCCAAGGACCGAGATTGATTGGATCGCAACAACAGAGATTAGCCAACCTCCATGGATTCCTGTTTCCAGATCCGGTTTTGGTTCATGTACTACCATGGCCGTGAAGAATGTATATACATGGATGAACCACAAGAGAATTCCTGTAAACCAGAGATATATTGCAGTGGCGTAATCTCCAGAAATGATCACATACTGACTTCCGAGCACGCACGTCCCTGCAACCACTGTAAAAAACCCCGGCCCACGAACATGATCTATTAAATCATCAATAAAGTCAGGAAAGTACCTGAGCAGTCGGATCAAAGTGAGAAGCCACAAAATCACATACGCTGCTTTGTTTATTAAAAACAGCGGCCAAGCTAAATAGGCCATTCCAAGCATAAATGAGGCGATAGAAACAATGCCTGTTGCCATGACCAGTGCAAAATAACCAGGGTAAAGCTCGCGCACTCCAGTTAGCATGTTTTCTTTCAATTTTGATGTCAAGACTCTTCTCCCGTTTGGCCTATTTCGACCTCTTGCTTTGTCGTGATCGATTCCAGATTACAACCTGGTAGGGTCGCCATAGATAAGAGAACGGAAATGTCACCAGGTGCATCAGCCGGGTAAAAGGAAAGAGCGCAATTATAACGAATCCACCTATGATATGAAGCTTGACCAGCCACGGCAGTGTGACAATGTATTGAATCTGCGGGTCGAATGAAAGCAAGGAGACAAGGTAAGGAACAGCGGTGTACAGGTACCACTGTGAGCCCCATCTATAGAACAGGGCAACCATGAAACCCATATCAACCTGAACCAGAAGGGTAGCCACCAGAATCCAATCCATGACCGAGGTTACTCTGAATACGCGGGCGTTGTCAAGACGCCGTAGCAGGAGCAAACCCAGTCCTACAAGGGTGAATAAGGCCAGTGCAAGACCGCTGACTTCCAGCACATAGAGGTGATCAGGCACGATCATCCAGGCTGAAGGAAAAATCAATGCCAGCAGATGGGCAAGCAGAATAGCCAGGATGCCATAATGCCATGGCACAGATCCCCAGAACAGGGTATTTTTTTCAAGGAACTGGGAAGAAAAACTTGAGTAAGAGATTCGATCGTTGAAGTATCTGTATATCCCCACAGCAAAAGCTAAAATAATAGCCACATATGGAAATATCCCAAACAGCACAAAATCAAGCATTGTTAAGCCTCCTTTTTATATTGCCTGAGCGCCGCCTCAAGAGCTTTAAGCGCAATAAAGTACTGGCTTTGTGACTCGTTTTCAGAACCTTTTCCTCCTGTCATTAGCGTGAGCGCAGGGAGCAAAGCTTCGCTTATAATCTCATCTCGCACATCTACTTTATCACACACGGCTATGAAGCGTAGCAGCACGGTCAGATGATCTGGCAGTTCGTTTTCTGCAGTGAAGCCACACGCATTATAACGCTCTTTTAGCCCGATCAAAAACATGCTGCGTTCATAGCTCTCCCCAAAAAGGTAGTGTCCAGCGTAAAGGCAAGATGTTGCGTTCAGGTCAAAAGTTGAGGAATATATCTCTTGCAGCCGATTCAGAGGCGTTCCTTCAACAAAGCCTCTGAATTCACCAAGCATAGCCCCCGCCTCAGGGTTCGTTGTTATAGTCTCACTTTGACACTCCTGTACCACTTTGAGCAGGTTTGACTGCGGGTATTCCAGTATATCAGCGAAGAGACTGATGATCCGTTCCATAATTCACCCTCTCCTCTTAATGATTTTTCGAAATCCAAAACCTGCATCCTGCTTATGAGTGTCTGGATCAACGGTTGTCTCGATATTCATTTCCCTTGCCAAAGGCGGGATTACAAAATGTTCTTCAAAAGTTGACCTTGATGTCAGTTGAAAGATTGCTAAAGCCTCCTCTTCCGTGGTACCACCCGAAACAAGGGCCTGCTGTACCTCAGAGGCTGGAATATCCATCACACTTTTAGCACGCATATATATTCGGACTGCAATGAGTTTTCGGTATACTTCTTCAACAATCTTTTTATTTCCTGCAGCAAAAAGGTCGGCCATGTAGCTCAGGGGTATTCTTGCCTGTTCAAGTGAAGTTAACAGGGGAATCATACCTTTTTCACCTGCGCCAGCAACTTCATAGTGTCCGTTTTTCATCGTCGCCAGCACTGGCAAAAGCGGCGGCACATAAAAAAGCATGGGCAGTGTACGGAACTGTGGAGAAAGTGGAAGAGCTATTTTCCATTGTTTTACAAACTTGTAAACAGGGGATTTCTGGGCAGAATCGATCATGGCATCTGATATACCATTGGCTTTTGCGGCAGCTATAACTTGAAAATCAAAAGGATCCTGTATTATTGCCCTTTGTGCCTCCACAAGGTCGGTATCATTTACAGATGCAGTCTCCTGTATTTGGTCTGCGTCATAGAGCAATATGCCTAGAAAGCGGATGCGCCCTACACAAACGTGGAAACAGGCTGGGGCATGCCCGCTCTCCAAACGTGGATAGCACAGGATGCACTTTTCTGATTTGCCTGTGGCCCAGTTATAGTAGACTTTCTTGTATGGGCATCCTGACACACACATGCGCCATGCGCGGCATTTCTCATGACTGATAAGCACTATACCATCCTCGCCCCGCTTGTACATAGCGCCAGGATTGACAGCGCCGGCAGGGCATGCTGCCACACAGCCCGGGTTTAAGCAGTGGTTGCAGATGCGAGGGACATAAAAAAACACATTTCGCTCCACTTCATTCAGCAGGTGCCGCTCTTCCTCGGTAATGTTTTTAAGAACTGGATCGTTTTTGGCATATAGCTGCGAGCCACCCAGGTCATCATCCCAATTCGGTCCGGCTTCTATATCAATGGGCTTACCCGTAATAAGAGAAACAGGTCGTGCAGTGGGCTGGTCATCCCCCTGAGGGGCATTGAATAGCTCTTCGTACCTGTATGTCCATGGTTCATAGTAATCGTCTATGGTAGGCAGTGAGGGATTAAAGAAGATATTTGCCAGCGCCCCTATCCTGCCTTGCAGTTTCAGGCTAAGCTTATCTCCTTTTTTCTCCCACCCACCTTTATATTTATCCTGGTCCTGCCACAATGTTGGATATCCAGTGCCGGGCTTTGTTTCAACGTTATTCCACCACATGTATTCAGTGCCTTTGCGGTCTGTCCAGATGTTCTTGCAGGCAATGCTGCATGTGTGGCAGCCAATGCATTTGTCTAAATGGAAAACCATTGAAACCTGCGCGCGTATGTCCATTTTTACCACTCCAGCTTCGTAATCTTGCGCACCAGCACATAGGTATCGCGATTGCAGCCCGTAGGCCCCCAGTAATTAAAGCCATAAGTAAACTGTGCATAGCCCCCCGCCAGTTCCACAGGATTGATGCGTATCCTAGTAAGGCTGTTGTGCCCTCCGCCCCGTCTTCCACCGCGCAGCTGGGATTTAGGCATAGATGTACGCTCTGGAGAGTGGTAAATCATGCATGTTCCAGGCTGTACACGCGAGCTTACTGCTGCGCGGGTGACCATAACTCCGTTATCGTTATAAACTTCTACCCAATCATTATCCAATATCCCTATTTTTTCCGCATCCTTATCATTGAGCCAGCATGGTTCAATCCCTCTGGATAATGTGCGCATGTGGATATTATCTGAATATGTGGAGTGTATGTGCCACTTGCCATGGGGAGTGAGGAAATTGAGTTTGATGCCCTTCTCATCCTGCAAGCTCTGTTCTATTTCGTTCATCTTTTCGGGATCGAGTTTGGGCTTGTAGGCAGGCAGATGCTCGCCAAAATCCAGGTAATAGGGATGGTCCATATAGAAGTGCTGACGTCCTGTGAGTGTGCGCCAAGGTACGAGCCGTTCCACATTCATACACCAGGCGGCGTAGGCCCTGCCGTTATTGACTATCCCTGTCCAGCATGGACTTGTGAGTATACGCCTAGGCTGCCTTATTATGTCGCCAAATGTCATATTCATTCCGCGCATGTTTTCAGCTAGATCAGAAAGAGGTAGACCCACTTTCTCCTCTTCATGCTTGAAGCCAGCATAAGAAACCTCCCCATTAGTTTCAGGAGCAAGGTAGAGCACAAGATTGGCAGCATCCAGCGCATCTTCAAGGCTTGGGTACTTCTGTCCATTCCACGATACACAGCGCCTGTGCCATGGGTCAGGCGTGCCTCCGGTGGGGTTTTTCAGCAGTTCATCATAGAATTTTGCAACCGGAATGTTGACGCCGTTGCCTGTGATGCCGTCCTGACTCACAAGCGGACCAAATGAAATGAAACGGTTGTACAGGTTTACATAGTCGCGTTCCAAAATTCGAAGGTGAGGCATGGTTTTTCCAGGGATCGGGTTGCACTCGCCCAGAGTCCAATCGCGAACCTCTGGTTGAGCAAGTTCGTCGGGCGTATCATGCATGAGTGGAGAGGCAACTATATCCTTGAATGGCTCAGGGAACACCGAAGGGGAAAGTTCGCTCACCTTCTTAGCTAAAGCTTTGAAAATATCCCAGTCGGTTTTGGACTCCCATACAGGTGGCACGGCAGCGCCGAGATTGTGAATAAAGGAATGAAGGTCCGTGGTATTCAGGTCGTTCTTTTCGTACCACATGGCTGTGGGCAGGACGATATCCGAATATAAAGCCGAGGTATCCAAACGGAAATTTATATCCACTACAAGATCCATCTTGCCACGTGGAACAGGCTCCCGGAATATAACTGATTTCACGCTTTCTTTAGCATTTTCCCCTGCAACAGCATTATCATGCGTGCCAAGGTAGTGGCGCAGGAAGTACTCATGTCCTTTGCCACTGGATAATATGGCATTGGCCCGCCAGACGAACCATATCCTTGGGAAGTTCTGCTGCGCATCGGGATCGTCTATGGAAAAACGCAATTTACTTGCTTTAACTTGCTCCACTACCCAGTGGATGATCTCATCATTGGTACGTGCACCTGCCTCTTCTGCCATACGAACGAGATCGATAGGGTTGCGATCGAATTGTGGAAAGAAGGGCATCCAGCCCATGCGAACTGCTTTGGCGACCAGGTCTATAGCATGACCCTTGGCCCAGCGAGCCTCAGGTGGCACAGAGGCATATTCTGTAAAACTGCTATCATGACGCCACTGATCGCTATGAACATAGTGCCATATTGTGGTTTGCTGACGTCTTGGAGGCTTAATCCAGTCAAGTGCGAAAGCTATGCTTGTCCATGGAGCAATTGCGGCAAGCTTCTCCTGGCCCACGTAATGGTTCATGCCACCGCCATTGCGCCCGCAACAACCACACAGTAAAAGGGCAGTAATGGGAGCCCGGTATGACAGATTGTTGTTGTACCAATGATTCACACCGGCACCTATTATAATCATGGAACGTCCCTGCGTCACTTCAGCATTGCCTGCAAACTCTCTTGCAAGGCGAATCACGGTCTCTCTACCTATGCCTGTATGCGACTCCTGCCATGCCGGTGTATAAGGGATGTCATCATCATAGCTTTTCGGATAATCGCCAGCCAAACCCCGATCAATACCGAACTGCGCCATCATCAAATCAAAAACCGTCGTTACAGGCACCCGCCCTTTGGTAGTTTCCACGTATTTTACAGGCACACCTCGAAGCATGGTACTGCTATGAGTAAAATCCTCGAATGATACCTGAAATACCTCATCATACTCGTCCAGGAATGTGAGAACCGGATCTATAGGACTGTTATCCAGTCCATCTTCCATCTTGAGGTTCCATTTGCCCTTTTCCTGTCCCCAACGAAACCCTACTGTGCCTTTGGGCATTCGCGGTTGGTTATCGTATACCAGCGGCTTCCAGTTTCCATTTTCTACATTCTTGTATCGGCTCAGCATATATGCGCGGAGTAGCTGATCTGGTTTGTAGGTTTTCTCATCCTTCCCGAGCTGTACAAGGAAAGGGGCATCAGAGTAACGCTTGAGGTAGTCGATGAAGTACGGTACCTCTCTTTTAACATAGAACTCGTTGAGAATGACATGGTTAACAGCCATCCAGAGCGCAGTATCCTCTCCTGCTCTGACCGGAAGCCACCAATCGGCATATTTAGCCACCTGGCTGAAATCCGGAGAGAGAACCACGAACTTTGCTCCTTCATGGCGTGCCTCCGAGACAAAATGAACATCAGGGGTGCGTGTCATACTGAGGTTTGATCCCATGGAAACAATGTATTTGGCATTGAACCAGTCAGCGCTCTCGCATACATCTGTCTGGTCGCCCCAGACTTCAGGGAAGGCATTGGGGAGATCTGCATACCAGTCGTAAAAACTCATGTTCACACCTCCCAGAAGCTGCAGGAAGCGCGAGCCTCCAGCATAGGAGAAGTAAGACATAGCAGGGATGGGAGAGAAGCCAAAGATACGGTCAGGCCCCCATTTCTTTGCGGTATAAAGGCAAGAAGCAGCAATGAGCTCAAGCATCTCATCCCAGGTTGCACGGCGAAAGCCTCCCTTACCCCTTGCATGCTGGTAACTGGTGCGCTTCTGGTCATCTTCAACGATCGAACCCCACGCTTCTATCGGATCATCGTACTTTGCTTTTGCCTCAAGCCAGAGATCAAGAAGAGCACCACGCACATAAGGATATTTTACACGCAGAGGACTATAGACGTACCATGAAGCACTGATGCCGCGCTGGCATCCACGGGGCTCGTAGGGCGGCAAATTTGCCTCAAGGAGTGGATAATCCGTAGCCTGCATTTCCCATGTAATTATGCCATCCTTAACAAACACATTCCAGGAACATCCACCGGTGCAATTAACACCGTGTGTACTGCGAACTATGTTATCATACTGCCAGCGGTTGCGGTAGAACTCCTCCCAGAGGCGTCCTTTAGGGTTTATCAAGTCTTGAATCCAGCTCATGCCTTCACCTATATTTCAAAGAATCTCGCACATTACTTAGACGATGCCGCCAGATGATGTGCGAAAGCAATAATAGTCCCACCATTCCTATCAACGAAAACACCACGATCATAATCAAAGCTTGCTTGGGTTGTTCAGGTGCAGATTGCTGCAAAAAAGCCTTAAGGTCGGCCTGCTCCTGTAGAGTGAGTGGACGATTGCTATATATGGGGCTCATCGTAGGAAAGGGGACGCTGGCTAGAACTGATGCAATCCCGGCTTCGCCATATTTACTATAGGAAAGTGTAAGGTCGGGTCCCAGAGTACCCCCTTCCATTATTCCCGCAATGCTGTGGCAGGCTATGCAGGAAGAACCCCCGTTCTTGAAAGGGATGGACCCCGTGAACAGAGCACTGCCAGTTTTTGCGTCACCGGTCAGTGTTTCTACAGGAGAGGGAACTGCTTGAGCAGGAGTTATGGAAGGTTGCGTTGCCTGAATACCTACAGCCTCAAGGTACGCCACAACATCATCTGCTTCAGCTTCTGAAAGCCCCATGTTGGGCATGGGAATGTTATTGTATTCTTCAAGCAATTTGATAGCAATTGGGTCTTTATCAGCTAAAACCTTGTCTGGTTCGGATATATAACGTACTAGCCAATCTCGATTCCTCAGGCTAGTTACATCTTTCAGGTCAGGCCCTATCTTCTTGCCGCCACCAATACTATGACAGGAAATGCACTTATCGGTATAGATATCTTCCCCTTTCATTGCTTTTTCGTTAAGATTTGAAGCTACGGAAGGATGGATTAATCCAATCATAGCTAATAGTAAAAGAAGCAGCTTGGAAACTTTACCCACATAGTTGAAGAAATTTCTCACTGTTAACATTTGGACCTTTAATTCTTATATATGAAGATTTGTTAATAATCGTCGCTTGATAATTGTTCTCATTCGCTAAGATAATACACTAATGTAAATAGCTATTCGTTATAGATTATAATGAAATATCGTAAAATAGCTATACTCAATAGCACTTACATGGCAATCGGTAATAGCAAGTGAACAGTCGTACCTATCCAACCTCATTTTTAATCACGATCTTAACCCCAAAGGCATCTATAATGCTCTTTGTTACGTGCAGTCCAATGCGTGTACCCCATACTTTCTTGACGCAGATGTGTCAACTGATAAAAGTCTCTTCGCTTTCATGCTCCACGATCGCTGCGTATTTTTCAGTGTTCTTCTGACAACGGAGCCGTCTGAATAGCTTATGGAACCGACAATATCAATGGCTCTCGCCACAGGAAAGTCATTGGGCTTGAAACTCAGGTCATCTGTCTGATTATGCGGATTCATAATATCACTTCTTTAGATTCTTCGCGAATTGCTTCCCGAATTGTTTACATTCTTCCAGTTCATCAGCTGTTGGATTATACCTGAACTTTATTCCGGGGACAGCCATCTCGATGCCGGCACTCTTTAGCCCATCTTCTATGACACCCACCGACTCCCCGCTCCAGCCATATCCACCGAATGCCGCCCCGGCCTTATTCTTGAACCGCAGACCTTTCATGGCCTCTATAAGGGCACCCACAGCCGAAAGTATCCTCCTGTTTATTGTAGGCGAGCCGACTATGACACCCTTCGATCTGAATATCTCTGTTATGATATCGTTAATATCACTCTTTGCAATGTTGAACAATTTGCAAGGCACCCCGCTCTCATTCAGACCGGATGCGATGGCCTCGGCCATGGATTTAGTTCCATTCCACATGGTATCATAGGCAATAACAACAAAGTCCTCCTGGTACGCATCAGCCCATTCGTAATACTTCCCGACAATGTCCAGCGCGTCCTTGCGCCATATCACGCCATGACTCGGTGCTATCATATCCACAGGCACATTCATTGCCTTGAACTCCTCAATCTTCTTTTTCACAAGGGAACTGAACGGGGTCAGGATATTGGCATAATATTTCATTGCTTCCTGAAACAGTTCGCACTGGTTGACCTCATCATTATACATAGCTGATGTAGCATAATGCTGGCCGAACGCATCATTGGAAAGCAAAAGGTCAGCGCCCTTGACGTATGTGAACATACTGTCAGGCCAGTGCAGCATCGGGGCCTCCACAAAGACAAGCTCGTATTTTCCTATCTTTAATGTGTCACCTGTCTTCACCTCATTGAACTTCCAGTCCATGTGATGATGGCGGTGGATCATATCGTGACCATTCTTTGTGCAGTATATCTCAGCATCCGGTATCTGCGACATAAGATGTGTCAGGCTTCCGGAATGATCGGATTCTGAATGGTTCACGACAACGGCATCGATGTTATCAAGTCCGAACTCAGCATCAAGCCTGGCTACGTATTCTTCCTTAAATGGAGTCCAGACGGTGTCCACAAGTACGTTCTTTTCGTCCTTTATCAGATAGCTGTTATAAGTACTGCCACGGTGTGTTGATAACTCCTCACCGTGGAATGTCTTTATTTCCCAGTCCTTAATACCTACCCAGAATATGTTCTCTTTGATTTCTATCATGGTCTCACTTCACTGATGTTAGGCTTTTTCCAGAGCCAGTTTTGCAGCCTTAACAACAGGCCCATCCATTGTATCGCAGTGTGGTGGCATAATTTATCCTCCGGATCAATATTTTGTTTCCATTTCTCCGTTTTTAATTTGACACCCTTCAAGTATTAATTTTTTTTCCTAAACTATAGCTCTTTTATTTTACTTCAGGTATATCACTTATTATATTTTTGTATTTAGTTATTATATCCTTTTCTTCCCATTTTCATACACATGTATGCATGTAGCAGGACAGCTTTCTGCAGCTTCGATGTTGCACTTCACATCGTCCATCTCTCTTTCTTCATTCTCACCTATTTTTTTTGACCCCTTTAAATGGGAGAAAACGTCATCAGCCATCTCCCAGAATTCAGGGCAGGTATTGACGCAGTTCTCACATGCTATGCATAATGGTCTTTCAATTTCTACCTTAAACTTTGCCACACCCTTCACATCCGAAATCAACTTTGAGCAATTTTCTTATTGCGTTCTTGCAAACATTGACCCCCGGAGCTCCAGCGGTGACATAGACTACTCCAAGTGTATCCAGGATCTCCTCCTTAGTGGCGCCATGGTGAATTGCGCTTTTCATTTGTGATTCTGCACAGTCTGGACAGAGCCGCCCCGCCACAACAGCGAGTGCCATCAGTACTTTTATCTTTGCCGAAAGAGCCGTTTCTGACCAGAGCGCTTCATCGCTGTC
>UBJH01000803.1_pt1 | contig 11232 bp, 4 predicted proteins | sample 2193721 | NCBI WGS metagenome assembly UBJH01 (sample SAMEA4703186, study PRJEB27089) | metagenome | reverse complement strand
AAGGTGTTCCTTGAAATTCGGGTGATTGGAACGGTTCTGAGTGCTCGGGCCCTTTTTTGGCGCAGTTGTGCAAGATGGCCTTGAGCAGATCGAATTGCTCACGCGAAGCATTGGTCTGCTTGTTGACCACCACACCCGTAACCTTCTGCCGGCGGCCTTTTCGCATCACGCGCGTCTTGTTGACGTTGATGGTAAGACCTTCGGTCTTGACGATCTTCTCGACAAGACTAATGAGCGTTCGCGAGTGCTCGGCCATCTTCTCGAAGCCCGAGAAAGTCAGGTCGTCAGCATAACGCGTGTAATCGCCGCCAAATTTGCGGGCGAGTGCACTCAGCCGCTTGTCCATGCGCCAGACGATGGCGTTGGCCAGTCCGGGACTTGTCGGCGCGCCCTGAGGCAATTGAGGCCACATTCGCGACGGGATTTCATTGCCGCCCGAATCCAACCACTCTGCCCGCGCGAGTTGCACTTTGCGTTCTTTATAGTCAACACTTCTCAAGTTGCGACCAGTGGTTTGGGGCAACTGAAACTGCCCCCGCGGCGACCACGTTGTCAGATTGGCTAGGGCAACTGCTATGCCGCGCGGATAACCAAGGTGGCGAAAAAAACCGCTCACGCGCCTGAAGGTGAAGCTGGGGAAGAAATCGCTGATGTCCATGCAGATGACAATGGGCTTTCCAACGTGCGGCCCGGCATTCGTGAGCACATCCTGTCCCTCACGAAACCCGTGCGCGGCAAGGTGCAGGGGAACCTTGGAGACGAGCGCCTGGAGCAGCCTGCGCTGCGCGGCTTTCATGCGCGGCAATGGGGCCATGAGGAGACGGATGCCGCCGCTTTTCTTTGCAATCTCGTGGAAAAGGTAGTGCTGTGCGCTTGTACGAACTACGAGTTTGTAAAGACTTGTCGAGTCGATTTCCAAGAGAGCCGCCAACTCATTGAAATGGCGCAGCACCGGCAGCCCTACGTTCAGCAGCTTTGCTGCATCTCCGCCCTCTGGAATACTCGATGGTGTACCGCCGAAATGCTGAAAATGTGCAACACTCAGATAGCTGTTCGGAACCCGGTCAACGGGTTCCTTGCTGCGTTCCCTGCGCCAGGAAAGGCCAAGCGTGCGATGACCCTTGTAGCTTTGTGGCGCAAACGGCTGCAGTTTTCGCCTGGTAGGCTTGTTGCGGCGTGCTTGTTGTCGTGGTGCCGGCAACGTCGAATCCGCACTGAATTCACTGAACGAATGAACTTTGGGAGGATATGGGTTGCGGTAAGTCGGAGGGTCTTTCTTTTTGCGTCCGAATAGCCAATCAAAGAGACCCATGCCTGCCTCGAAAAAGTGACGCGCCGCGCGGGTCTTCCGGAGCCGATATTGACCAGCTCGAGGGAGGAACGACCCGAGCCGGTCAATATCGGCTCCACCTCCCGACCCAACCGCAATGTCCACGAAGTGGACGTTGCGGTTGGCTTCAGCATGTACAGCCAAACGCCTACGGCGGGGTAACCCCGCCACGCCTTGCGGCGTCAAATCCTGCGCGGCGCGTCGGCGGGGATTGTAGCCGCGACGAAAATGGCCACCAGTTTGTTGATAAATCAGTCGTGCGTTGTTGTGCGATTCCAATCCACAATCCGTAATCCGCAATCCACAATCGCTGTCATGTCCATCTGGTCTGACACGTTCAAACACATCGAGCATCGGCCCTATGCGCTGCCTGATCGTGCGTGGACGATGCACATGAGCTGGCAGGAGCTTTTGTTTGCTCATTGGCCTTTTGCTCCTGAGATCATTCGCGAGCGCATTGCGGCTACGTTTGGCGGCGTTCCGGCGGGGCTGGAGATCGACACCTTTGAGGGCTCGTGCTATCTGGGCGTCGTTCCCTTTCGCATGGCGCGCACGGGTTTGCGCTTTTGGCCGACATTTCTGGGGCCGCACACTTTTCCTGAATTGAACGTTCGCACTTACGTGCGCTATCAAGATCGGCCCGGCGTGCTTTTCTTTTCCCTCGATGCGGCGAGCCGGCTTGCGGTGTTCACGGCGCGGCGCTGGTTTTATCTGCCTTACTTCCATGCGCGCATGAGCATTCAGACGGGCGAGCGCATCCACTATCGCAGCTCGCGCACGCATGGCGGTGCGCCCGCCGCTGAATTCGAGGCGCGCTATGGCGCGGCTGGGCCGGTTTACAACTCTGCGCCGGGCACGCTTGAGCGCTGGCTCACGGAGCGCTATTGCCTGTATTCAATCGGGCCGCGTCAAACGCTCTGGCGTGGCGAGATTCACCATGAATTGTGGCCGTTGCAGCCCGCAACTGCCGAGATTTCGCTCAACAGCATGGCCGCGTGCCATGGCTTTTCTCTTCCGGACGTGAAGCCGATTCTGCATTACGTGAAGAATATCGATGTCGTGGCCTGGGCTCCGGAGCGCGTGGCATGAAGCCACCGAAAGATCTGCTCAACTGGGCTGCGAAATCCGCCAAGAAGCGCGGCTTGCGCCCGACGATGCTAGCGCTGGCTTCAAGGATTGCCAAAGCACGTGGCATGGGGCTCCAGACCCATGCTGCTTTGGCGGACGATGAAGCGCTTACCGGCATCGGTCTGGAGCCCGATGCCACAATGCCCGTGGATTGGATCGGCCAGGTGTATGAAACGCTGCTGGCGGCCAAGACGCGCCGCGCGCACGGAGTGCATTTTACGCCGCCGGAACTCGCGGCGGAGGTGGTGGAAGCCACGCTTTCTCCCCTTTCGGGGCCCTTGCGCATTATTGACCCGGCCATGGGCTGCGGAGCGTTCTTGATGGCTGCGGTCAGAGTTTTCAGAGCTAGGGGCGACAATAATGTCGCCCCAGTTTTGGCGGGGTTCGATACGGATCCGCTGGCCGTTGACCTGGCGCGGCTTTCGCTCTCCATAGAAACCGGCTTGCAGCCGGAATCGTTTGCCGGCTTGCGGGTGGGCGATGCGTTGATTGAAGCTAGCGGCGAATTTGATGCCGTGATCGGCAATCCGCCCTTCGGCAACGCGATTGAGAAACGTACGGCTCGCAGCACCGGATATGCGGTGCAGATGCGACAGCGCTTTCCCGAGTTCGCGCAGGGTGCCTACGATTTGTCGCTGCTGTTCTTTGCGCTGGTGGAGCGCCTGCTCGCGCCCAAGGGGCGCTATGGACTTATCGGGCCCACGGCATTGCTCAGCGACGACAAACCGTGGCAGCGATTCATGCATAAGCACTTCCGGCCGAGCGCCTTGATTCAGTATCCGATGGGCGCGTTTGGCGCGCGCGTGCGCACTGTGGCGATCGTTGGCGCTCGCGGCACTTGCGAGAGCGTGGAAGTGCACGACGAAACAGGAGCGCGTGCGGTGCTGCCCTGGCGCGACGGGCCGTGGTTCGAAAGCGCGCAAAACTCGCCGCGGGTTGAAGCCGCGCGCGTGTTGGGCGATGTGGCGGAGGTCTTTGCAGGCTGCGCGACGGGTGCAGCCTATGAACTTGCGCCGCTGGTTTCCGAACGGCAGGGGCCCGATGTCGCCAAGGCTATGTCGGGCAAGCAGTCCCCTGCGGGGACATTTCCCCTGATCACGACGGGAGCGCTGGATCGTTTTCGCTGCACCTGGGGTGAGCGGACGATTCGCTTCCTGGGCCGCGACTTTGCACGCCCGATTTGGCCGCAAAAGGGGCCGCGCGCGGTGATGGCGGCCTTGACGCGTCAACAGCGACCCAAGATTCTCGTGGGCGGCCTTACAAGCGTTATCGAGGCATGGCTTGACGCCGACGCCACGGCTGCGGGCGTGGTCTCAACGTGGGTGATCGCACCCAGGGCCGGTGTGGATCTATGGTTTGTGCTCGCCTTGCTCAACAGCGCCACAATGTCGCGGCATTACTTTGGGAGGTTCGGCGCGAAGTCCATGAGCGGAATGCAAACCACCATCTACAAACGAGGCTTGCTACAGCTGCCTTGGCCGGAACCTGGTGCGGGAGAAGCCGCGCGGTTGGGGGAATTGGCGCGCGCGTTACAGCTTGCCAAGGGCGCGGAGTTTGAGGAGAGCGATCGTGAGTTGCATCGCATGGCGGCGCGGGTGCTGGGTCGGAACGAAACGGAGGCGGACGAGGATTTCGCGTGGTGGCGCGTGCGGGCGGTCAAACGGCGCAATCCACAATCTGGAAAGGCGCCTAGCGAATGCTAATAAGTGAACATACATGCCTTGCCCGGCCCGGTGGCGCGTGCCCCAGTGCTGGCGGGAGAACTTCGGAGATCGCGCGCTTGAGGAACCAACACCTGGCGCGCGTTTGTTTTCATTGGAGCCAACCATGGGAAAAATTATCCACGTCGTGGGCACGGGCACGATTGGCGAACCGCTGATCGGCATGCTGACGGCTTACCGCAAGGACCTCGACATTGACGAGGTTACGTTCAACAAGCGCACGCCGCTCAAGACGGATCGCAGCAAGGTGGTGGACCTGATGCGCCGTGGCGCCAGACTTGCCACGGAACGCGATCAGTTCAGCGGTTTTGAGAAACTGGGCATCAAGGTGGCGCTGGAAACCGAAGAGGCGATCAAACGCGCCACGGTGGTGATTGATTGCACGCCCAGCGGCGCGGGCTTGGCCAACAAGGAAAAATACTACCTCAAGGCGGCGCAGGGCGGCGGCAAGGGTTACATTGCGCAGGGCAGCGAGTTTGGCTTTGGCAAAATGTACGCGCGCGGCATCAACGACGAAGTACTCAAGCCGGGCGAAGACAAATTTGTGCAAGTGGTGAGCTGCAACACGCATAACCTGTCAGCGCTGATCAAGCTGTTCGGCACGCAAAACAACACGGCACCCGAGAACCTGGTGGGCGCTGATTTTGTGTGTATGCGCCGCGCCAACGACATTTCGCAGGACGACGATTTCGTAGCTTCGCCGGAAGTCGGCAAGCACAAGGATGAGCAGTTCGGCACGCACCACGCGCGCGATGCTTACTATCTGTACAAAACGAAGGGTTGGGAGTTGAAGGGGCTTTACTCAAGCGCGCTGAAGCTCAACACGCAGTTCATGCACGTGGTGCGCTTCCACATCAAGGTCAAGAAGGAAACGAGCGTCGAGAAACTGATGAGCATCATCCGCGAGGATGACCGTCAGGCGATTACGTTCAAGAAGAGCGCCAATGCCGTGTTCAGCTTTGGTCGCGACCACGGCTTCTTTGGCCGCATCCTGAACCAGACGATCATCCCGCATGAGACGCTGAGCGTGCAGAACGGAACGGACATTTACGGGTTCTGCTTCACGAGCCAGGACGGTAACTCGCTGCTGTCCAGTATTGCAGCGGCGCAGTGGTGCATTGATCCGGCGACTTACGAGAAGAAGATTCAGTGCCTCAAGCCGTTCTTCTTTGACGAGGTCTAGAGCGGACGGCCAAAAAATGCAGGGCGGCTCGGGAGGGCCGCCCTGCTTTGTTCCGGCGGAGCTGGGCGTCTCCACCGGACACTGCTGTTGGCGCGATGCGCCTGTGTTAGTTGGCGGGGTGGCTCGGGAGGGCCACCCCACCAGGTCGGGCAGTGCTGGGCACCACTGCCAGACACAAACCAGTGCTCAGTCGTAAGCTTCCAGATACTTCAGTTGAGAGAGCCCCTACTGCCCTTAGCCCGGGTGAGCGCAACAGATGCGCACAGGCAGCCTCAACTGACAACCCACAACTGAGCACTGAAACCGCTAGTCTTGACCTCCCTTGCTTTCGCTGTTCTTGTCGCCTTCATCCATGGCGCCGAAGTTCTGCGTCCAGATGTTTCCGAACTTGCCGCTGCCGAGCACCTTCCACATCGGGTGCAGGATGTTGCGATGGTGGCCTGAGCTATGGCACCAGCTCTGGTGGCTGCTCAGGGCTGTCGGCCCGCGGCTGTTCATATGAATGTTCTCACCGCCGCCGCCCGCATAACCCTCATACTTCATACGGTCGCCGGGGGCCGCGCCTTTGGGCTCGCCCTCGATTACGTGGGCAATCTGGCCGCCGTTGTGTTCAACGCAATAGCGCGAGTGGTGCTTTGCGGCCCAGAACAACTTGTCGTTGATCTTGAGCGCGCGGCGCTCAAACATCATGCGGTATTCGTTGGTGATCTTGACCTGTTCGCGGCCCTCGGCATCGGTATGGCCCTCGCCGGTGGGGAAGGCTTCGTTGTAGGCCATGATCTCGGCATTGAGCGGCAGCAGCACTTTCACGCCTGCGTCATCACCCGCGTAGTTGCGGATGTCGAGCTTCGTGTTGCCGATGTGCTTGAGATAGGCAATGTCTGCCTCAGCGGTGGACTTGTGAAATTTCTCTTCTTTGTCCAGCTCATCCATGCGGACATTGATGGCGGTCAAGCGCTCTATGCTGGCTTCAAACTCAGGACTTGCCTGGCCTGCAAAACTCATCGGGTCGTCCCAGATTTCGCGCACGGCCGCCACGCGCTTGTCTACCTCGGCCTGCACTTCGGCTTGCTTGCCTTCTTCTGTGAAGTAAGGGTAAGGATACTTCACTTCATCCATGATCAATTCGAGCGCGTATTTACGGCGCTTGTCGAGCTCTGCCTTGAGGTCTTTAAGTTTCGCAGAGTCCTTCGTGACCAGACCCGTGGCACTTTCGGCCTTGGCCTTTTCCTTGATACGCAAAGTGTCAAGAATCTTGATCGTCGGTGCAACCGCGCGCTCGCCCATCGCGAGCAATTCCTGATACGCCTTTTCGCTGTCCTCAATGCGTTTACGATCCTTGCTGCCCAGGCCCTTCTGGAAGCGCTCAAGCACATCCGAAAGCTTGCGTTCAAAGACCCCGTTTTCCTTCTCATCGGGCGTGACGAACCGGCCGTCGTATTCCACAAAGCCGCCGTCGGGTACGCGAATTCGGCGCTTGCTCGCCAGCAGAATGTCGATGCCTGACTTGAGCGTGGGGTCTTCCTTGAACAGCGCCAGCGCGCGGCCAGAGCCTTCGTCCGTCAGGCCGTTGTCGAGCGCGTAGATCACTTCCGCCAGGCGGTCTTCCTTGGAAAGCAGCGGCGTGCGGTCAAAGAGCTGCAGCATGTCCGTGGGCGCGAATGCATTCCACTTCTCCTTGCGCCCGACCGGGATCTCTTCCAGTCTTCCGTTTTCGTCCTTCATCATCTTGGACACGGTGAAGAACAGGCGGTCATTATCTGCGCCCGTAATTTTGGCGCGATCTCCCTTCCAGGTGAATTCCACGCTCGTAAGCTTCTTTTCAACAGCCGCGCGCACGAACTTGCGCTGCAACGCTGTAATCAGCGCTTTCTCACTGTCGGCGCCATTGGGCAGCAGCGGGTTCTTACCCGGCAGCGTGCCGCGCTCCTCCTTCTTGATACCTTTGATGATGTCAGGGTCTTCGCCGGGCTTGCTGACGGTGGGGGCCGCTTGCGGCTTGTCGCGCAGCGTTTTGATCTCGGCGGACTTCTTCTCGTACAGGATGCGATCTTCTTCAGTCAGCCACGCGCCCGAGAGAATCTGCCCGACGACGGCGATTGCTTCGTCGAAGCGGCCGGCCTTGACGAGGTTGTCAGCCTGAGTGAGTTTGCCGGAAATGTAGCGGTCGTTCTCGAGGCCCAGCTCCTTGCGCACGGCCGTTACTTTGTCGTCCAGCTTGAGTGTTTTGCCTCGCGTAGCTGCGTATTTGTTAGCGGCAAACAACGCCAAAAGCTCATCCGTTTTGTTGACTGCGCCGGCCAAGTCGCCGGATTCGCGGAAGGCCTCGACCGCCGCCAGTTCGTTCTTCACAAGGCGGCTGAGTTCGGAATCAAGGTTGCGCAGAAGGTCGGCGCGCAATTCATCGATGCGCGTGTTGACCACGCTGCCGCGCTGGGCAGGCAACGCTGAGGAGATTTCATCGAGTGCAGCCAGGCGTTCAAGTACAGTGCCGGGCTTAGCTGCGGCCTGGCGCGCATCGGCAAGAAGCTTTGCGTCGGCCTCGCTGAGCTCTGCCTGTTTGGCGGCAACCTGAGGCTGCTTCTTGGCTTGCTCGGGCGCTTTATCAAAGAGACCCGAGGAGAATGCGCCGTAGAGAAGGACGCAAACGAACATTACAACGACGCCGGCGACGACCAGGCCCGTGGGGAACTTTGAAGCGGGTGCGGGCGCCGCAAAAGTGGGCTCCCCGGCCTCGGTTGATTTTCCGGGGAGCTTGACGGGCTTGACCGCCTGGCGGCCAGCGCCCGAAACTGCAGGTGCAGATTTGGCGGGAGCCAGACCACCGACTAGGAGGGTGGTGGCCCCAATCTGGATGCGATCGCCTTCCTTAAGGTAGGCGTAATTGACTTTCTCGCCGTTGATCTCGGTGCCATTGGCGGACATCTGGTCGATCAGTTTCCAGCCATCGGCGGTGCGTTCGATGGTCAAGTGCTTGCGAGAAGCACCTTTTTCATCGGGCAACGAAATGTCATTTCCCGGCTGGCGACCCACAGTGATAATGCCAAGGTCAGGGCGCGGGACGAATTCAGACTTGCCGGCTGCCGTAATGATCTCAAGTTTCATGCACGATCTCCGCCAACGTGTTAACTCCGTTTACCGCAGTGGTTACGTTGACGCAGCCAGTGCGGAAAAACGATCGACTCAGGGAACATATGGCGCTGAGCGTGCCAATGCTTCGCTTCGCTCGCGAAGCCCCTGAACTAGGGGTCGCTTGCCCCGATGGAAACGCTGTCGGTCGCCGCAGTGTACAAAAAATACTCAATCTGGGATGATTGTTGACGCCTGTTCTGAGCCGAAAAGTCCTGCGTTAATGTAAACCCCGCTTACATAGCGGTTGCCACCCAAGTCAAGAAAACCGGTGGCGTATAAATAGTATACGCGTAAAAATCGATCAGTAGTTATTGGCAGGGACTGAAACAAGCGGGGCGACCGTTCGGTCGCCCCGCTTGCTTTTGGTTAACCGCCGCCACCGCTGCCCTTGGGAATCTCGGCCCGCGGACGTTCCGGGTCGAGGTACCAGAAGGTGCGAACGCGGCGAATCAGATCGCGGTAGGACTCACGACCGTCGCCAAGGCGTTCAAAGCGGGCGCGGTAGATCCAGTCCTCGGTCACGTATCGAACGTCGTAGAACGCCTTCGGAATCGGTGCTCCGCCCGGTTCCTTGAAGGTGGGAATTGTCTTGTTGCCTTCATCCTGCTTCAGGCCAGCGTGTGAAACCCGTCCGCGCAGGCCCTTGATCATGACGTTCAGGTAGTTCCAGTCGCGGTTTACGTTTTTGAAAATGAACACGCCCCACATTTCGGAGATATAGCGCGTCAGGAAACGCGGAGCATCCTTGCCGTCAGCGCGGGTGGCCGGGCCGATTTTGTCAGCCAGACGCGTGAGCACTTCCCATTCAGGGTCTTCCGGCCCGGGGTTGGGGTTGCGATAGACCAAAGGCGGCGGAACCGTCCAGCGCCGGTAGGTCTTGGCGGTTGGGCGAATGCCGTTTTCAGCGGGCGTGGGTTGCTCATAGTCGCCCTCCGTCACGCCCGGAACGCCGGATGGATCGGCGCCCTTGACGATGTCGTTGCGGGTGCGCTCGACGTAGCTTACGACCTCGACGTCCTTTACTTCAAACCCGATCGTATCTTCGACACGAGTCGTCTGGCCGGGCTTCAGTTCCATACCGGGCACAAGTACGCCCACCGGCACTTCCTCCGTTGACTTCGTCATCACACCCTTGCCCGTGCCATCGAACTCCTGGACTTCGCGGGTTTCATAAATGATGGTGCGCACGGGACCGACCGCTTTGCCGTCCTTAAACTTCATGCTCACTTTTTCTTTCACGAGCTGGAAGCGGTCCTCACCGTAGCGGCCCTTGAAGCCTTCGTCTTCCTTATCCTGGGCCTGCCAGGCGGGATCGAACTCGTACATGTACACGTATTCGTACTCATACTCCTTCAAGTAAAGAATCTGGTCTTGATCGTCGCGAACAATGGCGCCTGCTTCGTCCGTGAGGGGAACGCGCTGGCCGCTCGAGGCTTCAAGGTAATCTGCCCAGGCGCCGTAGTGATCGAAGGACGGTACCGGAATGGCGCCTTCTTCGCTTTCGCCCAGCGGCGCGTAAACATATTCCTCGCCGGGGTTCAAAGCAGCACCGGCGGGCAGGGGCGCCACGCGGGCGGTTGTGAACTCGCCTTCGGGGTCGCGCATGAAATTTTCCGGCCCGATCTTTTTGGGATCGTAGTGCCGGCCTGTGGTGTACTTCTGGCTGGTGAGGATGACTTCGCCATTGGGGCCGCGGCGACCGGTGTCAACGCCACGGTCAATTTCTTCAGGAGTGCGCGCAGCGTCATCGCCCACACCTCTGCCCATCTTGATCTTGGGCAGGCCCACCAACGGATCGTTGGCTTCCAGCGGACGCCCGACAATGCTGTCCGGGTTGGTGTAACGCGCGAGAATGCCTGCACCCAGGCGCTTCTTCCATATGTCCCACTCGGCTTGCGTAACCTTCTCGCCGACCTGGTAAGTGACGAGATACTTGCGCACCGCGCGGCCACGGGAGTCAATCATCTTCACGGGCTTGCCCATGACGGGGCCGCCGAACTGCTCAGTGGCGGCGCTGATCGGCTGGGCGGCATCGTAACGAGGATCTGCGGGGCCGACGATCACGCCGTTGAGCTTGTAGGTGTCGTTGGGATACTCGCGAATCTTGAGTCCGGTGTCGTGGCCAAAGAGCACGTGTTCGCCATCACGGTACTGGCGATAATTGGGAATGGTGACGGGCTTGCCATTGAGCGGGTGAGTGGGGGTCACGATGCCGTAAGACGTGCTTTCGCCTTCACCAGCCATGCGGGCGTTGAGATAACCGGGGTCATTGGGCTGAAGCGCCATGCCGAACCTGTTCACGCAATCGCCGGCGGCATAACGACGCTGGGTCAGTTTGCCCCACATCTCATCACTGGCGTCCTTGACGATGCGAACTCCTTCAGGTGCCGCTTCCTCGGCGCCAAACCAGCCAGCGAAGGTCTTGTCGGATTCGTAAATTCCGGCGTAACGCAGGAATTCAACGTACTCCTTGCCCTGGGCCATGCTGATGCGGTGCGGCAGGCAGCGCGGGCCGGAATAGTCGGCGGCCTTGAGTTCGTGCTTGAGGCCAATCTGGCGCTGGAAATCCGAGAGCGGGTGGAGCAGGTACAGGCGGCGCTGGTTGCCGCTGCCGTCTTCTACCCACTCATAAAGCTGCTCGCGCTCAGCGATATGCTGCAGCACAAAGGGATCTGAAATCGAGTTGAAGTGGCGCTTGACGGCACCCATGGCTTGATCGGCGGCAAGGTCGCCCTTGG
>UBJH01000371.1_pt1 | contig 11250 bp, 11 predicted proteins | sample 2193721 | NCBI WGS metagenome assembly UBJH01 (sample SAMEA4703186, study PRJEB27089) | metagenome | reverse complement strand
GCTTCTTCGCCGCCTGGCGCAGGCGCTGCGCCAGCAGCGGATGGTCCTTGCGCAGGAAGCTGCCGACGACCAGCACGCGGTCCAGCGCCGGGATGTCGGCGATCGGCATGCCGAGCCACGGCACGACCTTTTTCCCGTCGAGGGAAAAGTCAGCCTGGCGGAGACGGCAATCGATATTCTCGCTGCCGGCGCCGCGGATGAATTTCTGCAGCAGATGGAGTTCTTCCAGCGTGGCGTGCGGCGAGGCCAACGCGCCGACCGAGGCGGCACCGTGCTCGCGCACGACGCGCTTGAGGTCGGTGCCGATGAATTCGAGTGCCGTCTGCCAGTCGACCTCGCGCCATTCGCCGCACTGCTTCAACATCGGCTTCGTCAGGCGTTCGTCGGAGTTCAGCGCCTCGTAGGAATAGCGGTCCTTGTCCGACAGCCAGCACTCGTTGACAGCCTCGTTCTCCAGCGGCAGGACGCGCAGCACCTTGTCGTGCTTGACCTGGACGATCAGGTTGGCGCCGAGACCGTCATGCGGGCTGACCGACTTGCGGCGCGACAGCTCCCAGGTGCGGGCGGCGAAGCGGAAGGGCTTCGAGGTCAGCGCACCAACCGGGCAGAGGTCGATGACGTTGCCGGAGAGCTCGGAATCCACCGTCTTCTCGATGAAGGGCATGATCTCGGCGTGCTCGCCGCGGAAGGCCTGGCCGAGTTCCATCCAGCCGGCGATCTCCTGCGTGAAGCGGACACAGCGCGTGCAGTGGATGCAGCGCGTCATGTCGGTGGCGATGAGCGGCCCGAGGTTCTTGTTCACCACCACGCGCTTCTCTTCCTGGTAGCGCGAGGCGCTCTGGCCGTAGCCGACGGAGAGATCCTGCAGCTGGCATTCGCCGCCCTGGTCGCAAATCGGGCAGTCGAGCGGATGGTTGATGAGGAGGAACTCCATCACGCCCTTCTGCGCCTTGACGGCGGCCTCGGAGTGCGTGAACACCTTCATGCCGTTGGTCACCGGCGTGGCGCAGGCCGGCAGCGGCTTCGGCGCCTTCTCGACCTGCACCAGGCACATGCGGCAGTTGGCGGCGATGGACAGTTTCTTGTGGTAGCAGAAGTGCGGCACGAAAATGCCGAGCTTATGGGCGGCATCCATCACGGTGCTGCCGTCGGCCACCTCGGTTTTCCTGCCGTCGATCTCGATTTCCAGCATTTCGCTACGCCGCCTTGAAGAAGCCGCTGCCCGCGCGCTGCACGTCCTCGGGCACCAGGCATTTCCTGTTCTGGATGTGGTACTCGAACTCCGCGCCGAAGTGCTTGATGAAGCTCTTCACCGGCATGGAGGCCGCGTCGCCGAGGGCGCAGATGGTGCGGCCCATGATGTTGTCGGTGACGCTGTTGAGCAGGTCGAGGTCCTCGGGCCGTCCCTCGCCGTGCTCGATGCGGTGCACGACGCGGTAGAGCCAGCCGGTGCCCTCGCGGCAGGGCGTGCACTGGCCGCAGGACTCCTCGAAGTAGAAATAGGACAGGCGCTCGAGCGCCTTTACCATGCAGGTGGTCTCGTCCATGACGATCACGGCGCCGGAACCGAGCATCGAGCCGGCCTTGGCGATCGAGTCGTAGTCGAGCGTGCACTCCATGATGAGGTCGGCCGGCAGCACCGGCGCGGAGGAGCCGCCTGGAATCACCGCCTTCAGCTTGCGCCCGTTGCGCATGCCGCCCGCCATCGCCAGCAGGTCCTTGAACGGCGTGCCCATCGGCACCTCGAAGTTGCCGGGGCGATTTACGTGACCGGAGACGGAGAACAGCTTGGTGCCGCCGTTGTTCGGCTTGCCCAGCTCGAGGAATTTCTCGCCGCCCTCGTTGATGATGTACGGCACCGAGGCGAAGGTCTCGGTGTTGTTGATGGTGGTCGGCTTGCCGTAGAGGCCGAAGCTGGCCGGGAACGGCGGCTTGAAGCGCGGCTGGCCCTTCTTGCCCTCGATGGATTCGAGCAGCGCGGTCTCCTCGCCGCAGATGTAGGCGCCGTAGCCGTGATGGGCCTGCAGCTCGAAGCTGAAGTCGGAGCCGAGGATGTTGTCGCCGAGCAGCTTGGCGGCACGCGCCTCTTCGAGGGCCTCCTCGAAACGCTTGTAGATGCCCCAGATCTCGCCGTGGATGTAGTTGTAGCCGCGCTGGCAGCCCATGGCGTAGCCGGCGATGATCATGCCCTCGATCACCATGTGCGGGTTCCAGCGCAGGATGTCGCGGTCCTTGAAGGTGCCCGGCTCGCCCTCGTCGGAATTGCAGACGACGTACTTGGCGCCGGGGAACTGGCGCGGCATGAAGCTCCACTTCAGGCCGGTCGGGAAGCCGGCGCCGCCGCGGCCGCGCAGCGAGGATTTCTTCAGCTCGCCGACGATCTGGTCGGCGGGGATCTTCTCGTTGATGATCTTCTTCAGCGCACTGTAGCCGCCGCGCCTGACGTACTCCGCGAGGCGCCAGCTGCGCTCGCCCTCTTCCGCGTCCAGGATGAAGCCGAGGGCGCCCATTACTTGCACTCCCCCAGCAGCCGGTCGATCTGCTCGGGCTGCATGAAGCTGCACATGCGGACGTTGTTCACCAGCATCACCGGCGCGTCGCCGCAGGCGCCCATGCACTCGCCTTCCTTCAGGGTGAACCTGCCGTCGGCCGTGGTCTCGTTGAAGCCGACGCCGAGCTTCTGCTTCAGGTAGTCGGCGGCATGCACGCCGCCGGACAGCGCGCACGGCAGGTTGGTGCACACGGTGATCTTGTACTGGCCGACCGGGGCGAGGTCGTACATGTTGTAGAAGCTCGCCACTTCATACACCGCCACCGGCGCCATGCCGAGGTAGCCGGCAACGTCCTCGATGGTCTCGGTGGACAGCCAGCCCTTCTCCATCTGGGCGATGGCGAGGGCCGCCATCACGGCGGATTGCTTCTGCTCCGCCGGGTACTTGGCGACTTCGCGGTCAATCTGTTGTTTGGATTCTTGGCTCAACATGATGTTATCGATCGGTGTCGCCCAGCACCAGGTCGATGGTGCCGATGATGGCCGTGGCGTCGGCGATCATGTGCCCCTTCGCCAGTTCGTCGGTGGCGGCGAGGTGGGCAAAGCCCGGCGAGCGCAGCTTGATGCGGTAGGGCTTGTTGCCACCGTCGGAGATGGCGTAGACGCCGAACTCGCCCTTCGGGTGCTCGATGGCGGCATAGGCCTCCCCCGGCGGCACGTGCATGCCCTCTGTGAACAGCTTGAAGTGGTGGATCAGGTCTTCCATGCCGGTCTTCATCTTCTCGCGCGGCGGCGGCGCCACCTTGTGGTTGTCGGTGATCACCGGGCCGGGGTTCTTGCGCAGCCAGTCGATGCACTGCCTGACGATGCGGTTGGCCTGGCGCATCTCCTCGATGCGCACCAGGTAGCGATCGTAGCAGTCGCCGTTGACGCCGACCGGCACGTCGAATTCCATGCGGTCGTACACCTCGTAGGGCTGTTTCCTGCGCAGGTCCCACTCGACGCCGGAGCCGCGCAGCATGGGGCCAGTGAAGCCGAGGGCCAGCGCCCGCTCGGGCGAGACCACGCCGACGCCGACGGTGCGCTGCTTCCAGATGCGGTTGTCGGTGAGCAGCGTCTCGTACTCGTCGACGTAGGTCGGAAAACGCTCGGTAAAGTCCTCGAGGAAATCGAGCAGCGAGCCCTGGCGCGCCTCGTTCAGGCGCTTGACCGTCTCGGCGTTCTTGAACTTGTTCTCGACGTACTGCGGCATGCGGTCGGGCAGGTCGCGATAGACGCCGCCCGGCCGGTAATAGGCCGCGTGCAGGCGGGCGCCGGAGACCGCCTCGTACACATCCATCAGGTCTTCGCGCTCGCGGAAGGTGTACAGCACCATGGTCATGGCGCCGATGTCGAGGGCGTGGGTGCCGATGTTGAGCAGGTGGTTGAGGATGCGCGTCACCTCGTCCATCATGACGCGGATGTACTGGGCGCGCAGCGGCACCTCGACGCCGAGCAGTTTCTCCACCGCCAGGACATAGGCGTGCTCGTTGCACATCATGGAAACGTAGTCGAGGCGGTCGAGGTAGGGAACGTTCTGCAGCCAGGTGCGGGTCTCGGCGAGCTTTTCGGTGCCGCGGTGCAGCAGGCCGATATGCGGGTCGGCGCGGACGATCACCTCGCCGTCGAGTTCCAGCACCAGGCGCAGCACGCCATGCGCGGCCGGATGCTGCGGGCCAAAATTGATCGTGTAATTGCGGATCTCAGCCATGGCCGACATCCCCGTAGCTGTCTTCGCGGATGACCCGTGGCGTGACCTCGCGCGGCTCGATGCTCACCGGCTGGTAGACGACGCGGCGCTGATCGGGGTCGTAGCGCATTTCGACGTGGCCGGAGATCGGGAAATCCTTGCGGAAGGGATGGCCGACGAAGCCGTAGTCGGTAAGGATGCGGCGCAGGTCGGGATGGCCCTCGAAATGGATGCCGAAGAGGTCGAAGGCCTCGCGCTCGTACCAGTTGGCGCTGTTCCACAGGCTGAACACCGAGGGCAGCACCGGGAAACCATCGTCCGGCGCGAAGACGCGCAGGCGCAGGCGCCAGTTCTTCGAGAGCGAACTCAGATGGCACACCGCGGCGAAGCAAGGGCCCTCCCAGGCGCCATCGCCATAGGCAGAGTAGTCGACGCCGGTCAGGTCGATCAGTTGCTCGAAGCGCAGGTCGGGATGGTCGCGCAGGATGCGCGCTGTCTCGATGTAGTGCGTTGCGGCCACTTCGAGTGTGACTTCGCCAATGACGGTCTTCAGGCTGACGATGCGGTCGCCGAGGACGTTCTGCAGGTTCTGGCAAAGGGCTTCCAGCTTGGCGCTCATGTTATCGGCGACTGTGTTCTCAGCGGGCTATGGTGGAGGTGCGCTTGATCTTGTTCTGCAGCTGGATGAGCCCGTAGAGCAGCGCTTCGGCGGTCGGCGGGCAGCCCGGCACATAGACATCCACCGGCACGATGCGGTCGCAGCCGCGCACGACGGAGTAGGAATAATGGTAGTAGCCGCCGCCATTGGCGCAGGAGCCCATCGACACCACCCAGCGCGGCTCGGCCATCTGGTCGTACACCTTGCGCAGGGCCGGCGCCATCTTGTTGGTGAGCGTGCCGGCGACGATCATCACGTCGGACTGGCGCGGGCTGGGGCGGAAGACGATGCCGAAGCGGTCGAGGTCGTAGCGCGAGCAGCCGGCATGGATCATCTCGACGGCGCAACAGGCCAGGCCGAAGGTCATCGGCCACATCGAGCCGGTGCGCGTCCAGTTGATAACCGTATCGAGGGTGGTGGTGACGAAGCCTTTTTCCAGTACGCCTTCGATGCTCACAGCCCGCTCACTCCCAGTCCAGCGCGCCCTTGGCCCAGGCGTAGACGTAGCCGATGGCCAGGATGCCGATGAAGACCATCATCTCGATGAAGCCGAACATCCGCATGCTGTCCGAGGCGACGATGTCCTTGAAGATCACCGCCCAGGGAAAAAGGAAGGCGATCTCCAGGTCGAACAGGATGAAGATGATGGCGATCAGGTAGAAGCGCACGTCGAACTTCATGCGCGCGTCCTCAAAGGCCTCGAAGCCGCATTCGAAGGGGGACAGCTTTTCGCTGTCGGGACGGTTCGGGGCAACGAGCCAGCCGAGGAGGATGGGGGCACACCCGAAGGCCAGGCCGACGAGTATGAAAACGAGGACAGGAAAGTAGTTTTCCAACATAGTCAGCGCGGAAGGTCTTTCCAACCATTCCGCCGAGCCCTTCGTGTTCCTGCTGCAAACAAACCCGCACAAGGCGGGCCTCGGAGGATTTAGTTCCGGCATATCTGCCTGCTCTCGGCAGGCAATAGCCTTCACTGAAACTTCGATTTCTGGTGCCGACGGTGAGACTCGAACTCACACGGCTTTCGCCACTACCCCCTCAAGATAGCGTGTCTACCAATTTCACCACGTCGGCATTCAATCTGAAGTTCCGCCAAACAGTACGTGGCAGAACCACTAAATTCTTATGACGACGCAAAAAGAAATTATACCTGCTTTTTGCATCGCAGCATTATCTTTACTTCGGAATATCCTTCGCTTTCGAATCGGTACCGGCCGCTGGCTGCGCCGGCGCCTGTTCGACCGGCACCGCCGGCTGGGGCTTGACCTGCTCCATGACGCTGGCAGGCGCCTGCGTGCGATTCGTCGCGATATAGCTCAAGCCCAGGCTGGTCAGAAAAAATACCGTTGCCAGAACCGCCGTCGTGCGGCTGAGGAAATTGGCCGAGCCGGTGGCGCCGAACAGGCTGCCGGAAGCGCCGCCGCCGAAAGCCGCGCCCATATCGGCGCCCTTGCCATGCTGCAGCAGGACCAGGCCGATAACGGTGGCGCCCACCAGGATGTGCACCGTGAGGAGCAGGGGAAACAGAATGCCGTCCATTGCCAATCCGATCGTTGAGTTAACCTGCCGCCTGGCAGATTGCCAGGAAATCCTGCGCCACAAGCGAGGCGCCGCCGATCAGGCCGCCGTCGATGTCGGCCATGCCGAACAACTCGGAGGCGTTCTGCGGCTTGACGCTGCCGCCGTAGAGAATCTGCAGCCGCTGCGCCAGGGCTGCATCGCTCTTCGCCATGCGCTGGCGGATAAAGGCATGCACCTCCTGGGCCTGCTGCGGCGTGGCCGTGCGTCCGGTGCCGATGGCCCATACCGGTTCATAGGCGATGACGGCGCTGGCGAAGCCGTTCATGCCGGCCACCTGCGTCACCGCGTCGAGCTGGGCGGCGATGACTTGTTCTGTCACATTGCCCTCCCGCTGTTCGAGCGTCTCGCCGAGACAGAGAATCGGCGCCAGTCCGCCCTGCACCGCCGCGACGAACTTCGCCGCCACGGTTTCATTGCTCTCGCCGTACAGGCTGCGCCGCTCGGAATGGCCGACGATGACGTAGCGGCAGCCGAAATCGGCCAGCATGGCAGCGCTGGTTTCGCCGGTATAGGCGCCCTGGGCATGCTCCGACAGAGTCTGCGCGCCCCAGGCAATGGCCGTACCTTTCAGCAGTTCCTGCGTCTGGGCCAGGTAGGGAAAAGGCACGCAAACGGCACAATCGGCCTTGCCGCCCTTGCCGATGGCGTGCGCGAGGCTTTGCAGCAGATCGCGATTGCGCGCGAGGCCGCCGTACATCTTCCAGTTGCCCGCCACAAGCTTGCGCCGCATGATTCCCAGCCGTCCCCGTCTGTCTGTCAAAAGCCTGAGATTTTAACGTCTGGGCACTTGGCGGTCAAATGAAACACCGCTCAGGCGGTTGCAGGCGGCACGCGCAGCCAGAAGGTCACCGGACCGTCATTGGTCAGGCTGACCTGCATGTCGGCGCCGAAACGCCCGCTTGCGCTGCCGGGGTGGGTTGCGGTCGCACGGGACACCAGAAAGTCGAAGAGCCGCCGGCCCTCCTCGGGCGGTGCGGCGGGGGTAAAACTTGGACGATTGCCGCTGCTGGTGTCGGCGGCGAGCGTGAATTGCGGCACCAGCAGGAGTCCGCCGTAAATGTCGCGCAGACTCAGGTTCATCTTGCCCAGCGCATCATGAAAGACCCGGTAATTGAGCAGGCGCTCGAGCAGCCGCACGGCGCTCGCTTCGTCGTCGCCTCGCTCGGCGCAGACCAGCACCAGCAGGCCGCGCCCGATGGCACCGACAGTCTCGACGCCGATATCGACGCGCGCCGAGGAAACGCGCTGCAACAGGCCGATCACGCCGCCACGCGCTGCACGACGTCGGCGATGCCTTTTGCCAGATTAGCCACCTGCTGCGCCTCGCGGCCCTCGACCATCACGCGCAGCAGCGGCTCGGTGCCGGAGGCGCGCAACAGCACCCGGCCGCTGTCGCCGAGCTCCTGCTCCGCGGCCAGGCGCGCAGATTCGATTTCCGGCCGGCCCTGCCAGTCGAAGCCGCTGGGAAGCTTTACATTCACCAGTGTCTGCGGATAGAGCTTCAGGTCGGCACACGCCTGATCGAGGGCGGCATGCTGCAACTGCAGCGCCGCGAGCACCTGCAAGGCCGAGACGATGCCGTCGCCGGTGGTATGGCGGTCGAGGCAAATGATGTGGCCGGAATTTTCGCCTCCCAGCTTCCAGCCGCGTTCGATCAGCGTCTCCAGAACATAGCGGTCGCCGACCCGGGCGCGCACGACGGGAACACCGAGTTTCGCCAGGGCATGCTCCATGCCGAGATTGGTCATGAGCGTGCCCACCACCCCGGCCAGGCCGCCGTTCGCCAGGCGCTGGCGGGCGATGACATACAGCATCTGGTCGCCGTCGTAGAGCCGGCCCTTCGCGTCGACCATCATGGCGCGGTCGCCGTCGCCGTCGAGCGCGATGCCGAGGTCGGCGCCCCGTGCCACCACCGACTGCCGCAGGGATTGCGGCGAGGTTGCGCCCACCTGGTCGTTGATGTTGAGGCCGTTCGGCTCGGCGCCGATGGCATGCACCTCGGCGCCGAGCTCATGGAACACCTTCGGAGCAATGTGGTAGGCCGCGCCGTGGGCGCAGTCGACCACGATCTTCATGCCGCGCAGGTCGAGTTCGGCCGGGAAGGTGCTCTTGCAGAATTCGATGTAGCGGCCGGCGGCATCGTCGACGCGGCGCGCCTTGCCGAGCCGGGCCGAAGCGGCACAGCCCATCGGTTGCTCGAGCCGCGACTCGATCTCGGCCTCCACCGCATCGGGCAGCTTGGTGCCGCCGGCGGAGAAGAACTTGATGCCGTTGTCGGGGTAGGGATTGTGCGAGGCCGAGATCACCACCCCGGCCTGCAGCCGCAGCGCACGGGTCAGGTAGGCAATGGCCGGCGTCGGCAGCGGGCCGGTCAGCATGACGTCCACACCGGCCGCGGCAAAACCGGCCTCCAGCGCCGCCTCGAGCATGTAGCCGGAAATGCGCGTGTCCTTGCCGATCAGCACCGCCGGATGCTCGCCCGCCGGCAAATGCTCGCGCGCCACCAGGGTGGTGCCGGCAGCGTAGCCCAGGCGCATGACGAACTCCGGCGTGATGGGCGCCTCGCCCACCGTGCCGCGCACGCCGTCCGTGCCGAAATATTTGCGTCCCATGCCTACTCCTGATTATCGACGGCCGTCCACACGGCCAGGGCATCCTTCGTTGCTGCCACGTCATGCACGCGCAGGATTCTAGCCCCATTCCGCGCAGCGAGGAGTGCCGCTGCCACGCTCGCCGTGTCGCGCAGGCTGACTTTTCGCCCGGTGATCTCGCCCAGCATCGACTTGCGCGACAGGCCTGCCAGGACGCAGGCGCCCAGGTCGCAAAAGCGACCGAGCTGCCGCAGCAGGGCCAGGTTGTGTGCCAGCCGCTTACCGAAGCCGAAACCGGGATCGACGATGATGCGCTCCGTGGGCATGCCTGCCGCCTGCGCCGCGGCCACCCGCTGCGCCAGGAAGTCGCGTACTTCCGCCACCACGTCACCGTAGCGGGGATCGGCCTGCATGGTGCCCGGCCCGCCCTGCATGTGCATCAGGCAGACGGCCGCCCCCGATTCTGCCGCCGCCGCCAGCGCTCCGGGTGCCCGCAGGGCGGCGATATCGTTGATGATGGCAGCCCCGGCCGCCACGGCTCGGCGCATCACTTCGGGCTTCACCGTATCGACCGATATCGGGATGCCGTCGGCGGCCAGCGCCTCGATCACCGGCAGGACGCGGCGCAACTCCTCTTCCGCGGAAACCGCTTGCGCGCCCGGGCGCGAGGACTCGCCGCCGATATCGAGTATGTCGGCGCCCTCCTGCAGCAGCTGCCTGCCATGCGCAACGGCCCGCGCCGTATCGAAATGGCGGCCGCCATCCGAGAACGAATCGGGGGTGACATTGACGATGCCCATGACAAGTGGGCGCTCGAGGGACAGGCGGTATTTGCCGCAAGCGAGGTAGGCAGCCATAAAAAAGCCGGACCGGTTGCCCGATCCGGCCCCTTGCACGTCAGGCCGGGTTACGCCGGCGCAGCCGCGTTGGGCGCAGCGCCCGGCGAATTGTCTGCCGGCGTGCTGGCCGGCGGCGCGCTGCGCTTCGGCTCGCGCGGCGGCTTGCCGGCCATGATGTCGTTGAGCTGGTCGGCATCCAGCGTCTCCCACTCCAGCAAGGCCTGGGTCATGGTCTCGACCTTGTCGCGGTTCTCCTCGATCAGGCGCCGTGCCAGGGCATACTGCCCGTCGATGATGCGGCGGATCTCGGCGTCGACCTGCTGCATGGTCGCTTCCGACACGTTCTTGTGCGTGGTGATGGATCGGCCGAGAAAGACCTCGCCCTCGTTCTCGCCATAGACCATCGGGCCAAGGGCGTCGGACATGCCCCACTGCGTCACCATGCGGCGGGCGATGTCGGTGGCGCGCTCGAAATCGTTCGAGGCGCCGGTCGTCATCTGATTCATGAAAATCTCTTCGGCAATGCGTCCGCCGAAGAGCACGGCGATGGTGTTGAGCAGGCGCTCGCGATCCTGGCTGTAGCGGTCGGCTTCGGGCAACTGCATGGTGACGCCCAGGGCGCGGCCCCGCGGAATGATGGTGACCTTGTGCACCGGATCGGTCTTCGGCAGCAGCTTGGCGACCACCACGTGGCCCGACTCGTGATAGGCGGTGTTCCTGCGCTCCTCCTCCGGCATGACCATGGAACGGCGCTCGGCGCCCATCATGATCTTGTCCTTGGCGCGCTCGAAGTCTTCCATGTCGACCAGGCGCTTGTTGCCGCGCGCGGCGAACAGCGCCGCCTCGTTCACGAGATTGGCAAGATCGGCGCCGGAGAAGCCCGGCGTGCCGCGGGCGATGATGTCGGCCTTGACGTCTGGGGCGATCGGCACCTTGCGCATGTGCACCATGAGGATCTGCTCGCGGCCGCGGATATCGGGCAGCGGCACCACCACCTGGCGGTCGAAACGGCCCGGCCGCAGCAGCGCCGGGTCGAGCACGTCGGGGCGGTTGGTGGCAGCGATGACGATGACGCCCGCCGTGCCCTCGAAGCCGTCCATCTCGACCAGCAGCTGGTTGAGGGTCTGCTCGCGCTCGTCGTTGCCGCCTCCCAGCCCGGCGCCGCGCTGGCGCCCGACAGCGTCGATCTCGTCGATGAAGATGATGCAGGGCGCACTCTTCTTGGCCTGTTCGAACATGTCGCGCACCCGTGCGGCACCGACGCCGACGAACATTTCGACGAAATCGGAACCGGAAATGCTGTAGAAGGGCACCTTCGCCTCGCCGGCAATGGCCTTGGCCAGCAGCGTCTTGCCGGTGCC
>UBJH01001258.1_pt1 | contig 11266 bp, 13 predicted proteins | sample 2193721 | NCBI WGS metagenome assembly UBJH01 (sample SAMEA4703186, study PRJEB27089) | metagenome | reverse complement strand
AGCTACCCTTACAGTACTTCCTCCCATTCCTCCAATTATCACAACGCATCCGTCGAACCAGGCAGTTTCCCAAGGCCAGACCGCAACATTCACTGTGGTAGCTACCGGATCTGCACCATTAGCCTACCAGTGGCAGAAAAACGGTACAAACATATTTGGTGCAACAGGTCCTTCATATACTACTCCTGCAACGATCTTATCTGATAATGATTCGACTTATCGCGTCATTGTGTCAAATGCGGCAGATATCATCATGAGCAATGCAGCAACATTGACGGTCAATCCAACGACCTCAATTAATCTCATCATGAACCCCGGATTTGAATCTGGAACTGATGATTGGTGGTTCTATATTAACGGTAAAGGATTTTTCACTGTAGAAGACATTGGATACGGTTATCAGGTTGAAAAAATCGCACATATTGGAGTGACTATCAAGGGCACGAATATCCAGCTTTTCCAGATGGGTTTATCACTTAAGCCATATACGAAATATAGACTGACATTTGATGCATATTCTACAACAGCAGGTCACGATTTGGCGGTAAATTTATTGAAGCATGGTTCACCATATACCAACTATGGCCTGAGTCAATTCTTTGATCTTGGTACAGATTGGCAGACTTTCACTGTCGAATTTACGACGAATGGTTTCTACAGTAATGTTAACGATGGAAGATTGATGTTCTGGCTAGCGCCATATGCATCTGCGGGTGACAACTACTTCATAGATAATGTAAAATTAGAGAAAATTTAGTACTGGTTTTTTTTCCAGTACATCTTCTTTTTCCCTTCAGATTTTCATACCCCACGAATAAACCCTGATATTTTCATCAGATAATTCAATTTGTAGCTCTTCACGTATATATTCCTTAATATCTGATGAGATAAGAATCCGGGCAGTATTATCCATGACTAACCAACCTCTGTCATGTTTTGCAACCATTTCTTTTAGCATATCAAGATCTTTAATGACCAGAGAGTTTGCATATACTTCATTTTGACCATTGTTAACTAAAATACTATCTATGCTCCGATCGATGCCGAAAAATTCAACCTTCAGCCAATAATCCGATCTACCCATGTAAAATAGTGAGACAGCAGGCCAAGTGTCGATTACCACATCATTAATCTGCATGTTTTCTTTGACATAGCTATATGCTTTTTTGAAATCCGTCTGTGGGGCATTAATCCCAAGATAATATTTCTCTTCAGGTAAGATCGTGAATGCCTGAGGCGAGTATGCCATCATCAATAACATAGAAATGATTACGAGAGCTATGAGGGTTGACCCAATTTTTGCTGAGCTATTTTTACCATATTTTTGGGCGAGCTCAATTACGAAATCAAAAAAATAAGAAGAAAAAATCAGAATGATCGGAAAAATGAAATAAAGGTATCGGGTGCCAGGCAGTGTGACATAGAAGGATATGATATAAAAGGGTATGACGAAGCTCATTATCAAGAGCAATCCGCTCCTCCAGTTCTTTTTAATGGACAACAGCGCTCCAAATATTGCCAGGTAGAAAAAAACAGAGAATTCAGCTGTCAAATTTTTGAGATATGCTTCAAAGTATCCATCATCCTGAAGCCAGATATTTTCATATACATAGGATATTACATGAGGAAAATCCGACCCCATGAATTTCAGGAATAATACCAGGAACAGGATGAAAAAGACCAGGCCAATAAAATATTTCACGGCAATATAGTCTTTCCATCTTTTCTTTATCACATCAAAATTAGCTATTAAAAAATATGGTATGAACACTAGGATCAACACATATCCGAATTCATGGCTCAATACGGCGCCAATGAAAAATAGGATCGTTAGTAAGAGATACAGATATCTCCTGTTCTTGATATTTATAGCTGGATCATTGGAGCTGAATTCATAAAAGAAGTAAATAGATGCAAGATAAAAGAACTGGAGTTGTTGATACATCCTTGCCTGTCTTGACCAGGCGATCTCAATAACTGAAAAGGTTGTAAATAAAGCTGCAATAAGCGCTATTTTCCTGTTTCCCAACCTGGCTCCCATTCTATAAACCAGCGGTATCATAAGAGTTCCGAAAATTACACTGGGAAAGCGGGCTGAAAACTCGCTTACGTCAAAAATCATAAATGAGAGTGCTATGAAGAATGTGTTGAGAATAGACCTAATGTAGATAAAACCCGATGGAAAAGCGGGAGTTCCATGCGCTGCCAGAGCTGCGGCGGCGTTGGCAGTGATCGCTTCGTCCAGCCAGAAAGACGGCGCACCCAGATGATAGATCCTGAGCAGGAATCCGCAGATGATCAGGAATAGAAGGAAAAGGATGCTGGTCGTATCCGTTTTGCCGATAATTTTTGCAGCACACCTGAGAGCATTTCCTGAAATATACCTCATTTTTTAACATCCCCATGATATCGCATTACAATGAACGACATCAAAAAAACAGCCATTGCAAGATATAGGAACATAAAATCCTTCTGGGCGATTATATTAAGAGAATACGATACAAATGAGAACGGAAAGAAAAGCATCACCCGGCCGTCCATGCTTTTTACCATCAGGTCAAGCAGAAGATGAGATATGCTGCCGATGCCAAGCGCAAGAAAGACATGGGCCTGCCCGTCCCTTAAGATAGCCATCGATATAACACCTGAAGTGATAAGAGCTCCAACCGGTGTGTGAAAAACGCTTAAGAAGGGCTCAGCGTTAAAGGGGATCATCACTTCTACTTTATCAATATCAGGAAGAAGGCTCCCGGTAATAAATATTCCTATGAAAGGCATATTGAACTTTAATGAGAGGATATTCCATAATGCCCAGGCAAATAATACATGGGTAAGCCAGTCCGGCATCAGGAACCTCCGGCAAGCTGGTGATGCTCACGCCACAGCAGGAATAGCACGACGGGTATTGCAGCAAGGGAGCGCAGAAAGAGCAGTTTATGTTCAAGGCCTGTTCGTACATGTGCTTCCAGGGCAACTACATAGCCCTTGTCAAGATGGGAAATAGCCCTGATATCAACAAAATCGCCCTTTTTTGGAACATAGTCAAGCAAAATATCCTTCACATAGATCCTGTAAGCCATACCTGCGGTATTTGCGTCTATAGTAAACTCTTCATAGTTCTTTTGAACATCAAGCACAGTAGCGCGTAAAAATATCTGCTTTTCTTCATACTTATTATAATTTTTTATTATATAGGCATCATTCGGGTGTTTTTCAATATTAGCAGCGCTATAAATGGAAAGAGTGATTAATATACAGAGTAACAACACAAGGTTTTTATTCATATCATATATTAAATTTTTGCAAAATGACAACAGCCAGTCCTGTGGTCCATTGATCTCGTTTGTGAAGCCGAAGATAAAAAAACTTATCTTGCTTTTTGGCCCCCAATTTTTGAGTTCATTTGTGAAGATGATGCATAATTGATCGAAGCGACCTTGGCTTTTATTTCAGCTAATTCGAATTCCATTTTCGTAAGCCTTTCATCAAAATGAGATTTGAAATCATCTCTCATGGAATGAATCTCAGATACAATATCTACTCTGCTTTTATCGATCTTCTGACCTAACCCTTCTCCAAGCCCATCGATCTTCTGACCGAGATTAGTATTCATTTCTCTCATATATCTCACAGCTGCGTCCATTCTTTCATAAGTAGCAGTTGTCAAATCCTCACTTCTGATAATTTCAAACGTTTTGAACTTTCCAGTTGGATTTTTGTATTTTATATCGATTTTTTCTACACTAATTGGATACTGCCTGATATTGATCTTTTCAATGAATTCTTTGATGCTGTTCTCTTGACCTTCACAAACGACATGAACAGTCCCGTTATCAAGATTTTTTACATATCCATTAAGGTTGAGATTAAAAGCTGTTTCATCAATGAAATCCCTGAAACCGGCTTTCTGTACCCTTCCAGAAATTATAATCTCTGCTTGTTTCTCCATATTATACCAACATCGTTTTTGAATAGATATAAATGTTATTCAGGCGAAACAACCTCAAATCACAATCGCAACACATCCACCGAAATATCATCAAATGCACAAATAACACTTATTAAATTTTATTTTCATCTCATAATCTCATGCTCATGAACAATAGCAACATAATCTCATTAGTATTCCATAACCTTTAAGGCGTCATAATTTATCAAAAGATATTAACCTGTACAATGATATGATACTCAGCCGTTATAAAATCTGATGGCTCAGGTGCTAATTGGTGGTATTAAAATGAAAACGTTGCTCTACAGAATCGTCGCTGCCAGCCCAGTATTAATACTTCTGTATCTTATTTATCTCGTAGCATTCAATGTTCCGGTCATCTATACCATCGATATCGGCTCCGAAGGAGATGTGGACGCAGGCAAAGATGCCTACCTGCGTAATATGACGAGTCAGGGCAGGTTAACCCGGAGTATGTCGATTGAAGGCGATACCTTCAGGAACTCCTTTAAATCATTTTGATGATGTTGTTATTTATGTTAAAGGAAGACAGTGGGATAACAAGCATTCTCATCGATCATAACCTCAGAAGTTTCGAAAAGGATACATACATTTATAGATCAGATAAGTTTGTCTGGAGTTATCCTTTCAATAAAGTCTATTTTATCAAAATGTGTATCATATGATATGAGCATTTTCAGATTTCTCTCTTTCATGCATTGACATATTAATGCATCATCAAAATCAAGATCATACATATCCATAATTTTCGTAGTATTTATTTTGCTTGAAAGTGATATCTCAATAATTGACAGACCGCTATACTTCAATAAGCTTGAAAGGAAAATTGCAATTTCTTTGCCGGTTTTATCGTAATTTTCCATAACTATTACAATAGCATCTATATGAAAGTCACTTATATATCCTGATAGTTCACCGTTCTCAAATCGTTTCAATAATTTTCTTGCAGGTTCGCCTTTTTTTTGACCAAGTTCTACTTCTAAAAAAATATTAGCATCAATCAGATACATTCCTGTACCTCATTGCCTTTTTGAGACGAATCCTTTTTGCTTCATGCTGTAATTCGACACCAGATTTTTCAACATGGGATAGCATACCCCATATAGCTTCGACTGGATCTTCTGGCGGTTTCTGTGAAATAAGGACTTTGTGAGCTTTTGCAAGCCATTCTTCAATTGCTTTCGATACCGCGATATCCAGAGCGTTATTTTTATTTCCAAAACAGTCTATGGCAGTCGATTCAAGCTGACTTTTGATATTATTCGGAATATGGACTTTCAATTCACTCATATTATCATCTTGGATTCTATTTTGAATGTATAAATACATACGCAAGAATCCATCTCGAAAGGATAATATTATAGACCGGATTGAAATGGACGAATAATATGTTCTCGCCTCCAAGATGTTCTAATGAGAACACCAGCAGAATTCGAACCGGTTATTTTTCTGTCGCATAGAAATCCCACCTTATAATTATTAAATATAAAACATAATATTCCTGGCGCCGATGCTTTCACCACAAAAAAAAGCCCTGCCAATCCGAAACCGCAGATGAACGCAGATGAACGCAGATGAAAAATCCCTTTGCAGCGCAATTATTTTAAGTAAAAAGTGGTCAAACTTTGCGTTCTTTGCGCCCTTTGCGGTGAAAAGCGCAATACATTTATAATACTTTAAATATAATTTACATTCAGCTGACATGCTACCGAAGCAACAAATGCGAATCAAAGACAGAGCAAGACCCCCATTTCGACAGGATGAACAGGATCGACCGGATCCGAAACCCAAATACATCTTCGCCATATATTTATAACAATTAGAATATTATTACCCCGGCGCACCCGTGTTCCCGCGGCAATCATCTTCATATTATGAGCATGGCCGGGGAAATATAAGAAAAACCTAAATACATGCTAAATGTAGAGGAAGATAACCTTAGAAGCTGCCTTTTGTGCATCAACCAGGTAATTGTAGGACCCAGGGTCCAATGGTGGTAAAAAATGGTAAATTTCAGTAAATTGATCTCCACAGGCATTCCCGCATTGATCCTCCTGTATGTTTTTTACCTCATCGCATTTAACGCCCCTGTCATCTATACCATCGATATCGGCTCAGAAGGAGATGTGGACGCAGGCAAAGATGCCTACCTGCGTAATATGACGAGTCAGGCCAGGTTAACCCAGAGCATGTCGATCGAAGGCGATACCTTCAGGAACATGACTGGATCGCCGATAAATTTTTACATTACGCCCGGGAACAGCATCACGGATGAAGCAAAAATAATGACTGAGCTCAGGTTCATGGGGAGGACTTAAAAACCGATACCAGCGTGTGTATAAAAATATTGGAGGCCCCTACACATAAGTCTTCTTGATATCCATGAACAAATTCAGAGATTCATTAAAGAGCAAGATATTTATAAAATATAGGATAAAAGAATTGAAGAGAATGAACAATATACCAACAATAATTTCTTGAAATGTGGATTATGCGGATTAATGAAATCTTGTGGATTGAGAGGTTTGTAACCAAGATCCGAAAAAAGCATAATGTTACAAATGATGAAGTGGAAGAAGCTATGCATTCAAATGCACTCTTTCGCCGAGTAAAAAGGGGCAGTGTGGATGGGGAGGATGTTTATGTTGGATATGGGAGAACTGTTGCAGGTCGATATCTTTTTATAGTTTTCGTATATAAATCATATAATACTGGACTGATAATATCCGCGAGAGAGATGACACTTAAAGAAAGGAAATACTACAATGCCAAGAAAGCCTGAGAAAATACCTGAAGAATTCAAAACATACGAGGAAGCCGCAGATTTCTGGGATACTCATGATAGCATGGACTACATAGATAACCTTGAAGAAATTGAAATGGAAGTAAATATTCAAAAGAAACACTTTCTAATAGAAGTTGATATGAAAATTGCTGGAATACTTCAGGAAAGCGCCAGGAAAAAAGGGGTATCTGCAAGTTATTTGGCAAATGAACTCCTTCACAAACAACTTGCTGATGCAGTTTAAGAGCTCTCCATACGTTGTTAATTCCAATTATATATTGCGCCAGAGAATTATTAAATCCTAATCATTCAATTGCCGGAGCCAATGCTTCCCTCACACAAAAGAGCCTTAGCAATCCGAACCCGCATGTGAACGCAGATAAAAAAACCCATTGCTGCGCAAATATATGTGCCCTCTCGCATAATTATTACTCATGAAATATTTATACCCCGGCGACCAAATCCAAACCGAAAATACATCTTCGCCGCACATTTATAACAATTAAAATATTATTACTCATGCGCACCCGTGTTCCCGCGGCAACCTTCTTCATATCATGAGCATGACCGGGGAATTATAAGAAAAATCTAAATACATGCTAAATGTAGAGGAAGATAACCTTAGAAGCTGCCTTTTGTGCATCAACCAGGTAATTGTAGGACCCAGGGTCCAATGGTGGTAAAAAATGGTAAATTTCAGTAAATTGATCTCCACAGGCATTCCCGCATTGATCCTCCTGTATGTTTTTTACCTCATCGCATTTAACGTCCCTGTCATCTATACCATCGATATCGGCTCAGAAGGAGATGTGGACCCGGGCAAAGATGCCTACCTGCGTAATATGACGAGTCAGGCCAGGTTAACCCGGAGCATGTCGATCGAAGGCGATACTTTCAGGAACATGACCGGACCGCCGTTATATTTTTACATTACGCCAGGGAACAGCATCACAAACGATACAAAGATAACGGCGGAACTGAAATTCAGGGGAGATTCAGATCTGGATATTTCTCTTTATCCAGAATTTGCGTGGATGCCCCTGTATATTAAAAAATTTGACAACTATTCACTCGTCATGACCTTTTGTGATGTTAGTATTTATTCCATAAATAACAGCAGTAAGTATACAAATTATGGTACTATAGAAGAATGGATTTCGGGCAATATACCAAAAAATTCCACGATTGGACTTTACGATACCTCTCCCAGCATACTGATAAATAAAGACCTTACATATAATAATGTGAAACTGGAGATAAACCAGACTTTCCGGGGAACGCATTCCTTTTTGGTTTACCTTAAAGACAACTTGAACCTGACCCTTGACAAACAGGATCAGAACGGGTATAACGGAACTGATGAGTATTCTGTTGAGCTGTATGATATGGAAGGTAATATGCGCTTCAATGATACTTTCCCGGATGATGGGATCATAGATAACTCAAAACAAAAAGTTCCGCAATATAGAACATTTTTCTATGATGGTATTAAGGAAGGGGTATATGAACTGCGGCTTGTTAATCTAAAAGGAGGGAACAGGGCAGCTGACTCGACCATAACAGGAATAAGAATAAACACTGACAAGCTCACAAGTCAGGGAAATATCCTGCCACTTGATCTTGGCACCCTTTATCTCAAACTCAGGAGCAGCACAGAGCTAAAATTCCGCGCACAAGAGGCACAGTACATATCTTTCAGCGGACCTGTAAATATGGATGTTCGGTTAAATAGAACTACCTGGACACCTGTTGAACTGCCAGAAGGCAGCTATACTATGTCCATTAAAGGCAATCTCATTATTTCAGGGGCAAACATTGCCTTTTCTGAAGGATCTCTTTTTCAGCCCTATAACTATGAGATCAACAATGAGAACAGCGAGTGGTTGATAGCTTCAAACTATCATGTTGAGACGGACAGTAATGGCTGGATTTCATCTAAGAAGAACTTCAAAGGCTCAGACCTGAAACTTAATAACGATAAAACAATAGTATTTGGTTTACGGAATAAAACGAAAAGTGAGGTGATGTTAAATGAGTTTAAAGTTACCATTTCTCCCAGGTAAAGATGAGCTTTCAAAGCTTATTTTTGAGATTTTTAGAAATCTGCTGATAGTTTATCTTTTGCTCCTTATATTTGACTATCTATCCACAGGCAATGTAGGATTTTATTTTGATTTGAACATTCTGTTATATCTTTTGATAGTTATTGGAGCTTTATCGCTCGTATTATATGCAGAGAAACTTAAAAAATTAGATAAAATAAGGTTTGATAAAGTTAATATGTGTGTATCTATTACCTTCCTGCTTCTGTTCTCGCTTTTCCTAATAAACCAAATATCTCTTAAGATGATTTTTTATTCTAAAATCTATCAAACCTATTTAATAACAATAACTATTCTTTTTGGTGTAATAGGTTTTTCGTTGAATAGAGATGAAATCAATTCAAAAGACAAAAAAATTAAAGATACAAAAGAAAAATTTAATATACCCAGTATCGGATGGTTTTTAAGGTGGATGGATAAGGAGGGGTGGTTCTATTCTTTCGGGCTGAGTATCCTCGTTATTTTAGGATTTTGGTTAAGAGTATGGAATCTAGGAGTTCCTTCTTTTGGAGATGATGAACTTATAACGGTGTCTGTTGCTAAAACATTTTTGGAAACAGGTAAATTCGATCTGCCCACAGGTATAGCTTATGGCAGATCATGGGTAAATATATTTTTTATTGCGTTATCCATCAGATTTTTTGGTCTTAATGAGTTTTCAGCCCGTTTACCAAGTGTTCTTTTTGGGACTTTGACAATAATCTTGGTTTATTTTCTGTGCAGAAAAATGGGCAGTAAAAGTGTGGGTTTTTTGGCTGCAATTCTTATATGCTTACTCCCATGGCAAATTACTTGGTCAAGAGAAGCCAGAATGTATGCACAGGCACAGGCTTTTTATTTAATTGTCATTTATTTGTTTTATTTGATATTCGAAAAAACTCGAAACTTTAAATTATCTTTTAAAGATAAGATTATCTCATTATCTGATACGGTTAAACCTATACGTAATTCAGAAATGGAAATAAATATTAAATGGGCAGGAGTATTTTTATTATTTCTAATACTCTCTTTTTTTACCCACGAATCTTCTATGTTATTTGTATTCGCAATTTATTCATATGCCTTGGTTTGTTATATCCGGCAAAGAGAGCATAAATATCTGCTTGTAATACTTTCTTTTTCTGCAGGTATTTTTTTAATTTTCTTTTTCTGGGACAGATTGCCTCCTGATTATATAGATAAACTAAAACTAGGTGAGGGTGCATTTTTTATAGAATATTTGCTCGAATATTATCCAATCATAACTATTACTGGATTAATAAGTGTATACTCTTTTATAACTGGCAAAAATAAATTGAAGCTATTGGTATCCCTTGGTTTCATAATCCCTCTGTTGATCACTAACTATTTCTTGGATTGGGAAAAAACAAATATATTTATTTTCTGTTTCCATTATTGATCATTTCAAGCTCTTATTTTTTTACAATTATATTAAAAAATTTTATCGAAAATATCAACTTCAAATACTCAAAGCTCATAACTATTCTTCTAATAATAATAATACTATATAATATAATACCTATTACCACTTCATTTAAAATTTCTCAAATTAAGGTTATAGATAGTAATGAGATCAATCTGGAATATAGTGCCATGATCCATCCTGATTGGAAGGGGTTGAGAAAAGATTTTAATGAACAGATACAAAATGATGAAGTAATTATCAGTACCCTGCCGTTACAAGTGAAATATTACTTTGGAAAAAATGATTATTGGATAAGAAAACCAGGGACGATATTGGAAAGCTCTGTTTATATGGATAGTCATGATAATTTTCGCAGCATTTACGAAGGTTCAATTTGGGTAAGCAATTACTCATCATTCATGGATATCATCAAGAATAACCGTGGATATATAATAGTAGACTATAGGTGGGCTTATAGTATTCCAAAGGACGTTAAGAATTATGTTGAGCAAAATATGACAATTGTCGCTTCATCTGGTGAGCTAAATATTTATAGATGGTGACTTTGGAATCGATGATGACTAAAAAAATTGACAATAAAAATATCGTTAAAGTACTTGCTTTTATTGTAACGGCAATAACTCTTATTTTCCTTCTTTTTCAGATTAGCATTGCAGAGTTAATTGCAACAATTAAAAATATCAACCTGCCATATATTGGTATTGGTTTCCTCCTCTATATGTACAGTTATTTCTTTAGAGCGTTGCGTTTTTATTTTTTATTGAATAGGGATGTTAGGTTGAAGGACATGTTTAATATTGTTTGTGTGTCTAACATGGTAAACAATATTCTGCCAGCTAGAATTGGCGAGCTTTCTTATATTTATATTTTAAAAGAAAAACACTATATTCCTTCGAGCAAGGGGATTGCTTCAATGACTATAGCACGGTTTTTTGATGCAATAAGCATATTGTTATTTTTTTTAATTTCTATAATTATACTAA
>UBJH01000940.1_pt1 | contig 11278 bp, 7 predicted proteins | sample 2193721 | NCBI WGS metagenome assembly UBJH01 (sample SAMEA4703186, study PRJEB27089) | metagenome | reverse complement strand
ACCAGAACGGCACGGTCATCGGCACGACCGGAATCTCCAGGGACATTACCGAACGCAAGAGGGCTGCTGTAGCGTTGCAGGCGGCCCACGATGATCTGGAGCAGAAGGTTGCGGAGCGCACCTGGGAGCTTGCCACGACACTTAATGACTTGCGGAAAGAAAGTTCGGACCGCATCCAGGCCCTGGTGACGCTCCGTGAACAGGAGCAGCTTCTCATCCATCAGGGCCGTCTGGCGGCCATGGGGGAGATGATCGGCAATATCGCGCACCAGTGGCGGCAGCCGTTGAATACGCTGGGGCTCATCATACAGGGGCTCTCCATGAGTGAAGAGTCGGGGGAACTCACCAAAGAGCACCTAGACGAAAGAGTCAACAGGGCAATGCAGCTGATATTCCATATGTCGCAGACTATTGACGACTTCAGGAATTTTTTCAGGCCGGACAAGGAAAAGGTCCGGTTCGAGGTGAAGCCGGTAATCAATAACGCCCTCTCCCTTATCGGGGAGAACCTCCAGAGTCTCGGGATACAGGTTTCGTTCGATTGTTCAAGGGATCTGTCCATCAACGGGTATCCCAATGAATTCTCCCAGGCGCTCCTCAATATCCTCATGAATGCCCGTGATGTCCTTGATGAGCGAAAGGTAGACGGACCACGCGTCATGGTAAGGATGATCGCGGAAAGCAACCGGGTGGTGGTCACCATTGCCGACAACGCCGGCGGCATTGATAAGGAGATCCTCGGGAAAGTATTCGATCCGTACTTCACCTCAAAGGGACCGAGCAAGGGAACAGGGCTCGGGCTCTTCATAGCTAAAACCATCATCGAAAAAAACATGGATGGCACGCTTACCGTACGCAACACCGGGGAAGGTGCAGAATTCAGGATTGTGATCTGAAATGGGATTGTTGACGACGGCGTGCCGAAAAACCAACCGATCTTTTGAACCACAATACGGGATAGGATATCATCAGTGCCCATGACAAAGAGAATGGCCATCATTTTGGGAGCGGTCGCCGTCATCATTGGCGGGATTTACGTTGCCATCAATTTGAAGGCAACAGGGCCGGTAAGGGTTGCCCGACCGCCCGAGCGCCTGATTTTCGCCGTTGCCGCGGTGCTCGATTCCGTTCCAGCTTTAGTCGCCCACCAACAGGGTTTTTTCGCCCGGGATGGGCTTGATGTTGAGATCAAATTCTATCCCGCCGGGAAGGACGCCCTGGCGGCAGTACGTCGCGGAGAGGCACATTTTGCGACAGTGGCGGACCTGCCCATTGTGTTAGCCACCCTGGAGGGGGCGGATATACAAATATTTGCCACGATCTGCAAGAGCGGCAGAGAAAACAGTATCGTGGCGAGGAAGGACAGAGGAATCACCACACCCGACCAGCTTCGGGGGAAAATCGTTGGTCTCATACCCGGAACCACCAGCGAATTCTTGCTGGACGAATTCCTCATTATGCACGGTATCCCGCGCACAGCGATTACCATTGTCGGCCTGAATCCGGGGGAGACGGTGGATGCCCTGCTTTCCGGCAGGGTTGATGCGGTCTCTACCTGGAACCAATACACCGCAAACCTGCTGAAGAACCTGGGGGATAACGGCGTCAGATTCTTCGGTGAGGAAACATACCAGATGTACTGGAATGTTGTCGCCACCAGGGATTTTGTTGCCGAACACAAGGACTCGATCAATAAATTCGTCAAGGCCCTTGACCGCGCAAACAACTACATCGCGAGTAATCCTGACGGGGCGCAGAAGGTGGCCATGGAGGCATTTCGGCTTGACCCGGCGCAGCTTAAAGAGGTCTGGAACGACTATGAGTTTGACCTTTCCCTTGACCATACCTTGCTCATGACCCTGGAAAACCAGGCGCGATGGGCGATGAAGCAGAACAAGACCACGGCCCGGGAGATGCCGAACTTTCAGAACTTCTTTTACCTGGACGCTCTGCACCGCATCAACCCCGCTGCGGTTACGGTGATGAGGTAGCCTCCTATGTCCATCCGGAAACGTCTCGCGGCCATAGCCATCCTCCCCCTCGCTGTGGCCTTGTTGTTCAGCCTTTATGTCATCCACAAGGACAGGCATCTCCGAGACCATAGAAAGGAGTTGCAGTTTGCCACTACTCTTGCTCAGGATGTTTTCGACCTGAACTTCCTGTCTGACCGCTACCTTATCTATCAGGAACGCCAGATCAAGGACCAGTGGCTCACAAAGCACGATGCCATTGGGAAACGTCTTGCAGAGAAGCGTTTTGCTGACAGGGAAAACGAACAACTGAGGGAAAAGTTACGTCGGGTACACAGGGAAATGGGGTATATTTTCACCCTGTTGAGCAATGATCTCGACACCCGTAATGAGGTCGGCAACGCTGGGCAACCAGATGAACGGAGCGAGCGCCTTTCAGGGGTTCTCCTCATCAAGGCGCGCGAAATGTTCACCGCCGCTGTGCACCTTGCCAACAAAAAGCAGCACGAGCTTGCCTCGATACGGGAAAGATTCAACTTCAGTGTTATTGTATTGTTTATTGCGCTTGCGTCAGTTATCAGCGTCATCTCAGCTCTCAGTTCCAGAAGCATCATTGCATCCATCGCCAGATTGCGGAGCGGTACGGAAATTGTGGCTGCCGGGAACCTGGATCACCGGGTTGAGCCAGTGGCTGACGATGAACTGGGACGTCTGGCCAGAGCCTTCAACGAGATGACGGAAAGGCTTCAGTCAGCCGATGCCAACCTGCGGAATAGCGTTGCTGCGTTGCGCCTGGAGGTCGAGGAACGCAAACGTGCCGAGGAAAAAGCCCGTAGTCTGAATGATGAACTTGAAGAGACCATTGCGGCATTAGAGGAGGAAATTGCCGATCACCAGCAAACGGGAGAAGAACTCCGCGACAAGGAACGTCTCCTCATCATCCAAAGCCGTCAGGCGGCCATGGGGGAGATGATCGGCAACATCGCTCACCAATGGCGGCAGCCGCTTAACCTGTTGGGACTTATTGTCCAGGGGTTGCCGGAAAGCAGTGATCGGGGCGAGATAAACGCAGAGGACCTTAAGGTCAGTTCAAACAAAGCCATGCAGGTAATCTTTCACATGTCACAGACCATTGACGATTTCAGAAACTTCTTCAGGCCCGATAAGGAAAAGGTATCATTCAAGGTCTGCGACGCTGTCTCCAGGGCTCTATCCATCATCGAAGGAAGCTTTACCAGTTCCATGATCACGATCGAGACGCGAGCAATGGGTGACCCCGTCATCCATGGCTACCCTAACGAATTCTCCCAGGTGCTGATCAATATCCTGCTGAATGCCAGGGATGCCATCGAAGAGCGTAAAGTTGACAATCCGCGGGTGACGATCACAATAGACACGAAAGACGACAAGGCCGTCGTCATCATTGCCGATAACGCTGGCGGCATTCCGGAAGAGATCATGGACAAGATTTTCGATCCGTATTTCACCACCAGAGGGCCGGATAAGGGGACGGGGGTCGGTCTGTTCATGTCGAAAACCATCATCGAAAAGAACATGAACGGCGCGCTTGCCGCTCACAATGTCGGGAACGGCGCAGAATTCAGGATTGAGGTCTGAAATGGAACCTTTGAATTGCCCGGGCTCTCAACTGTCACTACTGTATGTGGAAGATGAACCTGAAATAAGGGAGCTGCTCAGTGGTGTACTGGTGAGGAAGTTCCCGGCCGTGGAAATCCATACCGCAGAAAACGGCATGGCCGGGCTGGAGCTGTTCAAGGAGCTCAGTCCGGATATCATCCTGACCGACATCCGCATGCCGGTCATGGACGGCATCCAGATGGCCCGCGAAATACGGGGAGTTAATTCCACTGCGAGTATTATCGTCATTTCTGCGTGCAGTGAAACAGAATACCTGCTGGAGGCCATCAAAATGGGGATCAGCAGGTATGTGCTGAAACCCATCGACCATAAAATGCTCTTTGAGGCAGTCAATGACTGTATCGCTCGAATCACCCACGAAAGGCAGTCCAAGGCACAGAACGAACTGATTCGCCGGCTGAACGATGAATTGGAACAGCGAGTGCTGGAGCGCACCGCCGAGCTCGAGGCCTCCAACCGCGAGCTTGAAGCCTTCTGCTATTCTGTTGCGCACGATCTGAGCACGCCTCTGCGCGGTATAAACGGTTTCAGCAACATCCTTCTTGAAGAGTATTCCGACAGGCTGGATGAAGCCGGGCAGAGCTACCTCGTGCGGATGGGTTCAGCAACCGTGAGGATGGGGCAACTGATTAACGACCTTCTCGAGCTCTCCCGGGTTACACGCAGAGAATTGCATCGGGAGAGGGTCGATCTCAGTCACCTCGTCTATGGTATCGTCGACGAACTGCGCGAGCACGAGCCTGATCGCCGGGCGGAATTCATCATAGCCGAAAACCTTGAGGACGAAGGTGACCCAATCCTCATCCGGCTCGCGCTGGAAAATCTCCTCGGCAATGCATGGAAGTATACCAGTAAGGAGCCAAGCCCGAAGATCGAATTCGGAAGCCGCACCTGCAATGGCGAAACGGTCTATTTCGTACGCGACAATGGCATCGGTTTCGACATGGCCTATGTCCATAAGCTATTCATCCCGTTTCAGAGACTGCACGGAATCGATGAGTTCGGCGGGACCGGCGTCGGTTTGGCTTCAGTACAACGGATCATCTCCAGACACGGGGGCAAGATCTGGGCCGAGGGTGAACCAAAGAAAGGTGCGACATTCTATTTCACCGTCAGATGCTCGAGTTCCGGTCATAATACGGCCAATTAGCTGGTTGAAGATTCGTTCCCTTTGGGCACCTGATCTTCAGAATCTGGTGCCCACGCATCTCAAGTGGAACCCATACCCTGCACTAGTAAGTTGCTCTTCGCCTCAATAACATAAAAAGCTCCCCTGACAGGACCAGGTGCTGTCAGGGGAGCTTTTTGAACACGAAAAAACCCGTTGAAAATCAACGGGTTTCGCATTTACTTGGTGCCGAAGGCGAGACTCGAACTCGCACGAGCAATTGCCCGCCACCCCCTCAAGATGGTGTGTCTACCAATTCCACCACTTCGGCAAGGACCAACTATTTAGCATTTTCAGTTATTGTCTGTCAATAAGTTTTTTAATCACTAACTATTTTACAGGGGGAGTTGGTGCGGGTGCAGTTTGAGGTGCTTGTTGCTGCACCGGAGTTGATTGAGCGGGCGCCTGCTGTGTTTGAACCGGTTGCGCTGTGGCTGGCGTGGCCGGTTTCTGCTGGGCAGGTGCGACGGCACCCTTTGGCATGATTGAAGAGGTTTCCGCCTTTCCAGACAGGTAGGCAAGGGTAAGTGAAGTGAGCATGAAAATGATTGCCGCACCCGTTGTGAGTTTGCTCATGAAGGTGGTGCCTCCGCCTGCACCGAATACCGACTGGCTTCCCCCTGCGCCGAATGAGGCGCCCATTTCCGCTCCCTTACCCGACTGAAGCAGGACGACTGCGATAAGGGCGATGCATACAAGGATATGTAGAATCGTGAGTAAAATTGTCATGGGCCATGTTCTCCAGAAAATATTAGCAACCTGGAATTAGTAGCACATCAGCCGGAAATTGCCAAGAGGGAATTGTCCGTTGGCTACGCTCCGTAGTTGACGATGGCACTAAATGAGTCAGCCTTGAGGCTCGCACCCCCAACCAAAGCTCCATCGATATCGGACTGGGCCATGAGTCCCTTTATGTTTTCGGGTTTCACGCTTCCTCCGTAGAGTATGCGTATGGCATCGGCAGTGGGGTGATCGTAGAGTTCAGCCACGACACCCCGGATAAAGGCGTGAGCCTCCTGGGCCTGATCTTCGGTGGCGGTCTTGCCGGTTCCGATGGCCCAGACCGGTTCGTAAGCGATGACGATCCTGGCCAGATTTTCCTTCGTGAGACCGGTCAATCCGTCACGAACCTGGGTCCTGAGCACATCGAAAGTCTTGTCAGCTTCCCGTTCAGCGAGCGTTTCGCCGATGCAAAAAAGGACGGTGAGCCCCGCTGCGATGGCAGTCTTGCTCTTGCGGTTGACGGTTTCATTTGTTTCGCCGAAATATTGCCGCCGCTCCGAGTGGCCGATGATCACATGGCTGCACCCGGCGTCGATGAGCATACCGGGGGATATTTCACCGGTGAAGGCACCTTCCTCTTCCCAGAAACAGTCTTGTGCTGCGAGCTTGATAGTGGATCCGGCTATTGCTTGTTTTACGGTGGCAAGCACCGTAAAAACCGGTGCGACAATAATCTCGACTCCGCCGACCGACTTGACGAGCGGGGCAAGGTTCAGGACGAGGTCGACTGCCTCGCCGCTTTTTTTGAAGAGTTTCCAGTTTCCCGCAATGATCGGTGTTCTCATGGGTTCACTCCGTTCAAGTTACTTGCCGTTTTCTTCCAGAACCTTGATGCCGGGAAGATGCTTCCCTTCCAGAAGTTCCAGAAAAGCGCCGCCACCGGTGGATATGTAGCTGATCTTGGCATATTCGCCGGCGCGGTGAACAGCCGAGTCGGTGTCGCCTCCGCCGACGATGGTGAGGGCGTAGGAGTTGGCCACTGCTGAAACCATGGCGAAGGTGCCGCGCGAGAAGGCGTCCATCTCGAAAACCCCCATGGGGCCGTTCCAGATGATGGTCTTTGCGTTCTGGAGCGCCTCGCCGAAGAGAGTTACGGTAGCCGGGCCGATGTCGAGTGCCATCCACTCTTCGGGGATTTCCTGAATGGTGGTCACTTTGGTTTCAGCCTCGGGATTGAAGCGGTCGGCCGCAACGCAGTCCACCGGCAGGTAGAACTTGACCCCCTTTTCACGGGCCTTGGAATAAGTGTTGCGGGCGGTCTCCAGCAGGTCTTCTTCCACCAGTGACTTGCCGACGTTGTACCCGAGGGCCTTGAGGAAGGTGAAGGCCATACCTCCGCCAATGATGATTTTATCAACTTTGTTGACCAGGCTCTCAAGGACTTCCAGTTTACCCGACACCTTAGCACCTCCGAGGATGGCGACCAACGGTCGGATTGGCGTCTGCATCGCCTTTTCGAAGTAGTTCATCTCATTTTTCATGAGGAAACCGGCAGCGACGATGGGGAAAAACTTCGTGATGGCTTCAACGGATGCGTGGGCCCGGTGGGAGACGGCGAAGGCGTCGTTGATGTAGATGTCGCAACTGTTGGCCAGGGCTTTGGCGAAGCCGTCGTCGTTTTTCTCTTCACCTTCGTAGAAACGGACGTTTTCGAGCAGGAGAACATCACCCGGGTTCAAGGCGTCGATCATCTTCTTGACATCGTCGCCGATGCAGTCAGGGGCCAGCGGCACATCCTTGTTGAGGAGACGGGAGAGACGTTTGGCAGCCGGCGCCATGGAATACTTGGGCTTGCGTTCTCCTTTTGGGCGGCCAAGGTGGGAAGCGAGAATAACCTTGGCGCCGGCGTCCAGGGCATAGTTGATGGTGGGGAGGACAGCCCTGATCCGGGTGTCTTCGGTTATGTTCTGGTTTTCGTCGAGGGGAACGTTGAAGTCGACCCTGATGAATACCTTTTTCCCGTGAAGGTTGTCGATTTCGTTTATGTAGCGGATTGCCATGGAAACCTCCTGAAACCGTTGCGGTCCAGATGTTGTGTAATAACGGCGACAAATGCATAAAAAAAGGGGGGAACGAGTTCCCCCCTTTGTAGGTGATGGGTGATTACTGCGCGATGAGTTTCATAAGGTCGACAACACGGTGGGAAAAGCCGGTCTCGTTGTCATACCAGGAGAGGACCTTGACCATGTTCCCTTCGATCACCTTGGTGCAGCCGGCGTCAACAATGGAAGAACGGGCATCACCGTTGAAGTCGATGGAGACGAGGGGCTGATCCTCGTAACCGAGAATATTTTTGAGGGAACCCTTCGAGGCTTTGCTGAAGGCCGCGTTGACCTTGTCTGCGTCGGCTTTCTTCGCGAGGGTCACAACCAGGTCCACGACCGAGACGTTGGGGGTAGGCACCCGGATTGCCATGCCGTCCAGTTTCCCTTTAAGTTCCGGCAGAACAAGGGAGACTGCCTTGGCGGCACCGGTGGAAGTGGGGATCATCGACATGGCGGCGGCGCGAGCCCGCCGCAGATCCTTATGGGGCAGGTCGAGGATCTGCTGGTCGTTGGTGTAGGAATGAACCGTCGTTACCAGGCCCTTCTCGATGCCGAAAGTCTCGTGAAGCACCTTGGCCACGGGGGCGAGACAGTTGGTGGTGCAGGATGCATTGGAGATGATGTTATGCTTCTTTGGATCATAGAGGTGGCTGTTGACACCCATGACGATGGTGATGTCTTCGTTGGTGGCGGGAGCGGAGATGATTACCTTCTTGGCGCCGGCCTTCAGGTGCAGTTCGGCCTTTTCGCGGGAGGTGAAAAGGCCGGTGGCCTCGAGGACCACATCGACTTTTTCTTTTTTCCAGGGGAGTTCTTCTGGGTTCCTTACGGCAAGAACCTTGATCGGTTTACCGTTGACGATGATTTCGCCGTCGCCAGCTTCGACCTTGCCGGGGAAAATGCCATGCACGGAGTCATACTTGAGCAGATGTGCGAGGGTCTTGGCATCGGTGAGATCGTTAATGGCGACGAACTCTATGCCTTTCTCCTTGATCGCTGCACGGAGCACGGAACGCCCGATTCTGCCGAAACCGTTGATTGCAACCCTTAGAGCCATTGAACCCTCCTGTTGATTGATGTGTAAACAAATTAGGAAACTTTGTTTGTAAACTTCTCCATGATAATCAAGAAGTTTATGGCACGTCAACTCTTTTGTCCTCTGAAAGGTCGACGCTGAACGGGACCGAAGAGAAAGGGCGAGTACCATGAAAAACATACGTGGTGGTATTTTAGTGGTCATTGTACCGGTGAAATGTGATAGTATGCCCCCGTGAAAACAAGCTCACCACCTTCGCTTTCTTGATATACTCCATGAAGAAAACCCTTGAAAGAAGGATTATCCTTTTTGCCGTCATTATCCTTTTTCTCACGATTACCGTTAATTCGGGAATGGACATCGTGGGGTTCAGGAGGGATTATGTTCAGGCGCTTATCCTCAGGTCCCAGAGTCTCGGCTCTTCCCTTCGGGCAAACATCGAGAAGGTGGTGGGACTCGGTCTGGATGTCCGGGATATTGATGACCTGAGCGATAAATGCCGCGAGGTTGTCACATCAAGCCCCGAGATAGCCTACTGCATTATCACCGACAATGAGGGGAAAATCCTCCACCTTAACGATCCCGTCTACCGCAATCTCCGTTTGGACATTATAAAGAAATCATTGACGACCCGCCTCGATCAGAACATTCACCTCATTGGGGAGGACGGTTCCTACTACGATACCGTTACTCCGGTCCGTTCCCCTGACGGCAAACAGGTCGCCCTTGTACATATTGGTTTCTCGGTGCACGTCGTATCCGAGAAGGTGCAGGCAATAGTTCTGCGCTCTCTTGTTCTGCTCGCCATTGTGTTTCTGATCTCATTCTCACTGGTGGTGATCTTCGTAAAAAGAAGCATTGGTCAGCCCATTGCTGCCCTGCTCGGCGGGGTCAAGAAGGTGTCAGAGGGTGATTTTGAACACCGGATCGAGGAATTGCCTGTCGGTGAATTCAATGACTTGGCCAGTAACGTAAACATCATGTCCGAAGCCCTCAAAAACCGTGAAGAGGAGATCAGACGCAATTACCAGGAATTGGAGAATATCCACACCGACCTTCACTCCTCGTACCTGAAACTTGAAAGCCTGAGCCTTGATCTGGAAAAATCGGAAGAGCTCTACAAGTCCCTTCTCGCTGACGCCAGTGACGCCATTGTAGTCATCGACGAGAACGACATAGTCAAGATGGTCAACAAGATGGCAGAAGACTTCTTCGGACACGATGCCGACGAATTCGTCGGGCTTTCCCTCAGCCGGATGCTTACCCTGGTGGGCACCCAGAATACCCCAATCGTCTACAATTTTTTCCAGGAGGCAGGGAAGGGGAGGCATGTGGCTGAGGAGATCAGGTTTTACCGGAAGGATGGGGAACTGGTCGTCGGCCTCATTCACGCCAACATCATCACCATCGGTGCTGAGAAACTCATTCAGGCCATCATTCGCGACGTAACCCGCGAGCGGGAGATTCTCTTCAACCTGGAAAAGAGCGCGGCGGATCTGGCCCGGCTTAACAAGATGAAGGATTCGTTCCTTGGCATTGCATCCCACGAGCTCAAAACGCCCCTGACCGTCATCATGGGTTATTCGGAGCTTATCCTTACGGATTTGCCGGGCAAGGTCGACCCCAATGTCCTCGACATGGTTAACAACATAGCCAATGCCGCTGCGCGCCTTGACAGCATCGTCAAGGATATGGTCGATATTTCGATGATCGATGAGAAGAGGCTGCAACTCAAACTCGACGAAGTGGACGTGAACCGCCTCGTGGAGGATTCGCTGAACGAACTCCGTTTCTTCGTATCCATGCGCAAGCAGCAGTTGGTCCTCGAGCTCGATGATTCCGTTCCTCCCGTCAAGGGGGATACGGTGAGGCTCATGCAGCTTCTTTCGAACGTCATTGGCAACGCCATCAAGTTCACGCCCGACGGGGGAAGGATTACGGTCTCCACGCGGGCCAAGTACCTCCTGCGTTCCAAGCAATCACCATCGGTGGAGTTGATCCAGCCGGTAGTCAACATCGGCAAGGATCAGCACCTCTATGTGGAGATTACCGTGGCGGACACGGGCATTGGCATTGACATTGACGACCAGCTCAGGATTTTCGACAAGTTCTACGAAGCGGGGAACATCGAGGAGCACAGCTCGGGAAAAGTGGCCTTCAAGGCCCGGGGAGCAGGGCTCGGGCTTTCTATCTCCAAGGGAATTGTGGAGATGCATGGCGGTGAAATCTGGGTGGAGTCGCCCGGCTACAATCCCGACCAATTTCCCGGATCCACCTTTCACATTGTTCTCCCCCTAAACCCCGTTACCGGCGATGGCACCATCGATTATCTCAATCTCCTCAAGTAGCCTGCTGCCTGATTTCATTAAAAAAAACTTCCGTGTTTAACCTTGAATATAACCCTCCTTTCGGGTATAAAATTTGGTTTGCCGGACGGTTGAGTGAGATGTTTCCATAGCCGATGGACGGAGGATTTGTGAGAGTGTGCCTGCTCGCCAGCGGGAGCAAAGGAAATTCCCTGTTCATCGAGATGTACGGCACCAGGATTCTTGTCGATGCCGGCCTTTCAGCCCGAGAGATCGTCCGCCGGCTTGCCGTCATCGGCGTAGATGCTGCG
>UBJH01000039.1_pt1 | contig 11418 bp, 11 predicted proteins | sample 2193721 | NCBI WGS metagenome assembly UBJH01 (sample SAMEA4703186, study PRJEB27089) | metagenome | reverse complement strand
CGCTGATCTCCCGGAGTACGCGGTGGCCGTCGATCTGTACGAACAATCGGCGCACGTACAGGAGTATCAAGCTCCGAAGACCGTCGACGAGAAGCAGGCCGAAGAGCGTCTCGAGGACATCATGGCGCTGTTGCCCGAAGCGCTCGGCCTGCCACGCGAAGACATCTTCTTGAAGGTGCGCCGTCGGCAACGGGGCCGGGAGCAGTACGAGAAGCAGGGCAGTGAGAGCGCGGTGCGCGAGGTCAGCGAAGGCGGCTATCGCTTCCTCATCAACCTGAGCGACTACCTCGACACCGGCCTCTTCCTCGACGACCGGCGCCTGCGGGCGATGATCGGCGAGGCGGCGCGCGATCGCGATTTTCTCAACCTCTTTTGCTACACCGCGACCGCCACCGTCTATGCCGCCAAGGGCGGAGCCACATCGACCACCAGCGTCGATCTATCGAACACCTACCTCGACTGGGCACAGCACAACTTTGCGCTCAACAACATCGCCGGAAACACACACCACCTTGTCCGCGCCGACTGCAGCGAGTGGCTTACCGAGCCGCGCTCGCCCTATGGACTCATCTTCTTGGCCCCTCCGACGTTTTCCAACTCGACGCGCATGGACACCGTGTTCGACCTGCAGCAGGGCTACATTCCCCTCGTGGAAAAGTGCGCCGACCTGCTCACCCCCGACGGGATTCTCTTCTTCTCCACCAATTTCCGACGCTTCAAGTTCAACCCGGCGGCATTCCCGGAACTGCGCAGCGAGAACATCTCACGGATGACGATTCCACAAGACTTCGCGCGCGATCCCCACGTCCATCAAGCGTGGAAGATCGTACGCCGCTGAGCGCTACGTTCTTGCCTTCTCGTAGATCCCGATGATCTCGGCGTGGCCGACACCGTGGCCGCCCATCGCACCTTCGAGCGCCGCCTTGGTCGGATTCTTCACATCCGGCAACTCGACGTCGAGCGCGTAGAGCTTGTGAAAGTACCGATGGCGCCAGATCGGCGGGCAGGGTCCTCCGCAGCCGGTACGCTTCCAGCTCGTGGCACCCTCGTCAAGCAATTGAACCACGGCAATGACTTGGGCAGGCTTGACACCGAGCTCGGTGGCGATGCGGTGTTCGATGGTGTGAAGTATGGGCGATTTGAGTGGCTAGAGAGAAGGCAGCATCCACCGTCCATGGTTTGTCATAACTACTCAGGTGTTTAGGCTGTAGGCTAAAGGCTGTTAGCCATTGCGCATGGACCGAATCAAGGCGCCCAGACCCTTTTCGGCCTCCATCATTGATTCGCGTCGCATTCGGAAAACGCCTGGCTCATCTGTGCGCGTTCCTACAGTCTAAAAGCCTGCAGTCTATCTACCTGAGTAGTTACGCGACCTTATATCTTATGCGGCGAGTCCCTCGGCGTAGTGCAGGCGTTCCCCTCGCTGCAACTGCCCATCAAAAAAATTATTTACTGCCATCAATTGTTCCGCAATACTTTCCATCTGATTCATGCCGCGGCGGAACTGCACCGAACCGACCAGCCCTTTGGTGTACCAGGAGATATGTTTGCGCGCCACACGCAAGCCGACACGTTTGCCGTACAACTCGTACAGACTATGCAAGTGATTGAGCAGGACACGCTGAATGTCATCCACTTGTGGCGCGGGCAGGTGTACACCGGTATCCAGAAAATGCGCGATTTCGCGGAACAGCCACGGACGGCCCTGCGCGGCGCGGCCTATCATCACGGCATCCGCACCGGTGTGCACCAACACATACTGGGCTTTTTCCGGGGTGGTGATGTCGCCGTTGGCGATGATGGGAATCTTCACGCTGGCTTTCACTGCCGCGATGGTGTCATATTCCGCCTCGCCGGTGTAGGCGCAGGCGCGCGTACGGCCATGAATGGCAAGCGCTTGGATCCCGCTAGTTTCGGCGATCTGCGCGATGCGCACTGCATTACGGTTTTGCGCATTCCATCCGGTGCGGATTTTTAAGGTGACCGGTACGCTTACCGCCGCTACCACCGTTTCAAGTATTTGCGCCACCAGCGCCTCATTCCGCAACAGCGCGGAACCGGCCATCACATTGCAGATTTTTTTCGCCGGGCAGCCCATATTGATGTCTATGATGTGCGCGCCGGCATCCACATTGTAACGGGCGGCCTGTGCCAGCATTTTCGGGTCGGCGCCGAGAAGTTGTACCGAGATCGGATTGGTTTCGCCCTCGTGATTGGTGCGCCGTTTAGTTTTTTCCGAACCATACAGCAGCGAGTTGGAGGCCACCATTTCGCTGACCGCCATGCCTGCGCCCATGCTCCTGCACAATATGCGGAAAGCCCGATCCATCACGCCGGCCATGGGGGCGACGATCAGGTTATTTGTGAGTTGGTGGGGACCGATGCGCATGAATCATTTTCCGTGAAGGGGAGTGAGTAGTTACGGCCCTTCGCGTAATCGTGTGGGTGAATTCTGATGTGTTCACATGACCGGCAGCATACAAGCCAGGATCTTGAGCCGCAGAGACTCCTCGTCACGCAGTCCGTAGGCCCGGCGCTGGATAACACGGATCGTGTTGTGCAGTCCCTCGAACCATCTCACACCTCCGGGGTTACTTTAGTCCCCTTTCGGTGTGTCCGTCAAACCGGAGCAGGTTCCCTCTGTCCCTATTTTCCCCCAGGTGGGCACTACGTTACGTTCTAGAGACCTCACGCGCCTGATGCATCATGGGAATAACCTTTTCAACGTCGCCTTCCTTTTCGACACTCACGTACACGCCGCCTTCGTACAAAGCATTAACGATGAACTTCCACTGCGAAGCGTCCTCAGCAATGCCGGATGGATCGTCAACTTCATTGAATTCCAGGGCGAGTAGCAGGCCGATCTTGTTTTTGCGTGGCAGCACTTCGAGGAAAAAGGCTGGTCCGTGGTAGCTGACCGACCGCTGCTCTGCCATTTCGATGATGTCAGCACCACTCGCGCGAATTCTCTCCCGAAGAACATCGAACAGCTGCCTTGCAGCGGTGCTCATCGGCACCTTACTAACGTCGCGCCGCTGAGCGCGTTCCCTCATCTCGGCCTCTCTGGCCTCATCGATCAGCTTCTTTTCCACGATCAGTGCGGGCCAAATGCCAACCGCCCGAATAGCGAGCTCTTCACTCCGCAACTTCATTTCGTGGGCTGTCCAGACCGGCTGTTCCCGCACAAACCTGTTCAATCGGACAGAACTCTCCGAGAAACCGCCTGGCACGGATTTCTTCTCTTCGAATGGGCGATCCGAATACGTGCTGTTGTAGCCTGTCAAAGTAAGGTTGCCGAGGCGATGGAGCCATTCGCGCTGCACGTCCTGCCACTCTGCCCCAAGCATTTGTCTCCATTCAGGCGGGAGCTTCTCGTTTTGAGGCATGATGTGCTCGATCGAGTACTTGCTCGTGTCAGTGATTTCCCTGCTGCCATGGTTCTCCAACCGGTCGAACAGATCGAAGCAGACGCGCTTGTGATAGATGTCTCGCGCTTCAAGCGCCTTTCGAAAATCTTCGTCGCTGGGGAACCCGTAGCTGTCAGAAAGACACGCAAGCCCCACTTTAAGCGACTCAAGTGGCCCTTCGTTCGCGATCCGGTAGGCGAGGTTCGCAAACACCTGCCAGTAACCGCGCGTCTGTTCACCGCAAATCGCGCGACGGAACACGTAGCTTTCGATCAAACCAAGTGCATGCGCAAATTGATCAATACTCAGTGCGTGGTGGACGTCTTGGCAGTCGAAGAGCCGCATGACCAGCGTCGCCGGCACATCAACAAGGCGACGGAGCCTGGCGAGCGGCTCTCGCAGCTCCAGCGGCCCACCAGACCCAATGCTGAATGCGGCATGGTAACGAGCAAAGCGAAACATTTCTTGCAGAAAGCCATCAAGGCTCGCGGGGTTAGAGCCGATCGATCCGAGCTCTCGACGAAAGGCAAAATAGATCTCGTCGGCCTTCTCCTGCTTGCTGGCTTGCGTGCGCAGTGCTATGTAGTCACGAACAAATGCATCGAAGGTTCGCTCAGAACCACGGAATAAATTCTCTATCTTGCTCCAATACGTCTCGTACAGTCGTGTCTGTTCCTTCTCGGGCAATCGCATCAAAATGAAGTTGCGTATCAGGTCAGACTGGCTCAGATCCAACCCTGTCGAATTCAAACTTTCGAAAATGAGCTGGGGATCGTCCGTTCCCCGGTCCAGTGTGACATCAACCACCACGAGGCGACCAATACCCCGGTACACTGCCTCGGGATCGGCGTCAATAAGTCGCTCGCGGAAAAAGTCGTAATTGTCGCGAATGCGCTCGGAGGGTGTCGCTGGGGGCTCAGTGCCGTCCAACAGCGCTTGTAGCGTGGCCTGATCGTGTCTGCGGAGAACAAGCTTATGTAGACGATCACCGTCCTCCTGAACGTTTTTCAAGAAGTAGGCGTCCAGTCGTTTGACAGTCGGGCCATCGCCCGATCCGGTCCAACCTATGTCCTCGATATGATCTCTCAAAGCGGCGAGCAGCAGAGTCAGTGTCGTTAGCCGCTGCTGTCCATCAATAAGCAGCCATCGAGTGAACCCGGCGGACGAGTCGCCAGTCGAAACGTAGACCAACGAACCAAGAAAATGCCCGCGATCCGCAGGATCGGCGGCGATACGAACAACGTCCTTCCAAAGCTGATCACAGTTCGCTTCCGTCCAGTTGTAATCACGCTGAAAGACTGGGATCACGAACTGGGTCGTACCATTGATGATCTTGGTAAACGGGCGATCAATTGCTTTCATGCAGAAACTCCCGAAGAACAGATCTTGCGCGCATAAGAACTACGCCGACAACTCCTGCATCAGCCCCGACCGCCAACCCGCGTAACTCCCCTTCCGCACTTGCTCGAAGACGGTCGACGATCTGGCGATCGACGCCCTCGTCCGCAAGGAAGTTCATGCAGCCTTGTCAGGAATGGGATAGACCACGTCCGCGCGAAGCGCTCGCACCGGGAAATCCAGAGCCGCCAGAACACCCTCACGGGTTAGGCGAGGATGGGCCGCAAGCAACTGCTCGATCGTCTCGCCAGCCGCGAGTTTCTCGAGAATCAGCTCAACGGTCATGCGCGTTCCCGCGACGACCGGCTTGCCCATCATGATCGCCGGGTTGGACTCAATACGGATAGCCGCCATGTCTCACCTCAATGTGAGGAAGGTCCCAAAGCATGCCCCCACCCCGGACTTGGATAAGCATAACACAACAGCACCAATTCCTGAGAGTTGGGAATCCAGTAACTTCAATAACTCTGGATTCCCGCTTGCGCGGGAATGACGGGATTAGTGGTGACTTTGACGTGACCCTGGTCTTCATGGGAACCCGCCTTTCATCACTCCCCGGCGGAGCCGATGATCGCGCGATCGGGGTCGATCTCCTCCCGAAGGATGCGAAGTTCCTCATCCGTCGGGGGTGCAAGTTCCTCAACCCGTTCCGCGATGAGCGGCGTGAACTCCATCTCCTTGAGGGCGTCATCGACGCTCAGGCCACGCAGGACCCCCAACAGGATCATCTGCTTAGTCTGGTCATCGAATCCGTACAGGGCCTTGGAGGTCGCCACCCGCCAGGGTCCGGTATCCCTGGGCAGGCCGGCCTGCTCGCGGGCCCCGGGTGTGCCATCCAGATAGCCGGGGGAGGTCACGAAATCGACCTTCTCTACGAAGCGGCGGCGCTCGTGCTTGATGACGATCACCGTCTGCCAGCACTGGGAGAGGACCTCGTTGGCGCCTCCACTTCCAGGAAATCGCTTCGCCGGGCGGTGGTAATCGGCTCCAAGCATGGTCGAGTTCAGGTTGCCGAATCGGTCGATCTGGGTGGCGCCGAGGACACCCATATCGACCATTCCAAGCTGGGCCTGCGCGAAGATGGTGTTCATGCTCGTCCAGGCGAGCGACCGATAGCAGTTACGCGGCCCGCCCATCGTGAAGCGGACGAACGGCGTCTCGGGGAGCGCCCCGACCGCGCCGAATTCATAGACCTGGACCATCCGAGGGGCGTGTAGACGCTGGGCCAGAATCGCGGCGATCTGCGGCATCCCGTACCCGATGAAGACAAGCGTGCCGTCTTGAATCAGCCGGGCGCACTGACAGATCATGAATTCCGATTCGCTGAACTCCATGTCGCTCAATGGTACCCCTCCTTGATCGTCGCCTGTCGCTTCAGCTCCAAGAGTCTCGCCATCCCCACGCGCTTCTCTAAGAACTCCTCGTGGGAGGCGATGCTGTAGACATACTTGTCGAGATAGGCAACCATCTTCTGCTCGTCGCGTGAGGCGCCCATGAACTCCAGGAAGTGCGGGATATCCATCTCGTAGAGCCCCTGCGTCCCGCCCGGCAGGCAGCCGAACGGGGCATAGACGACGGCATCGACCATGTAGTACGGGATGGTGGTCTTCGACGGCTCCTTGCGGATTTCGTCGGTCGTGATGATCTCTTCGGTCGAGATAATCGTCCGCTTGGAGGCCATGGCCGTTTCCAGCGGTGACACGCCAGGGCCGAAGCAGCGGGCGTTGCCGTAGATATCGCACTGATGGACATGAACCAGTCCGACATCGGGGTTGACGGCGGGGACCAGCGCAATCGGCTTGCCGGTGAAGGGATCCTGCACGACCCTGGCGCCGGAGTAGGTCAGGGTATCGGTCGCCAGCAGGTTCCTGGTCGGCAGAAACGGCACACCCATCGCCCCGGCCAGGTGGCGGAGCGTCAAGGTCCCGTTGGTCCACTCCGTCACCTTGATCCGCCCATCCTGCACCCACTTGCCAATGAGCCGGCCAAGGCCCAGAAATCCCACATCGACTCCACGCAGGCAGTCTCCGACGGCCAGCAGTGTCGTCTCCATCAGGGTGAACTTGGCCGCAAACCAGAGGTCACGCCTCCGTTGGCGAATGATCTCCCGAACAAGCGAAGCGGGGCCTCTAGTAAAGGAGGAGAAGTCGAAGCTGACATAATCGCCATCCTTCACATAGCGGCGAACCGCCTCAGCTTCGGGCATGACCTTGTCCACCATCGCCCGCCGCTTCTCGGTCCGCATGAAGGCCCGCAGATCGTCCGGGTCTGTGACGCTGAATTCACCGACTCCTGCCTGCAGCACATCCATCGTGCGCCTCTCTTATCCGCCCGCTCTCATCAGACGTGTCGTCATTTCCCTCATGGCCTGACCTATAAGCCTAAACATTGTCGAAGGCAAGTAAAATCACTGTCGAGCAAGTCATCATCAATTATCTTGATAGTTGACCTGTTTATGGACTATATTTAGTCATATTCAAGAAACGGAGGTATCCTTATGAAACTAGCCAGCCAGATCAAGCCTATCAGTTATCTGAAAGCCCATGCTGCCGAAATCGTCAGGAATCTGGGCGAACAGCGCGAACCACTGGTCATCACGCAGAACGGCGAAGCCAAGGTGGTGATGCAAGACATCGAAAGCTACGAGCAGACGCAAGAAATGTTAGCTCTCCTGAAGATCCTGGCGCTTGGGAACCGCCAGATCGAAGAAGGCAAGGTCCAACCCGCTGAGAAAGTGATCAAACGCCTGCGTGAGCGACGCGGGGCTCACTAATGCCGTTCGCGGTGTTGCTGACCCACGACGCAGCACGCGATCTCGAAGAGATTTACAATTATATCGTCCTGCACGACACGCCTCAAAAAGCGGATTACGTTTTCGAACAGATCACGAAAGCCTTCTCCAGGCTGTTCGAATCCCCAGAGCGGGGCGCCTATCCGAAAGAACTGCTGTCGCTCGGCATTCGGGAATATCGTGAGGTTTTCTTTAAACCCTACCGAATCATCTACCGAGTCATGGGTAAGAACATCTACATTCTGCTGATTGTCGATGGCCGTCGTGACATGCGGTCACTGCTGCAGCGGCGATTGTTAGAGGCGTAATGCACATTCCTTTTGAATGAACTTTATCTTTCCCCACAGCCGCACACGTTAACGTCAGGCAACGGAGGATAGATAGCGCGTGCTCGGGCTTGTCTCTACAGGCCGATTTTGGCGAGAACCTCGTCCACGGCAGTGTACGGGTCGAGGGTGCGGTCGGCGACGCAGGCGATCAGCTCCCGCATGCGCCCGTTCCGATCGAACTGCTCCAGCGCCCTGGCTGTGAGCGTCTCCTGCAGCAGCGTCCGAAATGTCCGCTCACTTCGATCCCGGCCCTTTTGCCTCCGCAGATCGTGCTCGTCCATGAACGCCCTGTGCTCAACGATCGCATCCAGGAGCGTAGCGACCCCTTCCCCTGTTGTGGCGACGGTCTTGAGGACCTTTGGCGACCAGTCGGCCCCTTTAGGCGCCATATGCAGCATCATCTCAAGTTCTGTGGCGGTCCGGTTCGCGCCCTCACGGTCGGCCTTGTTGACCACGAACAGATCGCCAATCTCCAGGACGCCCGCCTTGAATGTCTGGATTTCATCGCCCAATCCCGGAACCGAGACCACCACACAGGTGTGCGCCGTTCCCACGACCTCTACCTCATCCTGGCCGACCCCCACCGTCTCAATCAGAATCACCTCTTTCCCCGCCGCATCCATGACGTCCACGATCTCGTTGGTGGCGCGGGCCAGGCCGCCCAGGTGGCCTCGCGTCGCCATACTGCGGATAAAGACGCCGACGTCAAGGCTGTGGCCTTGCATCCGGATCCGGTCTGCCAGGATCGCCCCTCCGGTGAATGGGCTTGTCGGATCCACCGCGACAATTCCCACCGTCTTGTCGCGTTTTCGCAACTCTTCAGTGAGCCGATCTGCCAGCGTGCTCTTCCCGGAGCCCGGCGGACCGGTGATCCCGATGATGTGGGCCAAGCCGGTGTGGGGGTAGAGTAACTTGAGCTCCGTCCTGGCCTCGGCATCGCCGTTTTCTATCATGGTCATGAGGCGAGCGGCCGCGCGGACATCACCGTCGAGGATTCGTTGCGCTAGTTCCATACGTCGCCAAAAAGCAGGGTATAGGGTGTAGGGGGTAGGATATAAGGGAAAACACGCGAAGATCTGTCCATCTCCTGCACCCGACACCCTCCACCCGTCACCCTGTCTTTATACATACGCTCGGCCAAGGAGTTCGCGGGCGATGATCAGCCGCTGGATCTCAGAGGTCCCTTCGCCGATGGCGCAGAATTTGGCATCCCGGAAATAGCGCTCGACCGGAAACTCCTTGATGTAGCCATAACCGCCATGGATCTGCACCGCCTCAGTGGCCGCCTTCATGGCCGTCTCCGCAGCGAAGAGCTTGGCGTACGACGCCTCCTTCGTAAACGGTCGGCCGGCGTCTTTCAGGGAGGCAGCCTGCAAGAGAAGGAGCCTGGCCGCATCGATCTCGGTCGCCATGTCGGCCAGCTTCCATTGGATCGCCTGGAAGTCCGCGATCGGTCGGCCGAAGGCCTGTCGCTCCTTGGCGTACTTCAGCCCTTCCTCCAGGCAGCCGCGGGCGATGCCCACGCTGAGGGCGGCCATCCCGATCCGCCCTGCATCCAGGATCGTCAACGCATCAATGAAGCCGTGGTTCAGCTCGCCCAGCAGATTCGTCTCCGGGATGCGCGCACCTTCCAGGATAACCTGGGCCGTGTCGGAGGCCCGAAACCCCATCTTGCGCTCTTTCCGGCCGACCCGCAACCCGGGCGTCCCCTGCTCCACAATGAAGGCCGAGATCCCCCGCTCCCGCACGGCCCGATCGGTGAGCGCCATGATCACATAAATGCCCGCCACACTCCCCTGCGTGATGAAGTTCTTGGTCCCGTTCAGGACCCACTGATCCCCTTCACGCGTTGCAGTGGCCTGCATCCCGGCCGCATCGCTCCCAGACCCTGGCTCCGTCATTGCCCATGCCCCAAGGGCCTGTCCGCTGGTCAGTCGCGGTAGATACCGACTCCTCTGAGCCTCGCTTCCAAAGAGATAGACATGATTGCTGCAAAGCGAGTTGTGCGACTCCACAGTCAGCGCAACCGACGCATCGTACCGCCCGAGTTCTTCAAGGACCAGGGCATAGCTCACGTAGTCCATCGCCACCCCGCCGTACACCTTGGGAAACAGGATCCCCATGAGCCCAAGCTCCGACAGCTTTCGAATGATCTCGGCCGGAAACCGTTCCTGCTCATCGAGTTCGGCTGCGACCGGCGCGATCTCTCGCTCGGAAAACTCCCGGACCATCGTCCGAACCGCCTGCTGTTCCTCGCTCAGATCAAAGTCCATGACTCACTCTCATCCGGCGTTCGGGGTTGATCGCCGCAGCAATCGGAATGCGCGCGCCTCATTTGCCCGTACCCTGATCATCTTTGCGAACGGGGAAGAAGTGTATCGAGCCGTCCGCCTTTTTCTTACTCTTTTGATCGCTCTTCTGCTCGCCGAATGTGGCTACCAGTCCCTGAACGAACGTCTCCTTCTCGGAAGCAGACAAATTCGCTGACGAACGCAAGATTGTATAGGCCCAAGGCGGCATTGAGCCGTTCTTGACGGTTTCTGCAGCGTCGCCACTATTCTCCTCTACACGTCCCCATTCTGACACGTTGAGGGCGGCTCGACCCTTGTCGATGTCGTGTTGAATGAACCATGATACGGGTGCAATGTAGCCATACCATGGCCAGACAACTTCATTACTATGACAATCACCACAAGCACGGAAAAACAGCTCCCTCGTTGTAGTGCTGTTCCACTGAGGCTCAGCTTTCACCGGGGGATTATTGTATCCTCGACCGTAGGGGATGAACTGAATACCAATAAAAATCACAGCCGCTTCCCCAAGCGCGACGAGACCCATGACACTCTTCACCCACTTTGTATGCTTCTTCTCTTGCTTCTCCTTCTCTTCCCCATCCATAGGTTCTTCCATAGGGTTCCTCCACAAATAATAATAAGCAGGCTCACGCCCCGTTCAGCGGCTTACGGAGCGCCGACGGAGTACATAGGGGAGTGACGCGTCACCCACGTATGACATACGCATTGGATGAAACACCTGTTCATCGCCCCCGACTTACTGGGAATGCAATAGAAGGACTACCCCAATATGCCGGATCGATCGGAGTCACATGAATACCCCGGAGAGACAGTACGCGAAATCCGTATGCACATCAAGGGAAGCGTGGAGGCGGCGGGCGGACTCGAACCGCCGAATAAAGGTTTTGCAGACCTCTGCCTTAGCCACTTGGCTACGCCGCCATGAGATAGGCAACGATGACGTGATCCAGCAATTCAGGCGGTAGGGTAAGAAACACTGGGTGGGCACGGCCATGGGCAACATGCCGATTACTTCATGTATCCGCTCAATAACGGTTCGTCAGTTACAAGGTTGGAGCGGGAAACGGGATTTGAACCCGCGACCCTCGCCTTGGCAAGGCGATGCTCTACCGCTGAGCTATTCCCGCATCCGCAGAGCACTATAGCGTCGCCGATCCCGGCTGTCAAACGAAAATCGC
>UBJH01001655.1_pt1 | contig 11466 bp, 16 predicted proteins | sample 2193721 | NCBI WGS metagenome assembly UBJH01 (sample SAMEA4703186, study PRJEB27089) | metagenome | reverse complement strand
ATCTATATCTCTTTTTTAAGGGCCTGAGATATGGGTTTGCAGGAGCAGCCGGGGTGCTTGTTACGACCATGATACCCATTGCGACATTCGGCTTGTCTCTGCTCATTTTTAGGAAGACCCCTTCGGGCACGGATATCCTGGGACTGGCTTTAGGGCTGGTTGGAGGAGGAGTACTTCTTGAAGTCTGGACCCTTGACGGACACATTTTCTCTGGCGGCAATGTCTATTTCCTGCTTTGTGCGGTGCTCTGGGCTTTGGTGACCGTTTCCAGCCAGAAGGCAGGTGGGCTGATATCTCCCTTTATCTTCAGTCTCCTGACGTATGCCTTCTGTTCAGTGTTTTTCTTCTTTCTTGCCTTACCTCAAGGTGTACTGGCTGTATTCGAAGAAGATATGGCTTTCTGGCTGAATATGCTCTATCTGGCGGTTATCTCGAGCACCTTTGCCACCACGGTGTATTTCTTTGCCTCAAGCCGCCTGAGCTCGAATAAGGCAAGTTCGTTTGTCTTTCTGGTTCCGTCGTGTGCGGTAGTTTTAAGCTGGATGTTCCTGGGAGAGACACCTAAATTGCCTACGATAGCCGGAGGCGCTATAGCGGTTTTGGCGACATACCTTATCAATAAAAATACGGCCCAAAAGAAAATTGATATAAACTGAAGAGTAGGTGATTAAAAATGAATATCGGAGTAATTGGGGTCGGCGGCGTAGGGGGCTATTTTGGCGGGAAATTGGCCAAACTCTTAGAACAGGATGCTGGCGAGGAATTGAGGGTTTATTTCGTCGCAAGGAATAAGCATTTGGAGGAAATCAGGAGGAAGGGTTTGATACTGAACACAGCCGATGAAGGCGAACAAATATGCAGGCCGACATTGACAACTAACGATTTTGACGACCTCCCCGCGTTGGATTTGTGCCTTTTATGCGTTAAAAGCTACGACCTGAATAGCACCTTGAAGTCCGTCAAAGGCAAAATCAAAAGCAATACGGATATTATTCCGTTGCTCAACGGCGTCGATATTTATGAAAGGATCAGAAAAATTATTCCGAACGGAACATTATATCCGTCATGCGTATACGTGGGAACGCGTATCGAAAGGCCCGGCAAGGTAGCGCAGGACGGAGGGAGCTGTAAAATTTTCCTAGGTGAAGATCCTCAACACCAAGGTTTAATCCCGCATAGGATTCTTGACCGTTTTGACGCGAGCAAGGTCAAATATAAGTGGTGTGAAGATATTTATCATGAAATATGGAGCAAATTTATCTTTATAGCTGCTTATGGGATGGTGACTGCCTGTGAAAACAAGACTTTGGGCCAGATAATGGAGTCTAAAGTTTTGAGCGATATGGTTATAAGCATCATGAGTGAGACAGCCGAAATTGCAAAAAAACAAAAAATAAGTTTACCAGCCGATATCGTTCAAGAATCTTTTAAAAAGGCAATGAGCTTTCCTTACGACACCAAAACCTCTTTTCAAAGGGACTTCGAACAGAAGGACAAGCCTGATGAAAGAGACCTGTTCGGAGATACCATCATCAGGTTAGGAGAATTCTTTGGAGTTGAAACTCCAACTTCCAGGCTAGTCAATGATAAATTATGGAAACTCAAAAGACTCGGATGATTGGACGATTTTAAATGAATTTGGATTTATGAATCTTGGGAGATCTTATGATTAAATGCAGATCGTGAACTTCCGGTGCGATTAATATAGCCAACATTTCGCCTCAATGGATTCGTGAAAAAATGTTCGATACAAATAAGGTTAAGAGGAATATTATGAAGTGGACGAGAGATGATTATATCCTTACTGACGACAAAGAAGCCATAGACTTGGACGCCGTGCATGACATGCTAAGCCGTACATATTGGGCTAAAGACCGTCCAAAGGAAGTTATAAAGGCGACTATCGAAGGCTCCCTTTGCTTTGCCTTGCTACAAGGTGGGCGGCAGGTAGGGTTCGCAAGAGTTCTGTCAGACTTTGCTGTCCATGCGATCCTATTGGACGTAGTTGTCAGAGAGGAAGCACGCGGGCAAGGCCTTGGAAAGTGGATGGTCCAATGTGTAATAGAGCATCCCGCAATTTCAAACCTGAAAAAACTGCTTTGGACACGGGATGCAGATGAGTTCTATCGTCAACTAGGCTTCCACGAATTAAAAGATGTTAAATTAATGGCAAAAGCCTGAATACTTAAGAGCCGTAAAACCACACCTAATAACTTGATCGTAGTTCCCATATTATAATTAGAAGGAGTTCAGAATGTCATTCGTAGGATTTGCCAAAACACCTTCTCCACCTTATTACGCCGTTATTTTCACGTCCCAGCGAACGGAAGGTGATAACGGTTATTCCGAGATGGCCGAGAAAATGCTGGCCCTTGCTTCACAGCAACCGGGCTTCTTAGGCGTAGAGAGCGTACGTGCAACCAATAGCTTCGGCATAACCGTGTCATATTGGGAGAGCGAAGAGGCCATAATGCGCTGGAAACAGAATGCGGAACACCTGATAGCCCAAGAAAAAGGCAAGCGAATCTGGTATCAGGATTACATGCTGAGGGTTACAAAGGTAGAGAGAGAATATGGCATTTAAAGATATTTGATGTACTCATTCTTCGAGACTTCGGCAGCATGACAATAATTTAAATGTATTTAACTTCTCTGATAGAAGATAAGTAACCTGTCTTTCTCGATTCAAGCTCCTGCAAATTGAAATGCTCCCCTTTCAGCGGGGTGAGTATGAATCTCTTTTTCCCTCCAACTGCGGCTATCTCGACCTTCCTTGCATAGTAATTCTGCTGAAGGAGGTCGGGTATATATTCGGCCTGTCTTAATATCCCGGTTATGCGGCGGAGCGCGACCTCCTTTTCGGATTCGTATATGACGGTGAGGTCTAACGCTTTCGCCTGCCTGCATAGGATCTTTGCCTGTTCATAAAGGAACCCTGGGGTGCTGTAGACAATACCGCCGAAAGTAAAGGCCTGCCATTTGCCGTTCTTAAGGGCGTTCACTTGCGGTTCAAGGAGCTTAACAAGCTTTGCCGGGTCAAGCCATTGCTCCATAGGCATGACAGAGAGCTCCCCTGAAAACCTTAATAGTTCGAGTTCACGCGCACCTTTGTCGGCCTCCTTAAGAAGCGCCGAAAACTGGTTGTTCGTATGTATGTGATGGTCTTTTACGGCTCTTATAGCGTCCTCTATCCACGGAATTTGAGCATTCCCGGCGAGTTCCTTTAGTTTGGCGGCGCTCACAAGCGGGTGTTCGTAGGTATTATATGCGCCGGATGCCCAATATTCGGGGATCTTGCCAAGGTCGTGCGATAGCGCGGCTATAACGGCCCTTGGGATATGGTTTTCGAAATCATGATAAGTCCTCTCCAGGAGACTGATAATCCTGTTCGTCACACCGACCGAATGCTCTTTCAATGAGACCCTGGAAAGATTATCCCTGACGCTGTAGAGTTCGACGGCTTCGGAATCATTTGCTCTCGTCACCACCGAAGGACAATGACCGAAGCAGTCCAATTCACCGATTAGCGCCTTGAAAAGGCCGTCAGCATTCTGGGCAGTGAATATTCCCTCGTATGGTTTGAGCCTTTCGATAAGTCCGATAAGGACACTTCCCTGGATAGGGGCCTTTGGTGGCGCAGGAGACCTCTCTTCCTCTTTCTCCCCATCTTCCTCATCGCTTTTCTTCGAATAAAGCGCTTCCACCCCATCCGTAGTCTCATTAACAGCTATAACGTCGTTATTGTATTTCAGCCATATCTGGGCGAGGTCGTTAAGCGGCACTTCGATTGCGGCTTTCCCCTTTCCCTTTTCCCGTAAAGCGAAAAGGCATACGGTGGCCCCGGTGATGATTAACAGAATGCTCGTGACTATCAGGAATGCGGTCATGGTTTCCATTTTAGAAAGGTATTTTATTGCCAGATTTCTCTATATCTGTTTATTCTCTTTGTTTTTACCTTCCCAACGACAATTGAAATGCCTATTATCAGAACGGCAGCAAAGCTCAAGAACGCCGCTACGTACCCACCAGGAATGACCTGCTTGAATAATTCCGTCATCCAATGAAACCGATTCCAGCCGGAATTTAGAATTTGGGGGAGACCCGGCATGATCTCCGCAAAGGCTTCAGGCGTCAGATACTGATAATAGAGGCTATGGGAGAGTATTATGATGGCTAAAGCTGAAAATACCGTCCCGGCGAAAATGCCGGAGCAGAGATAGAAAATTGCCTTCTGAGTTACACTGCCTATATATAGCTTCCACAATATCCTTGAGACGAAAAACGAGTTGCTTATCGGCATGGCAAGAGTGAAAACGACAATGAACACCCGGTCGAAAACCGATAAATGATATGATCCGAACACGCTGATCAAGCCGTTATTCGCCCAGCAGAAAAAAAGCGATGTTACCGCCGTAACAAGCACGGTCTTGACGAAGCGCATAAACCCTATCCAGAAGAATGATAAAAGGTGTTTAGTCGTCAGCGCCTCATCCGGGATCGGAGATCCCATCTTTTCAGCGACTGAAAACTGCTCGATTTCGCTGAGTACGTCCAGCAGGTCTTGCGGACCTTCGTTATCCGTCGTGGTGGTTACGTAAGCGTCGTCTTTTTTCGCCACGTTTTCTCCTTTTACTTCATAAGGTCCCAAAAGGTCCCGTAATAGGTCACTACCAACGCTAAAAGAAACAGCAGTATGACGGTATGCCTGTTCAGTTTTCTTGTAAAAGAGGCGAAAACAGCCAGCCCCATGGACACGGACGCGATGAATCTGGGAATGAACCCCTGTAACGTGGTGGACAGCTGATGAGACCACCAGGCATTATACGTTTCCTGGGTTATTCCCCAGGCGCTTGGGCTGAAATAATCGAAAAACGACATCAGTTCTCCTCCTCGACCCCGCTTAGCTTGGGGAATTTCACCTGAACGTAAGGGTCTGAGACCATGGATGTCTCTCCCTTGAACATCTCCCCTTCCTTTCTCATGTAAAACCACCTGCGCGGAAGGCTTACGACCCGCTCCTTCAGCACAAGCCTTTCGTTGACCTCACGGAGAGAGACTCCCATTTTCCCTCCGGACAGTGAAAGTATGGGTTGCTGCAAATTCTTTAGCGGCGTTGACTCCTCGACGAATTTAGAGGTCTTTTCATGGTTTACGCGCATGAAGACCCATGTGTTTATATTGTCCAGGATGGACTGAGATGCTTCTTCTCCTATTTCCTCCTGTATCTGAGCGATGCTCTGGGTGAAAAAATGGAGCCAGACTCCGGCGCCTCCCCCTTTGTTGAAAAGCTCCTGTATCCCCTTGTAAAGCACGTTATGCCCCTCGTCCACATAGACGCAAAGGGAAGGCTTGAGCGTCTTGCCGGAAGCGAAAAACCTTCCAACAGTCGACTGAACCATTGAAAGGAGTACCCGCCCTATAATGTGAGCGGTCCTGCGTGAAAGAAGGCTTCCGGTATTGCAAACGAGTATCACCCCCCTGCCCTCCTCGAACCTCTTGACGAACTCGTTGGTATAGGTCTTTCCTATAATGCGTCCCGTTGTGGAGGAGGTAAGGGCCGTAAGAGTGGTTCTCAGAGTCGAGGAAACCTTTGCGAAGAAATCCGTCGGCGAGGCCGTGATCTGCGCGATATCGGCGCATACCTCCTGTGCAACGGTTGCGACTGCCTGGTCCGAATGGTCCCTCAGCATTGAGATGGTTTCCCTGAACTGATCGAGACTCTCTCGGCTACTCCTCTGTTTTATGTCGTAGAAGTTAAGTCTCGGCTTTTCCCCCCGGGCCTTAGCAAGCGCTATCATGCCCAGGACTATTACGGTGCTTATCTCGCTCGCTACGTTTATGAAATATTCCTCCTTGGCCCTTATACCTGAAACCACATGGTCCACGAGCTCATCAGGCATGTAGTAATATGCGAGAGGGTCTATCCTTAGGGAAAATTCCGGGAAAATCGGGGTTACGAGCATAAGCTCTTCAAGGCGGCCGGCTTCGGCGGCCGATTGAACCACCGTGGAGAAAAGGTCTTGGTCGCCCTTCGGGTCTATAACAATTACGTTCCTCCCACCCTTTATGTCCTGAGTGATTAGGTTCGATAGAAGCCTGGTCTTCCCTATCCTCGTAGTACCGAAGCAGCCGAAGTGGCCGGCCCTCTCAGTGGCGTTAAGGTAAAGAGGCTTCGGCTTTGACTCCGAACGCAGGTTATTGGCGAGAGATACACCGGTGCCGAGACATATCCTTCCACCATCTTCTATTACACGGCCCTTTCTGTTGATATCGTGCAAGGCGGCAATGCCTGTCATCAAAACCCGACCTCCGTCTTCTTTAAATCCGCTGGCAGGCATACGGCCCTCAGTATGTTCCCCCAGACGCTCACCTCTACATCGTAGTTCTCACCGGACATACCCTTTACAATCCCCGAAAACCCCTCGTATCGGCCCCCGACTATCTTCACTGGAGTCCCCGGAGTATAAACCTCCTTTTTTATGAGTTCAGCGATCCTGCCTGAGTTCTTCAGAAAAGTGGTGTAAGCCCCTTCAAAGTATTCTATCCGCGCCGCAGTTTTGAATTCTTCCGGCAGAAACCCTGACGGGTCCAGATTAGTGAACAGATAATCAGGCAGCTTGGTCTCATAAACCTTAAAACCTTTGACGTTCTTAAGCACGTTGAATATCAGCTTCATTTTTTTAGGCGCCGCATGGATCAGATACACGGTTCCGCGCTCCTTGAGAGTTTCTCCAAAAGGGAATCGAATCGCTTACTTAGATATTCAAGCCTTGCCGGGCTCATACCCTGGAAAGTCTTCACTCCAGCCTTGCCCTTGTATGCAGTCTCCCTTGAAAGAATAGCCCCTTTATCCTCTCCCGTTAACTCCGCCACCCGTTTCAGTTTTTCCTCAACCACGGTTTTGAGCGATACATATTCCTCACGGCTCAAATAGGCTTTGCGATTCGTCGATAAGGTATCCGCCGTCTGTATGCTGAGAGAAAGTCCGGATTTTCCCACAAAGTCGTAGATTTTCATTGCAGTGAACTTGTCAGATTTTATATGGACGGTGAAAGAAATGTTGGTTTTTCTCGAAATTACGGATTTCACGATGCCTTTGAACCTGACACCTTCCATGTTGAAGGCCAGCATAGACCTGTCCACGGCCGACTCAATCCCTTGCAGGGAATCGACGATTTCATCGCGTGGCATCGAATACTTGAAGGAAAGGGAGAGATACCCGCTTCCGCTATGCATGTAACTTATAAAATTGACCGCCATACTCGTATCCATCACTGACTCCTGATACCTGTATATTACCTCTAGGTCAGTCGCCGGAACGGGCGTAAATAAAAAAGGGCATACCATGAGGTATGCCCTTTAGAATTAATATAAAAAGAATCGCCTTTTTAATTCATCCCAGGTGTCCTTTCAGTCCGGTACTTCCCTGCTATGACATGGCGTCCTGAGATGACATTCCTGGCACTTCACTTGAAGGCAAGTTATGTTACTAACGGGGATAAGGCGAAAACTGATCGGCTACAGCCCACCATTTTTCGTTTTCATTCACAAAGACAAACATGTCGCGGCCACCGAGCTTTACCGTTTGGCCGCCCATATCAAAAGACATATCAAAATAATAGGTGACCACAGCTGTATTGCCGTAAATTTGGATTCTGGGCTCCAGTTCCTTCCAGTCATGGATCTTGGCGGCTTTTGCAAAATTGTTCCAGGAAGTAAAACAGGATTCCCTTCCCTCAAGTCGTTCCCGTTCCGTTGCTGTGATCGCGACCATATCCCTGTGAAAGTAGTTTTTCAGGTCATCAGGCTTTCCCTTTGTCCAAGCATCATTCAAAGCGCGCAAGGTTTGCCATACTTCCAGTTTTACCGGGTCTTCGAAATGAATGCTCACATCCACCCTCCCCTAAAGTTTGTTCTTAAGAATATAACGCCAATCTGCAATACCGCAATCAGATTAACCGTCAGAAACAGACTATCAAAGATCAAATTTTCCGTACCCTTTAAACCTGATAGTGCCAATAGATATATCATGACATAAATCACTGCGCCACCTGCAACGAGGCCACAAATATAGCCAAGGGGGTGCTTACGAAATAAAAGGACAGATGTTATAAGGTACAATGGTATGAAAAACATATCGGGGTATATCAGGGAGTTATATGCCTCTTCTGGGAAGGCTTCCGGCCGCTGCCAACTTCCGATAATAACCGAAGATACCGCATAGGCCTGGAATAGTCCCCAGACAGCAAACCAAATTATGGCAATCCATGGTCTTTTCGTCATATTATGAACCTTGTTTTCCGAATCCCTTTCCAAATTTGTCGCTATGCAATTGTCCGCCGGAAGCCCAATTCTCCCTGTCTAATTCTTCAATCAAGACCGTTACCCATTCAGGTTTTACATCAATGGAGGAGACTACCGCATCAGTCACTGCCTTCGCCAGATCTCTTTTTTGCTCTATAGTGCGTCCTTTGGCCAGCTTTATAGTCACGATCGGCATGTGCTATACCCCCCTTTCTTGAATACATAAATCGCCCACCCCAGCGTTTCTCGTCCCCACCTCAGATACGCTGTCTTACTCTCACGCACTCGCTTCAGCACGGTCTCCACATCTGGATCATCCCGATGATCACTCGCCCAGGTTTCCGCAGAGTACCACTGTAACCCTTCATATCTATCCCAGTCATCCTGGCTGCTTACGAGTGTGTAGACCGCCTCCAATCCGTGCTCTCGCCCGATCTCTACATTCTGATAATGTGTTCCGATGTCGTTCCGTGTCATTCCGATCGCTTCTAAATACTCTCTTTCCGGTTCATGCCGCCAGTACGGCTCTCCCACAACGATCCAACTTTCTGGGGCTGCCATCTTCTGCAGCGCGTTCAATGTCCCTCGGTGCCCGCCATAAATCCAACTCGCACCGATGCAGGCTACCAGATCAAAGCTCTCTAAGGTCTCTGGGACATACTTGGCCCCGTCCATCTCCAAGAAATGGAGTTGGGCATCCGGAACACGTTCTTGATGCTTCTTGTGAACATCAGCAATGCAGTAGGGAGAGAATTCAACTCCTGTCCCTGTCATTTGGTACCGCTCTGCAAGCCTGATGAGAAACTCGCCCTTTCCAGTGGCGATATCAAGCACTCGTGCCCCAGGTTTCAGAGGCAGAAGTGTGATAAGCTGTTCAAGTTTCTCAAGACTCATCGGATTGCAGAGAATGTGCTCCCGATGCGTGATGTTAAAGAACTTCCACATGTCCATGCGGATACCTCCTTTATCAATGCCAGCCGAACGGTTCGCGGCGTGACCTGCGCGGCGGGTGTTGGCCGCGTCAGTGTCTGCGCCGTTGTTGGGCATCCCTGAAATGTTAGCTACTCTTTATACCTCCATATACGGCTTTATTCGCCTCTATTTATCAACTCAATGTCGGGCAAATTATTGTATATCTCTATATAGGTCTTGCAGCTTGTCAGCGTATCGACAACAGTCCTTAAAGGTTCAGCCCAGATCTCCGGTAAATCCGCTTCCAATTTGTATTTTACTGAGAAGGCTAATTTTTCGACGGGTGGACAGAATTGAGCGTCAACTCCCGGCTTGTTGCCACGAGCGTCGATGCGATACCACCCGAAATCGCTCAAATACACAGCATTAAGACCGTGAAGGCAATATAGAGATCCATTATCGTCTAAGCTTAATCTTTGGTAACAAAAACCTGCTGGGATTTTATTGGCCCGAAGTAAGGCGGCAAGAAGATGACTCTTTGCGTAGCAGTATCCTGTCTTATACAGCAAAACGTTAGATGCCTTGCAGGTGACAGGGTTCATTTTATAATCATAGCTATGTTTTATTTCATCCCTAACCCATTCAAAACAGTTACGCGCGATTTCAATTTGAGTCGTACATCCGCTCGAAAGTCGCTCAGCCAATTCCATAATCGACCGATGATCCCAATCGATGATTTCGGTTACTTCTAAATATTTTTCCAAACCCACGTTCGAAAACACCTCCGATTTAGTAACATCGGAAAACAACTGCTTACATCGTTTCCTGTGCAATATCATTATATTTATGCAAACTTACCTCATTTTTTATTAATAGCAGCAACAGAATAATATGTTTCATGGATTGCGTCAAACATTGAATAAGATCAGAAGCAAAATCTTAAATGTACTTTCAGTGCAGTTTTTAAAATCGAAAATGATCCCCATTACTAAGCTCCGCATTGGATATTTCTGTCCAATCCTTTCCGACCCGCTTTCGGGCTGCATTGAGCTTGAACGGCAGCAAATTTTTAAACAATGGGAACGGGTCTTCGTTTTCCATTATCTGAAAATGCAGATGGGGCTGGATTGACGAACCGGAATTGCCGACCTCTCCCAGTTTATCTCCTGCCCGCACACGATCGCCGACCTTTACACTGATGGAACCGCATCTCAGGTGCGCCAGGAGAGGGTAGGCGTTCCCGCATCTTAATATGACGTAATTCCCACCATATGCCTGAAACGGCGATCCGGGCTTGGGAGGAGAGAAAAGGAGTTTTACCAGGTCGCGAATCATGCTGATCCTTTCCCGGTCAGGGGAGCCGTCATTGCATGCCGTGACTATTCCGTCGAGAGGGGCAAATACCGGCTGACCCCATGCGTAGGTCTCATCGACTCGAATTGAGCCAAAAAGGTGCCGGAAGAATGTCGCAACCCGGTACGGAAGCTTCTTCCCGCGTGTAGCGAGAAAATCAAACGCAAGTTTGGAATGTCCCGGAGGGTTCAGGATTGCCCATTCTCCGTTGAGCGGTGGATAAATCACGATTTCCCTGCCGTTCATTTTGCCTCCTTTACTGTTCGAAAAACTCTCTTATAGACGCCGGCTGTGCTGTCATATACCTCTGCAATCCTGCTCTGCGGAACCCGTGCATACAATACACCTATTTGTCGCCTACAGCACTTGCCGTCAGCTCCATGCTCCCCTCCTTTTTTGCCGTTAAAAAAGCGGCCGCCTTATAACCCTCGTTAGAGGTTGTCGCAGACCTTTTTTGTCAATATAAAATACGCTTCAAGTTCCTTCTTGTCTAAGGCATTTTCAATGTCACCGGCCAAGGCCTTAAATGCATCCTCCTGGACCTTCAGGAGCTTACGGCCTTTCGAAGTTACTATCAAGTAATTGCTCCGGCTGTCCTCATCGGAAGGTTTTTTCTCTATTAGTCCAGCGTTGACCAGTTTGTTTACACTAAAGGTCGCCGTGGGAGACGTGACCCTGAAATAGGAGGCAAGCCCTCCCACAGTTGCCGACTGCATGCTGTTTATTGCCTGAAGATACTGAAACTGCTGTAAGGTCAGCGAATTAAGCTCCTTTGCCGCAGGACTCTTTTTTTTATGTTCCTGTAGCCTTCTGCCATACCTCTCTGAAACCAGTTTTACCAATTGCCATAGTTCCATAATGCCTCCCATTAATAGATAGATTAATCTATCTATATAT
>UBJH01001251.1_pt1 | contig 11469 bp, 8 predicted proteins | sample 2193721 | NCBI WGS metagenome assembly UBJH01 (sample SAMEA4703186, study PRJEB27089) | metagenome | reverse complement strand
TCGGTGGGGGAGATGCGCGGCAGCAAAAACAGCGAGCCCGCAATCCAGCACGTTGCAATCCAGAGCACGGCCAGTTGCACGTGCCAGCCGCGCGTGATGGTCAGTGGCAGCAGCTTCGAAAGGTCGTAGCCAAAGAAGGTCGTGAATCCGACGAAATCGTGCACGGTCAAAATGCCCGCCACAATCTGCAAGAAGAACAGCAGCATGGCCACGGCGAAGAACTTGTAAGTCGCGCGCTGCGTGGCGGTGATCTGCTGGGCGTCGACGGACTTCTGCGTGGCCACGGGTTCGCAGCCGCTGGATTGCCAGCTTGCGGCCTGTCCCATGCGCCCGTGGAAAAACAGCACGAGCCCGAACACGAATATCAGCGCAAAGGAGCCAATCACGCTCCACAAAATCGTGCCCGAGGTCGGCCGGTTGCCTGCGAGTTCATCGTAGGGCCAGTTGTGCGTGAAGCTGGAATTGCCGCCCGGCCGCTGAGCTCCGCACACCCACGCGCCCCAATAGAAGAAGGCCGCAAGCTGCTTGAGCTCGGTCTCGTTCGTGATGTAGCCGGCCGGCTTGAAACTCTCGGGTCCCTCTTGCGTGAACTTGGCGATGTAGAATGTTTCGACGTCAGCGTAGGCGTTGGCCTGCGCGGCGTTGAGTGTGACCGACTTCGTCGCGCTGTCGTAGTTGTTTTCCTTAATCTCGCGCTGCACGCGCGGCTTGATGCCCTCGCCTTTGAAATCGCCGCCGTTTTTGAGTTCCGCTTCGTAGTGCGCGTTCATCGAGAGCGCGACTTGGTGCAGCGCCTCGGCGGTGAAGTCCGGGCCGCGCGCGCCGCCGTCGCCGAACATGGTGCCGTATTGCATCAGCGCGTATTTCTGGAACACAGCCTGGCCGTCGAGAATGGTCTCGCGCGAGCAAAGGGTTTTGCCCGAGGCATCCTTGAAATCCGGAATGGGCGGGGCGTCGTCGTAGGTTTTCACGCCCATGTACATCATGCCGGCCGCGCCCAGCACGACCACGAGGAGCAGGTATTTCCACCAGTCTTTGGGATGCATGTGTGCCCCTCGCATAAGGGCGACCCATGGGTCGCCCCTACATGCCTAGAACAGCCCCGCCACAGCTTTGGGCGCGTAATCGGGGAAGAAGCCTTTGGGCGTTTCAAACTTCATGTGCTGCGCAAGCACCGTGGAAAACACGTCGCGGAAGTCCGTGGTTACGGGCAGGTCGCGTTTTTCGTAGAGGTCTTTTTCCTCCAGGCCCATCCACTGGCCGTGCATCTTGCCGCCCTTGGCTTTGCCGCCCATCAGGAACATGAACCCGCCATGCCCGTGGTCCGTGCCGTCGTTGCCGTTTTCCTTGCAGGTGCGGCCAAACTCGGTCATGGTCACGATCAGCGTGTTGGAGAGAGCGTCGCCCAGGTCTTCCATGAACGCGGCCAGGCCGTCGGCGTACATCTTCAGGCGCGCGGCCAGCTGCCCGTTTTCGTTGATGTGGTCGTCCCAGCCGTTGAAGTCCAGCGCGGCTACTTCCAGTCCCACGTTGGCGCGGATGACGGTGGCGATGTCTTTCAGGCGCTTGGCAAAGGGGTCGGAGCCGAAGCTGGCGCGCTTGCCGGCAATGGGCTTCTTGATGATGTTCACGTAGCGCTGGAGTGTCTTTACGGTGTCCTGGCCGGTCTCTTTGACCGTGTCCTCTTCGCGCTTTTCTCCCTTCATTTCGCCTTCGGCTTCTTTCTTCTTCTCTTCCTCGTAGACCTTCTTGAAAACCTCGATCAGGTCCGGGTCGTTGAGCACTTTGTCGTCCGGCACGGCCAGCACGGGGAAATCGCCACGCAGCGCACGGGGCAGAAGCGTCTGCATGCCCAGCGCGCGCAACTGCTCGTCGCTGGCTTTGGCCTTGTTCGTGGCCTCGAGAAAACGGTTGAGCCAGCCGTTGCGTACGCTGCGCAAGCCGGGTGCGCCGCGCTCCATGAAATCCTGCGCATCAAAGTGGCTGCGCGTCGTGTGATTGGAGCCCACGCACACCAGAGGCGCCACGCGGCCCGCATCGAAGTGAGGCTTGAGCGCCGCCATGGCCGGGTTGAGCGCGAATTGCTTGTCGAGTTTAATAACGCCCTTGGCGCCGTTGCCGTCTTCCAGCGGCAGCGCAATGCTGGGGCGGATATCGAAGTAGCGCTTGTCGGCAAAGGGCACAATCACGTTGAGCGCATCGGCGCCGCCGCGCAGGTAGATGACGACGAGCGTGGGCTGAGCAGTACCGGTTTTCTCGGCGGGCTTGTCCTCGGCCAAGAGGCGATCCAGCGGCAGCGCGAGCGTGCAGGCGCCCAGTGCGCCCAGCTTGAGGAAGTTTCGGCGTACGTTGTTCATGGTTTCTCCGGGCTACTGCTTCTGGAATTCGGGCGAGCCAAGCAATCCGGCCACCAGCTCCGGCGCGAGGTCCTTGATTTTGAGTTTGGGGTCGGCCTTCAAGCGCGAGGCCACCAGCTCATCCAGCGCCCGCGAGGTGTGCTCGCTCAGCGGCACGCACAGCAGTTTCCTGGCCAGCGCGGCTTTCCAGGTTTCGGGCTTGGCTGCGTCGAGATCGGCGTAGAGCGAGGCCGGCAGCGTGATGCCGCGAACCTTGCCGTTGGCCAGATCAAGCGCGGCTTTCCAGCGCAGCGACATCGCGCCGGGATCGTTCCAGGCCTCGGCAAAGTCGTAAAAGCCCGTCGGATTGTCGCAGCGATAGATGGGCTCGGCCATGTTGGTGAGCGCGCGGTGCAACTCCCACGGGTCGCTGATGGTTGCACCCGTGGCGCGCAGAGCGCTGACCACGAATTCAAAGGGCCGCTTGTACTTGGCCTGGAAGTTCTCAATCGCGAAGAACTCCGGGTCTTCGAAGATGGCCATGAACACCGAAGGCAAATCGCCCTTCTTGGCGCCGAACACGGCAGCCACGCGCTTGACCATGGCTTCGCTGGGGTCATCGTTCACCAGCCACACGCACAGCTTGCGCGAAAGGAACTGCGCCGTGCCCTCGTGCGCGCTCAGGATATTGAGCACCTGTTCGCCCTCGTTCTGGGGCGATGAAGAATCTTCCTTGATCGTATGGCCAAGCACGGTTTTGTCGCCCGAGCAGTGCGCATCGCGGCGGAACCAGAAGCTCAGCGGCTTGGCGGCAAAGCGCGGGGAGATCGTCCAGCCCGTCAGGCACTTGGCCACCTCGATCACGTCTTCCTGCTTGTAATAGTTGTCCACGCCCAGCGTGTGCAACTCCATCAGCTCGCGGGCATAATTCTCGTTCAGGCCGCGCTGGCGCAGGGCCTCGATGCGCTCGGGGTTGCCCTTGCCGCGCTTCTCGATGGCGGCGATTTCCTCGGGTGTGGCCGGGCGCGAGGAGAGCACGTTGTCGAGGTAAAACAGCATGGCCGGGTGATGGGCGGTGGCGCTGAGCAGGTCCGGGAAACTGCCCAGCGCGTGCTTGCGGATGGCCTCGCGCTCGTAATCGACAGCAAGCCATTTGACGGGGCCCTTTTCGAGCGAGACGGCGAAGTGGTTTCGGAAGAAGTCAGCGCTGACCTCGCGCAACTGATTCTCGCTGAGCACGGCGCGCAACATGATGGCGTCCAGCAGTTCGCGTTGCGGTACGTTCTCTAGGCGCCTGGCTTCGCGCTTCTCTTTCTCCGTCGCGTCCTTGTTCTTGGGCTCGACGTATTTTTCGACGATGTCGTCGCTGGCCATTTCCAGCGAGCCCAGCTCCGCCAGTGCGGCTGTCAGCGCCTTGGGTTCTTCTCGCGAGCCCTTGAACTGCGCCTCCAGCCAGGCCTTCATGCCTTTCTCTTTGACCGCAGCGCAAAGCTCGGTCGTTGCGCCGAGCGTGAAGCGATTGAGGAAGTGAACGATGCGCTGGTCTTCGCTCAGCGTTTTGGGTTTTACTTCCGTCTTAGTGTCCTCGGCCAAAGCGGGCCGCGTCGCGGCCATGAAGCAAAGCCCAAAGGCCAGAAGGCCGGCGAGCGTGCGGGAGAGAGGGACGGGCATGGGCAAATCTCCGGGTGGCATAAGCAGATAATCAGATAAACTTATCGTGTAACCCGTCGTTGCGGATCAGGTAGCGGAAATTTCCGGAAATCACGACTCACGCGCGGGCCAATCGACAATCCAGGCGCGAAAACCGACAATCCGCCCCGTGAACGCTGAAACCGCCTACCTGTTCCGCCATGCCCTGCTGCGTGACGCCGCCTATCAATTGCAGATGCCGGCTGACCGCGCCAGGTTGCACGCGCTGGTCATCGACGTCATGGAGGAGTTGTTCGGCGGCAGGCCCGAGTTGCCGGTGGCCGATTGGCGCTCACCACCAATGCACTCTGGGCACGCGCTTGACACCCACGCGGCCGAACTTGCCGCACATGCCCAAGCTGCCCTGGAAGGCGGAACTCACTGCGGCGCAGAGCTGGTTCCCGCACTGCGAACCTACCTGCACCGTGCGGCCCGAGCAGCCGACGACGCCCTGCGCTTTGCAGAAGCGTTTGATCTCTGGATGCGTCTGGCCGAATTCAGTGATGGCAGCGGGCGCGTAGATGCCTGGTGCAAAGCCGCCGGCGCCCTTTTTCAATTGGGCCGGCTGGAGCGCTCAAAGGAGCTGGGACTGCGTGCGCGCTCCCTTGCTCGCGAATTGGGAGACGCCAGGGGAGAGGGCGCTTCCTTGAGTGTCGTTGTCGCCGCCGACCTGCGGGCCAAGCGCGGGAAAGAGGCGGAAGAACTGGGCCTAGAAGCCTTGCAGATCTCACGGGCCTGCGGCGACCTGTACAACGAGGCCGCGATCTCCTCCAAACTCGCCAACCATTACGTCGGGCTGGGCAAGTATGAAGAGGGAGAGGCGTTGGACGCTCGCGCGCTGCAGTTGTTTCGATCTATGGGAAATCGCCGGGGAGAAGCCACCGTCATGGTGAATCTGGCAGTGATGCGACAGATGCAGAAGGACTGGCCTGCAGCCGAGGAGCAGATGGCGGTCGCGTTGCAAGCGGCCAAGACACTGGGCTTTCGAGAAATGGAAGCCACCGCGCTGTACAACCTGGCCGAAATCCACCATAAATCCGGCAGGGAGGAATCGGGTTTGGATTACTTGCATCAGGCGATTGCCTTGGCTCAGGCTATCGGTCATCCCCTGGTACTTGGCATCAGTTGTTGGAAACTCAGCGAGATCCTCTGGAAACGCGGCAAGCTTGTCGAAACGGAGGCAGCCCTGCGGTCAGCCAAGGCCGCGCTGGACGACACAGAGGTTCCCATGTTGGGAGAGATTTATTGCCAGCACGCGGTCTGTCTTCTGGAGTTGGGCAAGGCTGAGCCGGCGCAGATGTATTGGCGCCGGGGCATGGCCCTGCTAATGCGCCTGGCGCAATCCAAACTGATTGCCCGCGCCCGCCGGCATCTGGCCAAAACTTGCGCCGAGCTTGGCGTGCCGCTACTTCGCGACGATTGACGGCGAGGCTTAAAAGCACGAAGCCTCCCCCGATGGGAGGCTTCATCGATGCGGGTTCGGAGCCCGCATCAGCGCTTGCACAGCGGCCGGACTTTCGTCCAGCTTGAACCCAGGGCGCTAACCCCAGATCGACCCCGGCTTACGCCAAGGTGGGAGGGCGACTCCCGAAACGTGGGCTGCAGGCCCGCGCTCTTCGCGTTGGGGATCGCTCCCCTGAGAGACAGCCGGCCGGGCCACCCCTCGTACGCTCGGTACTGCATTACCGCGCTGCACGAGATGAAACATAGCCCACGTAAAACGAGAGTCAAACAATGGCGGCAAAGAGTTGATATGTTGACAAAATCAGTGTTCCTGACATACCCGTCCGACCGGAATCGCCAAGTTGAGCGCGGACCAATTCATCTCCCAAAACTCATTCTCGGCCACGACCGAGGCCAAGACTGGCCGCGCTACCAGGTATGAATCGTGACTACTCGTCCACTTCGATTTCAAACTCGTCTTCGCTGCTTGGCGGTGTGCCATCGGGTGACGGCTGCGTTGCTGCAGCTGGAGTCGGCTTGGCTGTGGTTTTGACTGCGGCCTCTAGTTCCTTCTCGGCGCCCTCTCCCGCCAGCTTCTTGAACAGCTCCTTGGCCGCGTTGTCGCCCGGGTCGTATTCGACCAGCAGGCGGGCGTGCCAGATTGCCGCTTCTTTGTTGGTCTCGGCAACTTCCTGCGCGATGCGCAGGCGGCACTGGCGATTCTGCGGGTCCTGCTCAATCGCGTGGACCAGCAGCGTCAAGCCGCGCTTTTTCTGACCCGTGCCGATGAGAATCTCGGCCAGCGTAAGGAGAAGGTGCTGGTCGTTGGGCTCGTCACGTAGCACCTTCCGGAAACGGTCAATTGCCTCTGCCAGCAACGCCGTGCGCGCGGGCGTGCTGACGTTCTTGTCTGTCGCGCTGATCAACGCCACCGAAGCCAAGTGCCGCTTTGCCCAGAAACACCCCGGCTGCTGCTTCAGCGCGGCTTCACAATATCCGCGCAACTCCTGTGCGGCGCGTGCCTGCAGCGCGACTTCGGCCAGTACGCGCAGCGGCGTGAGCAGCTTCGGAGCGGATTCGTGCAGGCGTGCAGCTTCTGCGGCGACGCGCTCGCCCGAGTTGTTTTGGGCAAGGCGCAGCAACTCCACGAGGTTGCGCGCAATGTCATTGCGGGGATCGACGGCCGCAGGCAACAGGCCGGTCTTGCTCTCCGGAACAAGCAGCAGGCAAAGTTGGTCGTCGTGCTGCCAGCTTCTCACAAATTCGCTGAAACTGATCTCGACGGGCTCAACGAAATTGGGATCCTGGGCAATGATTACTTCGGCCGCGTCGTCATAGCCGATCACGGCCAGCATGTGGCCCGAAAGCCCGTGGTACTCGCTGGTGATGACGGGCACGCCCTTGTCGATCATCTCGCGAATCAGATCAAGCGAGCCCAGCGCCAGGCGTGAGATCACGCCTTTCTGTATTGCTGCAAAGTCGCACAGTTCAGGCCAGTGCGAAGAGCCCGAACGCATCACGCGCGCCGCGACATCTTCCTGCTGCGTGGGCCGCCCCATGTAGCGCAGCACATTGGCCAGCGTGTTGGGCGCGCAGAACGAGCGCTTCTGCAAAACACGCGGGAAGTTTTCGAGGCGCCGGGTGCGGCCACCTTTCTTGGCCGTGCTGAGTGAAGCCGCGCGCGCGCGGGCTTCGGCTCGCCAGTCAGAGCGCGGGCGTGACTTCTCGATTTCCCGGAAGCAGACCATGGCCTGGTCTGAAAAGCCGGCGCGGTGAAGCGCGCGCGCCTGGAGGTACAGAAGGTCGTCAACGCCGTCGCCCTGAGGGCTGATTTCTATGCCGCGCTTGAAGAATGCGGCGGCTTCGCGGTGCTTGTTGCGCGTGACATGCACCTCGCCCATGAGCCGGTAAAGTGGCACGTATTCGCTGGATTGTTCGATGGCGTAGGCCAGGACCTCGAGCGCGGAGTCAAGCTTGCCTTGAACGTAGAGAACGTTGGCCAGACGAGCAAAGGCCTCTTCGCAGGTGGCGTCAATTTGAAGCGCCTTGGCGAGTTGGACCTCGGCTTCCTTGAATCCGCCCACGCGCAGCAGACGATAGCCTTCGTCGGCCAGAAGCTGCGCGCTGACCAGCGCAAAGCCCGCGGCCTTCTCAATGGCATCCTGGCTTGATTTGTTCAGGCCCATGGCCGCATAGGCCACGCATAGCGCGCTGCAGGCATGGGCGCGGTAGGGCACAAGCTGGTTTTCGTCGTCGGAGATTTTTTTGAGCGTAACGGTGGCACGTTCAAACTGGCCGCAATCCAGCAGTACGCGCCCAAGCAGAAAGCGCGCTTCGATGTGAGCGTCGGGGTCATTGACCGCGCGGCGCAGCAGGGACATTGCCTCACGTTTGCGTTCGCGTCGCCAGGCCACGTGGCCGGAAATGGCCAGCCACTCAGGGTCGAAATCGAGGTCGTTCCACTGGTGCAGGCCGCGCGCGAGAGTTTGCTCGGCGGCCGCATAGGCGTGGTTGGCAATGTGCTCACGAGCCCGCGCGAGGCAGACTTTGCGGCTGGAGAAAGACTGCGCGGTGATGTCGCCGGGCATGGGCGGGAATTGTGCCATCGGAATTCGGATTGTGGATTGCCGATTACCGATTTCCGATGGAAAGCCGGGGCGCCGGCAGTCTGGCGCGGAAGCGCGAATCGAAAAACGGCAATCGAAATTCGAAAATCGCCTTACGAATGACCTGTGCGGATACGTAGAATACAATAATGCGCACCGCCACTTTCGCTCTGCTGCTTCTCGCCTTGCTCGCTTCGCCGGCCTTTGCCTGCGACAAGTGCGGCGCCGACAAGAAGACGGAGGGGGCCTCCAAGCACAAGCAGGATCGCCAGCGCGCGGGCCATTACGCCAAGCCCAAGGGCGGCAAGAAGTACATCATCCGCGTCTCGGACATGGCCTGCCCCAACTGTGTTGAGCAGGTCATCAAAGCGCTGCGGGGCTGCGAAGGTGTGCTGGGCGTGGAAGGCGACGAACAAAGCAAAACGCTCGTGATCACGATCCGTGAGGGCGAAGACCTCAAAGAGGCCGACGCCAAAGAGGCCGTGGAAAAGGCCGGCTACACCTGGGGCGGCATGACGCCCTGGAAAGAAAACAACAAGCCGAACGACTAAACGATTGCCGATTTTCAATGGGCCCGCGCCGAGCGCGGGCCTTCATATTTGCCTGACCACGGACGGTGTTCCAAATCCACCCAAGCTTTGGAATTCACCGCCGCGCTTGCCATGCTAGGATTTCCGCGTTGCGCACTTTGCGCTCACCTCTGCCGGAGCTGATATGGGCCTGTTCCTTGAAATCCTCGAATACCAGGAAACGCGTCGCGACGAAATTTCTCACCGCATCCCCGAGCAGGGCTCGGCCGAGTTCAAGCTGGGCGGTCAGTGCATCGTGCGCGAGTCGCAGGTTGCCGTGTTCTGCGTGGGCGGCAAAGCAGCTGACGTGTTCGGCCCCGGTCGCCACACAGTCACTACACTCAATATTCCCGTCATCACGAAACTGCTCTCCCTGCCCTGGGGTTTCAAGTCGCCCATTCGCACGGAAGTCTATTTCGTCAGCACGAAAGTTTTCACCGACCTCAAGTGGGGTACCAAGGAACCTATTGCCCTGCGCGACAAAGACTTCGGCATCATCCGCGCGCGCGGCTTTGGCCGCTACACCATCCAGGTCGTCGAGCCTCTCGTGTTTATCAATTCGATTGTGGGCCAGGACGACAGCTTCCGCACTGACGAAATCGAAGACTACCTGCGCGATTTGATCGTAAGCCGCGCCACGGACTGGTTGGGCATGAACCTCAAGAGCATTCTTGATTTGCCCGGACACTACAAAGAAATCTCCGAGGCCATGAAGCCCGACATGCAAGGCGAGTTCGCCAAGTTCGGCCTGCGCCTCGTCGACTTCTTTATTACGAGCGTGAATCTGCCGGACAGCGTGCAAAAGGCCATTGACCAGCGCGCCGAAATGGGCGCCATTGGCGATATCGGCAAGTTTGGCCAGTATCAGGCAGCGCAAGCCATGCGCGACCTCGCGCAAAACCCCGGAACAGGCGGCAACGCCGCAGGCCTGATGATGGGCATGGCGCTGCCGGGCATGATGTTCAACCAGCTAAACAATGCGCAGACCAAGCAACTTGAGGATTCTGGCCGCAAAGCCGAAGACTACGTTGCCTGCCAGAAGTGCCAGGGCATCAACAAAAAGGATTCACGCTTCTGCGCCCATTGCGGCAACGCCATGGTCGTGGAGAAGCGCTGCCCCAGCTGCGGCGGGCAGATGCACGCCGAGGCCAAGTTCTGCGGCGAATGCGGCTTCAAAATCGGCAGCAAGATCAACTGCCCCGAATGCAAAGCCGAGCTCCAGCCCGGCACCAAGTTCTGTGGCGGCTGCGGCCACAAAATGGTGTAAGTGGCGCTGTTCAAACGACATCCGGCGAACTCAGCGGAGTTCGCCGGATGTCGTTTGGTGCAGAAATGCGTCCCACTTGACGCGACGCCCACAATCGTAAAATCCCTGCGGGACCAATTTTGGGCCGCGTCTGCGGCCTACTCATGAAAAGGAAATCGATGCGTAACGTTTTGAAGCGCGCGGCATTCGCGCTGCTGTTGGTGCTGGGCTTGACTTTGGGTGGCGTTGTCTCTGCCCAGATGGGCGGCGATAAGGAGCCGGCCAAGGACGAAAAGAAGGTTGAAGCGAAGAAGCTCGACCTGCCCTGGACGCTTGATGAGGTCAAGAAGGGCATGAAGGCCGGCGCAACGGCCAAGTACAAGATTGTCAGCAACTTCGGCGGCATGGAGAGCGTGAGCTACTATCTGCAGGAGCTCACGGAAGTCAACGAGAAGGGCTACAAGTCGAAGAACACCAGCATGGACAAAGATGGCAAGCCCATGGGTGATCCCACGACCGAAGAAAAGACCTGGGAATCGTTCGGCGACGACCTGAAGTTCACCGATGCCGACACCAAAGTCAGCGAAGGCAAGTGCAAGGTTGCAGCGGGTGAGTTTGACTGCAAGATCTACACCCAGACGAAGGAAGAAGAGGGCGCCAAGAACGTGATGGTGTTCTACTTCATCAAGGACAAGCCCGGCCACATCGCCAAGGTCACGATGGAAGCGACCGGCCCTGATGGCAAGGTTTCCGGCACCATGTCCTATGAGCTGGTTGAGATCAAGTAACGCAATTTCTGATTGAGCCAGGGCCGCCGAAAGGCGGCCCTTTGCTTTGCAGGGCCCGCCTGCCTTCACAGTTATGCCGCTGTTCCTACAATGGGCGCGGGACCACATGGCCGCAACATTGCGGCAAATTTCCGAAAGAGAGAAATCAATGAGCAACATGCTGAAGCGCGCTGCGTTTGCTTTGCTGCTGGTGGGTGGATTGGCCGTAGGCTGCGTCGTGTCAGCCCAGATGGGCGGCGCGAAGGAAGAGCCCAAGGCCAAGGAAGAAGTCAAGGAAGACGGCTCGAAGTTGCCGTGGAGCCTTGATGACATCAAGAAGTCGATGAAAGTCGGCAGCTCAATGAAGTTCAAACTCGAAGTTGCGCAGGGCGATAACAAGACCACGACCTGGATGACCACCGAGATCACCGAGGTCACCGACAAGGGTTACAAGTCGAAGACGACTTATACGGACAAAGACGGCAAGGCCATGGAAGGCATGGAGGCTGAAGAAGAGGAAAAAGAATGGGGCGATATGTACGCCGAATTCCTTTCACCTTCGACCACCGTCACCACCGAAAAGGTCAAGGTCGGCGACAAAGAGCTTGAGTGCAAGGCCTACTCGACCAAAGTTGAAAACGAGAACATGAAATCGAACCTGAAGATCTGTTTCATCAAGGACAAGCCCGGCTACGTGGCCAAGCTCGAAGCCGTCGCAGAGAGTGGCGAGAACAAGCAGACCACGCTGCTGACGCTGATTGAGATGAAGTAACTGAGACACTCGAAACGAGACGGGCCGCCAGCTGGCGGCCC
>UBJH01000151.1_pt1 | contig 11536 bp, 22 predicted proteins | sample 2193721 | NCBI WGS metagenome assembly UBJH01 (sample SAMEA4703186, study PRJEB27089) | metagenome | reverse complement strand
GGTGAGCGAGGTGTTGGAGTAGGGGGGTAGATCAGGAACGATGGAAAATCAGCGAATACGAATCAGGCTTAAGGCTTATGACCACCGAATCCTTGACCAATCGGCTAAGGAGATCGTCAACACTGCCCAGCGATCAGGCGCGAGAGTATCCGGGCCTATCCCGCTGCCGACCAAGATCAGTCGATTTACCGTGTTACGCTCGCCGCACATCGATAAGAAGTCGCGTGAACAGTTCGAAATGCGGACTCATCTTCGATTGATGGATATCTTAGACGCGCAGCCTCAGACAGTAGACGCGCTGATGCGACTCGATCTTCCGGCTGGCGTCGATGTCGAGATTAAGCTCTGAAAACAGCCGTCCGCAATGAGCTTTCAGCCAGCCGCTGATCGCTGACAACTGACAGCCAAGGGTTAATTGATATGGGTATCGGATTACTTGGAAAAAAGGTTGGGATGACGCAACTGTTTGGCGAGAGTGGGAACGCCGTCCCGGTTACGATCATTGAGGCGGGCCCGTGTCCGATCGTACAGCGGAGGACCAGCGGTACGGATGGGTACGAGGCCGTGCAGATCGGTTATCGGGCGGAACGAAAGACCAGAAAAATCGCCAAGCCGCTCAAGGGTCACTTCGATAAGGCCAAGGTGGCGCCTCAGAAGTATCTGAGAGAGTTCCGGCTGAAGACTCAGGACAGTTCGAAGTATACCGTCGGTGAGATTCTCACCGTTGGTCTCTTTGAGGCGGGAGAGAAGGTCCAGGTGGCCGGTATTACAAAGGGGAAGGGATTTCAGGGCGGCGTCAAGCGTTGGGGCTATCTGGGCGGCCCAGAGACACACGGCTCGATGTTCCACCGCGCTCCAGGGTCCATCGGCGCATCGTCCTTTCCATCCCGGGTCTTCAAGGGACACCATATGCCGGGACGGATGGGTACTGACAGGGCCACAGTGAAGGGGCTCCAAGTCGTGAAGATTCTTCCGGAGCAGAACCTGGTGTTAGTCAGAGGCGCTGTGCCGGGACCGGCTGGCAGCGTCGTCACGATCTCGAAACGAGGCTAATGAGATGTCGGTGATAGTTCAGGCGCTGGATACGAACGGCGTAAAAACAACGGATGTCACCCTCGATGAGACGGTATTCGGTGCTGTCGGCCCGTCGCATCTCATGCACGACGTGGTCCGAATGCAACTGGCGAATCGTCGTCAGGGGACCGCTTCAACCCGCAGAAGATCTGAAGTCCGTGGCGGCGGGAAGAAACCCTGGAAGCAAAAGGGGACCGGCCGGGCACGATCCGGGACACGACGTTCACCGCTATGGCGCGGTGGTGGGACGGTATTCGGCCCCCAGCCCCGAAGTTACGCCTACGAGATACCGCGTCAGGTGCGAGCCTCGGCCCTTCGGGCCGCGCTTTCTGAGAAGGTTCGGGCCGGACAGTTTATGGTGGTGGACGGTCTCTCGCTGGCGGAGCCGAGCACAAAGGCGTTCAAGGCTCTGTTGACGCGATTGGGTGTGCAGGGACGCGCCTTGTTTGTGATCGACGAGGTCCACCAGGATGATGCGGTGAGTATGTCGTGTCGTAATCTACCGGATCTTACGCTTGTGCCGACGGCTGGGTTGAACGTGTACGATATCCTGCGGCACGACACACTGATCATGACCAAGGGCGCAGTGAGTGCGGTCGAAGAGGCGTGGAGGCCATGAGAGAGGCATATCAGATCATCCGTCGTCCTCTCATCACCGAGAAGGGAACGGATTTGAAAGATCAGACCAATCAGTACCTTTTCGAGGTGGCCGGTGACGCCAATAAGATCGAGATCAAGCGTGCGGTCGAATCGCTGTTTCGAGTGAAGGTGCTTCAGGTGCGGACACTCTCCGTGAAGGGCAAAACCAAGCGGCTGGGTCGTTTTATCGGTCGTACATCCGACTGGAAGAAGGCCATAGCAACCCTGAAAGAAGGGGAAACCATCGAGTTCTTCGAGGGAGCATAGATGCCGATTCGAGCATACAAACCGACCTCTCCGGGCAGGCGCTTCCAGACCGTTCTGGAGTATGCGGACGTTACCAAATCCACACCGGAGAAGGCGCTACTCCGGCCCGCCAGGAAGAGCGGCGGTCGGAACGCGGCCGGCAGACTCACGGTGCGGCATCGTGGAGGCGGGCACAAGCGACAGTACCGGCTCGTTGATTTTAAGCGGAATAAGCCCGGTGTCTTCGCCAAGGTGGCGGCGATCGAGTACGATCCGAACCGCTCCGCGCGAATTGCGCTCCTCCACTATGCGGATGGGGAGAAGCGGTACATCGTCGGTCCCCTGGGCCTTCAGGTTGGAGAGCAGGTGATGTCCGGGGCGCAGGCCGAGATAAAGGTCGGCAACGCGCTTCCGTTGCGCGCCATTCCCGTCGGCATCACGCTTCATAATCTTGAATTAAAGCCCGGTAAGGGAGCGCAACTGGCGAGAAGTGCCGGATCCGGTGTGCAATTCTTGGCCAAAGAGGGCGACCTCGGCCTGGTGAAGCTGCCATCCGGTGAGTTGCGCCGCCTCAGCCTTGAGTGTATGGCGGTCATCGGTCAGGTCGGAAACCTCGAGTACGAGAACGTATCGTTGGGGAAGGCTGGGCGGTCGCGATGGCTCGGGATCAGGCCGGCCGTTCGCGGTGTGGCCATGAACCCTCATGATCACCCCTTAGGTGGAGGTGAGGGCAAAACGTCAGGCGGTCGCCAGCCCTGCAGTCCCTGGGGGAAACTCGAGCGGAAAACAAGAAAGAAGGGAAAGCCATCGGATCGTTTCATTGTGAAACGCCGAAAGTAAGTCGGGGTGCGAGAGGTGAAGAACTGGCTGTGCAGGATTAGACATCGAGCCTTACAGTTCGGACGGCTGAACGGAGGTTAGTGTGCCGCGTTCAACAAAAAAGGGTGCATACGTAGAACCGAAGCTCCTCAAGAAGATTGAGGCGATGAATGAGGGCAGGGAGAAGAAGATCGTCAAGTCCTGGTCGAGGCGGTCGGTGATCCTTCCCGAATTTGTCGGACATACGCTGGCGATCCATAACGGGAAGAAGTTTATCCCCATTTACATCAGTGAGAATATGGTCGGGCATAAGCTTGGAGAATTTTCTCCAACCAGGACCTTCCGTGGGCATGGGGCGCACACCACGCGCTCCAGTGCACTCAAATAAAAATTAAGAGGACCGTGTCGATCATGGAATGTCGCGCTGTCGGCCGCTTCATAGGAATTCCACCGCGCAAGGCGAGACTCGTCATTGACTTGATTCGCGGTCGCGGCATTAATCAGGCTCTTGATACCGTACGGTATACGAAGAAGTATGCAGCCAGGGCCATAGAGAAGATTCTCAAATCGGCGCTGGCCAACGCGCAGCATAATCACGGAGCGAAGAACATCGATCGTTTGTTCGTCAAGGAGGCCTTTGTTGATCAGGGCCCGACTATTAAGCGATTTCGGCCTCGTGCCATGGGACGGGCGAATCCGATTAAGAAGCGCAGCAGCCACATCACCATTGTGTTGATTGAGAAGGAAGCTGCACTGTGAGCGAGTTCTTCGGGAGGCGGTATGAGCCCGTCTCTGTGGGAGAATAGCTGCCAGCGGTCAGCTTCGGCTGTCAGCTTTAGATAACAATAAGGGACGATTCATAAAGCCGAACTGATCGCTGAAGACTGATAGCTTCTACCAAATGGCGGAGGTGTGATGGGACAGAAGGTGCACCCTGTAGGATTTCGGCTGGGATTCATCAAGCCGTGGAGGTCGAGATGGTTTGCCATGAAGGGCTATGCAGATGCCCTGCATGAGGACCTCAAGTTCCGGCGTTTTATCAAAGAACGGGTTTACCACGCCGGGGTCTCCGGGATCGATATCGAGCGAAAGGCCGATCAGATTCGTGTCGTGATCCACACCGCCAGACCCGGCATTATTATTGGAAAAAAGGGCTCCGAGGTCGACAAGTTGAAAGCCGCCCTCTCCGGTATGACGAAGAAGCCGATTCAGTTGGACATCGTCGAAGTTCGAAGGGCGGAACTTGACGCCCAACTGATCGCCGAGCAGATTGCCTCGCAATTGATGCGTCGAGTCGCGTTCAGACGAGCTATGAAAAAGACCGTACAGTCCTCGATGCGGCTGGGGGCGCAGGGAGTTCAGATTGCATGCGCCGGCCGACTGGCCGGGGCGGAGATTGCGCGTAGAGAATGGTATCGTGAGGGACGGATGCCGTTGAATACGCTGCGGGCGAACATCGACTACGGGTTTACCCAGGCGAAGACCACATATGGGCTGATTGGGGTCAAGTGTTGGGTCTACCATGGCGAGGCGATGCCGGACACGCTGGCGGCTAAACAGGAACGGGAGATGCCACAAGCGGCCCCGCGAAGGCCCAGGGGGCTCAACCCGCCACAGGGTTAGGATACGCGATGCTGGCGCCAAAGCGAGTAAAATTTCGAAAGCAACACCGGGGTAGACGGTCGGGAATCGCGGTCGCCGGATCGGCGTTGGCCTTTGGGGAATACGGTCTGAAGGCGCTGGAAGCGGCATGGATTACCAATCGGCAGATCGAGGCGGCCCGTCGAGCCATGACGCGCCATATTAAGAGAGGCGGCAAGGTATGGATCCGCATCTTCCCCGATAAACCGATTACGAAGAAGCCCGCCGAAACCCGGATGGGTAAAGGGAAGGGCGCGCCGGAAGGATGGGTGGCGGTGGTGAAGCCTGGACGGGTGCTGTGTGAGATGGAAGGGGTGACGGAGGCGATCGCGAAAGAGGCCATGCGTCTTGCCGCTCATAAACTGCCGATCGCCACGCGGTTTGTATCACGTACGATGGCGATGAGCTGAGGACGACGATGGATGCGAAAGCGTTTCGTCAACTGGGCGCGGCGGAGTTGGAGCAAAAACTCCACGACACAAGAGATGAGCTTTTTAAGCTGAAGCTGAGGGCCTCGGTAGCGCAACTTGAAAACCCGGCTCGTATCCGGAAACTTCGTCGAGAGATCGCCGTCGGAGAGACGGTGCGGGGAGAGTCCTTGCGTAAACAGATAGCATCAGAGGTGGAGCCTGCGCCATGACCGAGCCGAAGAAAAGAGGTCGTCGAAAAGCCTTAGTGGGGGTCGTGGTGAGCAACAAGATGCAAAAAACCGTTGTCGTCATGGTCGAGCGCCTCGTGCGACATGAGGCATACAGCAAAATGGTCCGTTGTCGGACGAAGGTCAAAGCTCACGACGAGGACAATCGGTGCGGCATGGGCGATAAGGTTGCCATCGAAGAGGCTCGACCTTTGAGTAAAGAGAAGCATTGGCGGGTTACGGAAATCCTGCAGAAGGCGGCCGTCTAAAAAGACAGGGTGTAGAGTTTGGGGGTATGCGGTGGAGGGTCGTGATACCCTGAACACGAAACCCCAGAGGCTGAGTGAAGCCCGGAAGGTAAAGAGTCGTGATAGGTTTACGGACAATTATGGAGGTAGCCGACAATTCCGGCGCCAAGCGGATCTCGCTGATCAAGGTACTGGGAGGATCCGGGAAGCGTTACGCTCGCCTGGGCGATATCATCGTGGCGAACGTCAAGGAGGCGATTCCGGAGGGTTCGGTTAAAAAAGGCGCCGTCGTGAAAGCGGTGGTGGTAAGGACGTCGAAAGAGCTGCGACGCTCGGACGGATCTTACATCAAATTCGATCGAAACGCCGCGGTGCTGCTGAACGAGCAGAATAACCCGGTGGGCACCCGGATTTTCGGTCCGGTGGCCCGAGAGCTGCGTGAAGCGCGGTTTATGAAGATTATCTCCCTGGCGCCAGAGGTGGTTTGAGGTCGCGAGGGCTGAATCTGTGAGGACATGATGGCAGTGGGACAGGGGCTTCCGATCAAGAAAAACGATCTGGTCGCCGTAATTACAGGGAAGGACAAGGGGAAGCGGGGCAAGATCGTCAAGGTCATTCCCAAGACCACGCGAGTCCTGGTGGAAAAGGTGAATATCGTGAAGCGCCACACCAAGCCGGGACGCGATTCGAAGCAGGGGGGAATTCTTGAACGCGAGAACCCGATTCACGCCTCGAACTTGATGTTGGTATGTAACAAGTGCGATCGTCCTGTCCGCGTCGGCTTTAGTCGTCTCGCTAATGGCCGAAAGGTGCGGGTGTGTAAAAAGTGCGGCGAGTTGGTGGATTAGGGGAAGGATGATGGCGCAGGGAGCTAAAACCAAGAAGAAAGAGAAGACGGACGAAAAGGGGGCTATCGCAGAGCCTCGCATGGTACCGCGGCTCCGCGAACGCTTTCGCGAGGTCATCGCGCCTGCCCTCATGAAGCAATTCCGATATAAGAACGTCTGGCAGGTACCCCGTCCATCGAAGATTGTCATCAACATGGGGTTGGGGGAGGCCGTCGCGAATGTCAAGGTGATCGACGCAGCTGTCGAGGAACTGTCGGCCGTTACCGGACAGAAGCCGGTCGTTACGCGCGCGAGGAAGTCTGAGGCGGGGTTCAAGCTGAGGACGGGAGTCGCGATCGGCTGCAAGGTTACACTGCGCGGAGACCGGATGTATGAGTTTCTCGATCGTTTCGTAAATGTCGCACTCCCGCGCATCCGGGACTTTCGGGGCGTACCCGCCAAGTCTTTCGACGGTCGCGGCAATTACAATCTGGGCGTGAGAGAGCAACTCATCTTCCCGGAGATCAAATACGACAAGGTGGATGCCGTTCGCGGGATGGATATCGCCATAGAGACGTCCGCCAGGACGGATGAGCAGGCGCGTGCGCTCTTGGAACATCTGGGATTTCCCTTTCAGAAGAGTTAGCACAGTGGACAGCCGGTAGCCGTCATCCAGCGACTTGTTGCTGAAAGCTGACCGCTGAGAGCTCGGGAGTAATACATGGCCAAAACATCGCTGATCGTGAAGAGCCAGCGTACGCCGAAATTTAAGGTGCGTGCTTATCACCGGTGTCGTACCTGTGGGCGACCGCGCGGCTATCTCAGGAAGTTCGAAATGTGTCGAATCTGCTTTCGGGATCTGGCTCTCCGGGGCGAGATCCCCGGCGTCATCAAGGCCAGTTGGTAGGAGAGTTGCGCGCCATGGATCGAAGGCTTGAGCATTCCGCACGCGGAACATCGAACGCTAAACGTGGAGCAAGTTGACCATGATGACCGATCCCATCGCTGATTTACTGACGAGGGTCAGGAACGCCAACCTGGCCGTCCATGACAAAGTCCATATCCCGGCTTCCAAAGTGAAGGTGGAGATTGCCAAAGTCCTGCGAGAGGAAGGGTACATTAAGAACTTTAAGGTACTCGAGGGCGACCCCCAACCAGTGCTTCGGATTGACATGAAGTACGGTGCCGGGGATCAACGGATCCTCAGGGGCCTTCGACGGGTCAGTCGCCCGGGACTGCGGGTCTATGCAACGTCGCGGCGACTGCCTCGAGTCCTGAACGGTCTAGGTGTCGCGATCCTTTCAACCTCGCAGGGGATCATGACAGAGCGCGTGGCCAGAGATCGCGGGGTAGGCGGCGAGGTGCTGTGCTACGTCTGGTAAGCGCGGTGCGAGGCCGTTGAGAGAGGTTGCGAAAGCCGGCATTGGGTCCGTTACAGCCATGACACTGCTGCATCGTAGAGGAAACGAGTAGAGTATGTCGCGAATCGGAAGAAAGCCGATCCCGTTTTCGAATCAGGTCAAGGTCGAGATTGCGGGAGGCAGTATCTCTGTTCAGGGGCCGAAGGGTAAGCTGGCCATGCGCCTCCATCCCGCTATGGCGGTGAAGGTTGAGGATAGCCAGCTTCATTGTACGCGCCCAACGGACAATAAACTTCATCGTTCGCTCCATGGACTGACTCGCACGCTGATCGCGAATATGGTCGAGGGGGTCACCAAAGGCTTCGAGAAGAAGCTGGAGATGGTCGGAGTCGGTTATCGCGCATCGGTGCAGGGCAGGAATCTGTCGCTGATGCTGGGATATTCACATCCCCTCGTATTGCCGTTGCCGGAAGGGATCAATGTGGCTGTAGAGAGTCAAAATCTCCTGACGGTCTCCGGGTCGGACAAACAACAGGTGGGAGCGGTGGCCGCCAAGATCAGAAGTCTCAGACCGCCGGAGCCGTATAAGGGCAAAGGGGTCAAGTACGCGGGCGAGCGCATTCGTCGTAAAGCAGGAAAGGCGGGGGCGTAGCTCCGATTACGCGTCTGAGGGAGGAGTCGAGTTGGCCGGTTACGAAGGAAAACACGAACGGCGAGTGCGGCGTCATCGCCGGATCAGAAAGCGCGTTACAGGTAGCGCCGCCTGCCCACGGTTGTGTGTGTTCAGAAGCGCCCGCCATATTTACGCCCAGATTGTCGATGACGAGCAGGGTAAGACGCTTGCGGCCGCCTCTACCCTTTCAAGGGAGATCAGAGAACGGGGTAAGATGGAGAGTAAGACGGCGGCTGCTCGGGCCGTCGGCGAGCTGTTGGCGACCAAGGCCTTGGCGGCCGACATTTCCCGGGTGGTTTTTGACCGCGGTGGGTTCAAGTTCCACGGACGGGTGAAGGCCCTGGCTGTCGGCCTTGGAGAAAAAGGCGTCAAGCTCTGAGATCGTTTTTAGTTTTCAGTGTCCAGACACTCAGGACTAAAAGCAGACCTGAAGAGAAGGAGAGGATTTGAACCAGATCAAAGCTGACTCGCTGAACCTTGCCGAGCGTATTGTCCATATTAATCGAGTCGCCAAGGTGGTCAAGGGTGGTCGGCGATTCACGTTTAGCGCCCTTGTCGTGGTGGGTGATCAGAACGGACATGTCGGGATCGGACTCGGCAAAGCGCACGAGGTGCCGGAGGCGATTCGTAAGGGGATCGAGGCTGCCAAGAAGGATTTGGTCGGCATAACGCTGGCACACACGAGCATCCCCCACGAGGTTGTCGGTCGGTTCGGCTCCAGCCGGGTGATCCTCAGGCCGGCCTCGCAGGGCACCGGAGTCGTGGCGGGCAGGGCGGCCCGCGCCGTGCTGGAGGCGGCCGGTGTCCGGAATGTCCTGTCGAAATCACTGGGATCTGATAATCCTCACAACGTTGTGAAGGCGACGTTGCAGGGTTTGCAATCGCTTCGGGCGCCAGAAGACGTGGCGTGCGCGCGAGGCGTACGTCAACCGGGATTGATCGCTCAAGGGGCATAAGATGGACAAGGGTCTGCGTATCATCCTCCGAAAAAGTAAGATCGGCCATCCGGCGCACCAGGCGCGAGTCCTCGCCGGGCTCGGATTGCGCAAAATCAATCAGTCTGTTGTACGCGCCGATACCCCGACTATTCGGGGAATGATCAGAAAGGTGATTCATCTGGTTGAGATACAGCAGGTTGCTAACGAGGAGAGGGGATGAAGCTGCACGAGTTGAAGCCGCCAGCGGGTGCAAGCCGGCGTAGGAAACGTGTCGGCCGAGGGACCGGCTCAGGACACGGAAAGACATCGGGCAGAGGAGAAAAGGGCCAGAAAGCCCGCTCTGGCGCCCATATCCATCCCTGGTTCGAGGGTGGTCAGCTTCCGTTGCATCGTCGTGTGCCGAAGCGGGGATTTACCAACAGGTTTAAGAAGGTCTACGCCACCGTGAATCTGAAAGACCTGGAGCGATTTGAACAAGGAACCAAAGTCACGCCCGGGCTGCTGCAGGAGAGGCGGCTCGTCAAGGACCTCAAGGCGGGACTGAAGGTTCTAGCCGACGGAGTTCTCAGCAAACCGCTGAGCGTTGCGGCACATAAGTTCTCCAAGCGGTCGATGGAAAAGATCCTTGCTTCCGGTGGGACGGTTGAGGTTATTGGCGCATGATGGAGGGTGTTGGGAATATCTTCAGAGTTCCTGAGCTCAAGAAGCGAATCATCTTCACCGTCCTTGCGCTGATTGCCTACCGGCTCGGGTCTCATATCCCGACGCCCGGCATCGATGCCCATGCTCTTTCATCGTTTTTTCAGCAGGCAGGGGGGACTCTGCTTGGCTTCTTCGATCTCTTTTCTGGGGGCGCGCTGCGCCGTCTTAGCATTTTTGCGCTCGGCATTATGCCGTATATTAGCGCATCGATTATCCTGCAACTCCTCGCCGTTGTGTTTCCCCCGCTGGAAAAGCTGAGTAAAGAAGGGGAGGCGGGGCGTAAGAAGATCTCACAATATACGCGATACGGCACCGTGCTACTCGCCGCCATCCAGGCTATGGGGATCGCCATCGGTCTCGAAAGCATGAGCAGCCCTGTCGGCGAGCAGATCGTAATGAGTCCGGGAATCGGCTTTCGCCTGATGACGACGATTACGCTGACCACCGGAGCGATCTTTCTCATGTGGCTTGGCGAGCAGATTACTGAGCGAGGGATCGGGAATGGGATCTCGCTTCTCATCTTTGCCGGTATCATTGTCAGGATGCCGGAGGCGATCGTCAACACCTGGCGCCTCCTGACTACGGGTGAATTGAACGCTCTATCGCTGCTGGTCGTCCTGATTCTGATGGTGTTGGTCGTAGCCGGGGTGATCATTATGACGCTCGGCCAGCGACCGATCGTGGTGCAGTATGCCAAAAGGGTTGTCGGACGTCGGATCTATGGAGGTCAGAGCACGCATATCCCGTTGCGGATCAACACCGCCGGAGTTATCCCGGTGATCTTTGCCGCCTCTATCATCGTGTTCCCGGCCACGATCGCGCAATTTTTTAATCACCCATGGATGCAGGCCATCGCCAGGGCGCTTTCTCCGGCTACCGTGACCTATACGGTGCTCTACGCCATAGCCATCATTTTCTTTACCTACTTTTATACCGCTATTGTCTTCAATCCGATCGATGTCGCCGATAACATGAGAAAGTACGGAGGCTTTATCCCTGGTATTCGGCCTGGCGCCAAGACGGCGGAATTTATCGAGAAGGTGCTGGATCGAATTACCCTGGTCGGAGCGATCTATCTGACGCTGATTTCGATTCTGCCGGAGTTATTGATCACCACGATGAATGTCCCATTTTTCTTTGGGGGAACATCCCTCCTGATCGTGGTTGGTGTCGCATTAGATACTGTGCAGCAGGTCGAGTCTCACCTGGTCATGCGTCACTATGAAGGGTTCCTGAAGAAGACTCGAATTAAAGGTAGACTGGGGTAATGGGTCATGCGGCTCGTCCTGCTGGGACCGCCCGGCGCTGGCAAGGGGACGCAGGCCAGGCTGCTGACGGCCAAGTGTGATGGTGCGCATGTCTCAGCCGGTGACCTGCTGCGACAGGCGGTAGCCGACGGCTCAGAATGGGGGCGTACCGCCAAATCGATCATGGCGCAGGGGGCTCTGGTGCCCGACGGCGTGGTCATCGAGATTATCGAGAAGCGACTGCGTCAATCGGATTGCGCTGGCGGCTATATCCTGGATGGGTTTCCGCGGACGTTGCGACAGGCCGAGGCGCTCTCGGATGTTCTGAAGGTGTTGGACGCCCCGTTGGATCGAGTCATCAGCGTGGAGGTATCCGAGGACGATCTGGTGAGTCGACTGGCGGGTCGTCGGGTGTGTCGGGCTTGCGGAACGATGTTTCATGTAGACACGAAGCCGCCGGTACGGATCGGGGTGTGTGATAACT
>UBJH01000671.1_pt1 | contig 11644 bp, 9 predicted proteins | sample 2193721 | NCBI WGS metagenome assembly UBJH01 (sample SAMEA4703186, study PRJEB27089) | metagenome | reverse complement strand
GGACCTGAAACGGCAGCAGTATTCTGAACCCCGTTCGATAAAAGATGGGCAGGTGACAAAGACCTGCCATCCCGCCTGTGTTTTTTCATGCCGCGCGGCGCCGGGGAGCTGCTCATCTGGAGAGAAGCGCACAGATGTTGAAACAGAGCAACAGGTTCATCAGGCAAGCCCAGAAAGGGATTGACCTGGGTGTCACGGTCTTATCTTTCCTCTTGGCCTACTTTTTACGCTCGCAAGTCGGAGACGTTCATCTCAGGCCTATCCAGGAGCATCTCTTCCTCATTTACCTCATTGTGCCGGTCTGGCTTTTCCTGCTTTTCCATTACCGCTGCTACCAGTCGATAAGGGTCAAGAGCCTCTTCCAGACGGTCGCGCCAGTTACAAAGGCGGTCCTTGCCGGCGGGTTCGTCCTCATGGCCGCCATCTTCGTCTTCAAGCTGCAGTACATAAGCAGGGCGCTCATACTGATATTCCTCTTCGTCGACCTCGCCATGCTCGCTTCCATCAGGGTCGCCATGTACCTTTTTACCCGTTACGTCAGGAAAAAGGGTTACAACTACAGGTCCATACTGATCGTCGGCTCCGGCAAGAGGGCTGACGCGTTCGCCGGCATCCTGGATGAGCACAAGGAATGGGGCCTGCGCATACTCGGCTTCGTCGATTACAACGAGATATGCCAGTCCAAGAACAACTGCCGGAGGTTCATCGGCAACCTCGGCCAGCTTCCCGACATACTCGTCCAGAACCAGGTCGACGAGGTCATCTTCGTAGTCCCGAGGAGCGGGCTCGACAAAATAGAGAAATATGTCCTCCTTTGCGAGGAGATAGGCATAAAGGCCAGCATCTCGGCCGACTTCTACCAGCACAAGCTCGCCAAGGGCTCATACGAAGAGATACACGGCTGGCCGCTTCTGGCCTTTACCCCGTACCCCAGGATCGAGGAGTGGTTCGTCATCAAGAGGGCCTTCGACATAGCGTTCACCTCGGTCGTGCTCCTTTTGTGCTCGCCGCTTTTGGCCGTCATAAGCGTCGCGATAAAGCTCGGCTCACCTGGCCCCGTATTCTTCAGCCAGAAGAGGTCCGGCCTCAACGGCAGGCACTTCAACCTGCTGAAGTTCAGGACGATGGTCGCCGGCGCCGACAACCTCAAGGCAAGCCTTCAGCACCTCAACGAGATGTCAGGCCCCGTGTTCAAGGCCAAGAACGACCCGAGGGTGACCGGCATAGGGAAGCTCCTGAGGAAGTACAGCCTTGATGAGCTCCCGCAGCTCATAAACGTGCTCAAGGGCGATATGTCTCTCGTGGGCCCGAGGCCGCCCATTCCGGCCGAGGTCGAGAAATATGACATGTGGCAGCGCCGGAGACTCTCCGTGCGCCCCGGCCTTACCTGCGTCTGGCAGGTGAGCGGCAGGAACAACATCGGGTTCGAGCAGTGGATGAAGCTCGACCTGGAGTACATAGACAACTGGTCGCTGGTGCAGGACTTCAAGATAATCCTCAAGACCATCCCCGCGGTGCTCCGGGGCACAGGGGTCTGACAAAAGGCCCTCCCGGAGGGCTGCGCAAAAGCCTCTCGGAACCTCCTTCCACAAAGACCCTCAGATAAGACCGGCTTATTGCCCGCCGGTTGCGGGACGGAGCCTATTTGTGTTGACAACGCCGGGAAATTGTCTTATAAAATCTATTCACAAAACAACCTTTTAACCGCATCCAGAAGAGTGACATACCAGCCGTGACAAAGTATTTTAGAAGCCTTTTCCTCATTCATCTTCTCCTTCTCATATTGGTTTTTCTGCCTCAACGATCCAGCTCCCAGGAAACGGGTCAGCAAGACGCGGTGAAACAGACCAAGGTCGTAAATGTGGAGGTCTCGGCCAGCGACCTATCCGTCTTTGAGGCCTATGCCAACGAGACAGCCGGGCCTTACACCGACAGTCATAAGCCTCTCAGACAGTTCGGGTATGACATTTTCCGCCGCGCCGACTTTGATACTACACAGCTCATGCCCGTGGGGCCTGATTACCTCCTCGGCCCGGGTGACGAGGTAAAGGTCAGCATTTGGGGCAAGGTCAGCGCCAATATCACAGTCCCGATAGACCGTGATGGCATAATCAACCTCGGCGAGTTCGGCACTTTGCACATAGCGGGACTTACGTTCTCCGAGGCCAAGGATTATCTCCTTCAGGAGCTTTCGCGCTACTACAAGACCTCCGAAGTGAAGATGAACGTGAGCCTCGGCGCACTCTCGTCGATGAGGGTGTTCGTCGTGGGCAAGGCCGCGTCCCCGGGCAGCTATACCGTCTCCTCGATGTCAACGCTCCTGAACGCGCTGATAGCGGCCGGAGGCCCGGACAGGAACGGCACGCTGCGTGACATAAGGGTCACCCGCGGCGGGAAGGTCGTCACCGTCTTCGACGCCTATGACCTCCTCCTCAAGGGCGACAAGTCAAAAGACATAAGGCTCATGCCCGACGATGTCGTCTTTATCCCGCCCGTGGGGCCCATGGTGGCCGTCTCGGGTTTCGTGAAGTCCCCCGGCATATACGAGTTCAAGGGCGAGGACACGCTCATGGACGCGGTAGAGCTGGCTGGCGGCAGAAGCGACCTCGCTTTTTCAGGCAGGGTAAGGATAGACAGGGTATCTGAAGACGGGCGTATCGTCGCCATTGAGTCCATCCTGGATGAGAGCGCTAAGTCGGTTAAACTGAGGCCTGGCGACGTCATCTCTGTTTTCGATGCTGTCCCTGACAGAAAGGTAGTGAGGCTCGCCGGCGCGGTCAAAAGGGAAGGGACATACGCCGTCGGCAAGGAACTCACGGTCAAGGGGCTCATCGGCCTGGCAGGCGGCCTCAAGCCCTACGCATATAATAAGCATGCAGAGCTTACAAGGGTCACCCCTACCGCTGACGGCCCTGAAACCAGGAAGATTATAATCGATATCGACAAGGCCCTCGCCGGCGCGCCGGAACACGACATAAGGCTCGCCGAGGACGATTACCTTTTCATAAGGAACGTTCCCGAATGGGAACTTTACAGGACGGTCGTCATAAAGGGCGAGGTCAGGTTCCCGGGGACCTATTCCATAGAAAAGGGCGAGACCATAAACTCTCTTATAAGCCGGGCAGGCGGGTTCACCGGGAAGGCTTATCTGAAGGGCGCGTTTTTTACCAGGACATCCATCAGAAACCAGCAGCAGAAGCAGATCGAAGAATTCGTGAGCAGGCTTGAGTACGAGCTCCTTTCCAGTTCAGCGGAGGCTGTGGAGGCTACCTTGAACCCGCTGGCGGCGGAGCAGCTCAAGGTAGCTGCCGAGCAGAAAAAAGCCCTGGTACAGAAGATTAAGTCCGCGAAGGCCACGGGCCGTATCGCTCTTGAGTTGGAGCCGTTCGACAGATTCAAAGGGTCTCCCTATGACATAGCCCTCGAGGAAGGCGACGAGCTTTACATACCTGAGAACCCCGCGCAGGTGCAGGTAATCGGGGCCGTATACAACCAGACAAGCTTCATCTACTTTCCGGAATCCGCCGTATCCGATTATCTGAAGATGGCGGGCGGCTTTACCGGGAACGCCGACGAGGACGAGATGTATATCCTCAAGGTAAACGGCACGGCAGTAAGCAAGAGGAATTCCTCAGGCTGGATGGGCGGTTTCAACTCGAAAAGGGTCGACCCGGGAGACACCGTTGTGGTGCCTGAAAAAGTGGAGAAGGTCATCTGGCTCAGGGAATTCAAGGACATAACACAGATACTCTATCAGATAGCCGTTACCGCAGGCGTCCTGATAGTCGCGTTTTAGGGCTGAACCCCGGGTCATCCGTGCCGTTTAAACCAGCAAACCCTTCAATACTTATATCGCCGGAACCTCCCCGCCAGTATTGAGACAAGTTGATCAAACCGGTCAGCGATAGGACATCAGCATGGAAAACAGAAAATACGACAAAGAGGAATATATCGATCTGCTTGCGTACTGGAGATTGTTTGCAATACGTAAAAAGCTCATCGTCGCTGTTACATCCGTGGCCTTTGTGCTGTCGGTGTCTCTCAGTTTTATTCTGCCCAAGGTATATGCCGCCAAGGCGAGCATACTCCCGCCTCAGCAGGACAGCTCGCTAACGTCCATCCTTCAGTCGTCGAGTCTTGGCTCGCTCGCCGGCGGCCTGCTCGGAGCCAAATCGCAGTCAGACCTCTGGGTCGGCATATTAAGCAGCCAGACAGTGATGGACGCGGTAATAGAGCGCTTCAAGCTGAGGGAGCTGTATTCGACCGATACCATCGAGGACACCCGCAAGAAGCTCTCAAAAAGCGTGCTCATAGAAAAATCGCAGGATGAGATAATCTCCGTTACGGTCGAGGACGAAGACCCCAGGAGGGCCGCCGACATGGCCAACGCGTTCGTCGAAGAGCTTGACAAGGTGAACGGCGGGTCGGTGACAACCTCCGGCCAGAGGATGAGGGTCTTCGTCGAAAAAAGGCTCAAGGACGCCAGGGGCGACCTTGCAGCGATAGAAGACCAGGTAAAGACGTTCCAGGAGAAGTACGGGGCCGTGAAGATAGACGACCAGGCCAAGGTAGTCATGGAGGCGATGGGCGAGATAAAGGGGGAGATAATTGCGAAGGAGGTGCAGCTGCAGACGCTCCTTTCCTATGCGACCCAGTCGAACCCCCAGGTGCAGGTACTCAAGACGGAGCTTGCCGAGTTCAGGGCACGGCTGAAAGAGCTTGAAAACGGCACGGCTTCCAACGGCATATTCCTCCCGACATCAAAGATACCCGAGATAAGCGTCAAATATGTGCGTCTTTTGAGGGACGCGAAGGTGCAGGAGACGCTCTTCGAGCTTCTGACGCAGCAGTATGAGCTCGCGCGCTTGCAGGAGGCGAGCGACTCGTCCACCGTGCAGTTCCTTGACTACGCCAAGCCGCCTGAGAAAAAATCCAAGCCCAAAAGGTCTCTCATAGTACTCGCCGGCATCTTTTCAGGCTTCTTCGGTTCGACCGGCTATGTTTTTTTCAAGGATTTTCTAAGACCCGGAAGAGAACAATGAACGAAGCCGCCCTCGCGGTCCCGATGGATGGACTCGCCGCACCGGAAAGACATTCTAACTGGCACCAAAAGCGGGCTCATGAAGAACATGTCCGGCTTATTTGACAGGGTCCCTTTTTTTAAACGGAAGGCCGACGCGCACCTGAAGGAAGTCTTAAGCGGAGCGTCGGCAGCTTTCGCTGTCAGGGTGTCAGGCGCGGGTCTGGCCTTTCTTTTAAACCTTATGCTCGCGAGGGTCCTCGGGGCCGAACAGCTCGGGAATTATCTCCTTGCCGTAACTGTATGCACCATAGCGGCGGTGTTCGGACGCTTCGGCCTCGACAACGTGCTGGTCCGCTTCACCGCCTCTGGAGCGGCGGCCGGGGACTGGCCTTCTGTGAAAGGGCTTTATCATAAGGGGCTCTGGATAGGCATAGCCGCCTCCGCCGTAAGCTCTGCCGTCATGTTCGCTTACGCTCCTGTTATCGCGGAGCACGTCTTCTCAAAGAAAGAACTGACCTGGCCTATCCGCGCGATCGCGCTGGCGGTCATCCCTGTCACAGTCGCCTTTTTGTTTACCAGCCTGCTCGGCGGGCTCAAGCGCATCAGGGATTCGCAGCTGGTCCAGGGCATCGGCATGCCGGGCTTTACGCTGCTGGCCTTTTTTATCGCCGGCAGGCATTGGGGCTTGGACGGCGCGGTCTGGTCCTATGTGGTCGGAGCCGCAACGGCCTCGGTTACGGGTTACGCGCTGTTCACTCTCGCTACGCCGTATTTAAATGCCGTGCGGCCGGACTTTGATACGGGACTGATAATAAGGACTTCCATCCCTCTTCTGCTCGTGGATTCCATGCATTTTATCAACGGGTGGATAACCACCGTTATGCTCGGCGTATACAGGACGTCAGGGGAAGTGGGCATCTTCAACATGGCTCTAAGGACAGCGATGCTTACGAGCCTCGCGCTCATTGCCGTAAACGCGATCGCCTCACCGAAGTTTTCAGCTTTTCACAGCAGGGGGGAGATCTCGGAGCTTTCCCGCATAGGCGTAAGCTCCTCGCGCCTCATATTGATCGTTTCGAGCCCGCTTCTTCTGATTTTTGTTCTTGCGCCCGGCATCGTCCTCAGTATTTTCGGAGAAAACTTCAGGGCTGGAAGCACGGCCCTTGTGCTCCTCGCCGCCGGGCAGTTCATAAACGCCATTACGGGTTCGGTCGGGCAAATGCTTGCCATGACGGGCCACGAGGTCGTCTTGAGGAACATCATAATGGCAACGGCCGCACTGAATGTCGTCCTGAGCGTCGCCTTGATACCGGCATGGGGCATAAACGGGGCGGCGGCCGCGTCATCGGCCAGCGCCGTATGCGGTACTGTCCTGGCGTCAATTTTTGTGTACAGATATCTTAAGATAAAAATCCACGCTTTCGCCAGAATCTGAGCGCCTTTATGGAACAGACACAAAAAAGGAAGCTAAGCGGGCTGGCCCGATGGTATGCATGGGGGCTGCAAAAAGTCGCTGGGAAAACCAGCACCCTGTACGCGAAGGTCAAGTACGCCCCATTTCTCAAGACCGGCCCTAACTGCACCATCCACGAGGGACTTCTTATCAAGCAGTTGCTTCTTGAAAAAAACCGCCTGGAAGTCTTCCTCGCCGGCAATAACGTCCTCGGGCGGTATACCACGTTCCAGGGCTCCGGGAAAATAACGATGGGCAAATACACTTACTGCAATTCATTCTGTGTTTTCGGCTCCAACGAGCTTATAAGCATAGGCTCGAACGTGATGATAGCCGACGCTGTATCAATCAGGGATACGGACCACGTTTTTTCGGACTTGAGCAGGCCGATGCTGGAGCAGGGCATTGTCTCAAGCCCGGTCATCATCGAGGACGACGTCTGGATAGGGCATGGCGCGGTGATACTGAAGGGCGTGCGCGTAGGGCGCGGCAGCATAATAGCGGCGGGGGCTGTAGTCACAAAGGACATTGAGAAATATTCGATAGTCGGCGGCGTGCCAGCCAGGGTCATCGGTTCCAGGGACAAAGACTCGGCTTCACGGCAAAGGCAGATGAAGGGTAAAGATGTCTAAGGGACAGGCCCTTCCGTCATTTTTCGTCGTCGGCGCGCAGAAGGCCGGGACAACCACGCTCCATGGTTGGCTTTCAGGCGAGGCCGGGGTCGTCCTGCCGTCCATAAAGGAGACGCATTTTTTCAGCCACGATACGCGCTACCAAAAGGGCATCGATTGGTATCTCAGCCAATTTCAGGATAGCAAAGGCGACGCGCTTGCTGGGGAAGTCGACCCGGACTACATGTTCTACCCCGAGGCCCCTGTTAGGATCAAGAAGCACGTAGGCACCTCAAGGTTCGTGTTCATCTTCAGGAACCCTGTGGACAGGGCTTATTCCCACTACCTGATGTCGCTCAGGCGCTCCATAGAAACGCTGCCATTTCCCGCCGCGCTTGCCAGGGAAAAGGAGCGTATGAACATCGCGGACGTTAAATATATGTCGCATTTAAGTTACATGGAAAGGGCGAATTATTGCGCGCAGGTCAGGCGGTTCGAAAGCGTTCTGTCCGGTTCGGATTTCCTGTTCATCAGATACGAAGACCTCTTTTCATCAGGGAAGGGCGCTGCGACTTATGAGCGGGTCTGCAAATTTGTCGGCCTCGACGCGCCTGCCAGGCCTTTCGACATAAGCAAACGCTCAAATCCCGCGAGCGAGCCAAGGTACCGGTCCCTTTCGCGCATGATATATGGCCAATCACCGTTGAAAAGGGTGATTGGCAAGCTGATACCATCGGATGCGCTTAAGCTGCGGATAGCGACGCTTGTCGAGAAAGCAAATCTTACGGCTATACAGAACAAAGACAAGGACTGGAAAAACTCGGTGCCGGGCTGGGTGTGGGACGCAGCCGAGAAGGAGGCCCGGGAGCTTGGAAAACTTACGGGGCTGGACTTCTCAGGCTGGGTAAAGAAGAAAGGGCAGTAAAAATGCGATTGCCAAATTTCATAGTCATAGGCGCTCCTAAATCCGGCACGACTTCGCTCTTCTATTACCTCAAGCAGCACACTGAAGTTTATTTGCCAGAGAAGAAGGAGCTTCATTATTTCTCTTACGACCTTCTCTATAAAAACGCGAAAGGGCCGGGGGACGCCACAACCATTAAAGCCATTTGCGGCACGCGCAAGGAATATGAGTCTTATTACGCCGATTCAAAAAACAGAAAGACCATAGGCGAGTTCTCGCCGTCTTATCTGTACTTTTCTGAAGTGAGCGAGAGGATAAAAAAGGAGCTTGGCCCTGTAAAGATAATCGCGATACTCAGAAATCCGGTGGAAAAAGCGCACTCGCAATACATGCACCAGATAAGGGATAACCACGAGACCCTTGGTTTTAACGAGGCGCTTAATGAAGAGGAAAACAGGAAAAAAAAAGGCTGGTCGGATATCTGGAGGTACGCCGAAAGCTCCCTTTATTCGGAGCGCGTCAAAAAATACATCTCGGTCTTTGGGAAAGAGAACGTAAAGGTCATTTTGTTCGAGGATTTCGTGATCGACCCCGCCTCCGTGCTTAAGGAGACCTCGTCCTTTCTCGGCATCGACCCCGGTTTTCCTTTTGATACGATGAAGGTCTACAACAGGACAGGTAATCCAAAATCGAGAGCTGTCGCAGATTTCTTTTCAAAGCCCAATTACCTTAAGGCGATAGCAAAAAAACTGATACCAGACAGGGTCAGGATACCCATGAGACTCGCCCTCCTTGACCTCAATACGGGGAAAAAGGATTCCATGGACCGTGAAGCGGAAAGGCACCTCAAGGAATACTTCAGGAAGGACGTCTCTGAGCTCAGCAAGACGCTTGGAAAAGAGCTCAATTGGCTCAGCTGAACCAGGTTTACAGGTTGAAGCGCTCAGGGTGAATAAGGGTATGTCATTCGCTTCCTCGGTCATCTCGACTGTCGTCTCAAAGTTGAAGGGAGAGGAGTTCAGGCTCAGCGCCGGTATTCCCGCGTCCTCCATCCTCGCTCTGTCTTTCAGGAGGCTCAGGGACCTCTTGAGGGGCGCCATCAAATGCACGGGGACGTCCAAAGGTTTCCTTCCTCTTGTATTCGCTGGAAAAAATGTCACGCTCATCAATAAGAGTTTCATCCGCATAGGAAAGAGCGTAACACTCGCACGGGGCGTTTATCTCGACGGCATGTCCGGGGAAGGCCTCGAAATTGGCGATAACGTCTCATTGGGGCCTTTCGTCTCCATCGAATGCACGGGGAGCATAAGGCACCTCGGGAAAGGTTGCAAGATAGGCGACCGCACTGGGATAGGCGGCCATTCTTTCATCGGGGCGGCCGGAGGCGTCAGCATCGGCAACGACGTCATAATGGGCCAATACGTGAGCTTCCATTCGGAGAACCATAATTTCGACGATTTAAACACGCCCATCAGGCTCCAGGGCGTAAACCATAAGGGCATAATAATCGAGGACGACTGCTGGATAGGATCCAAGGCCACCTTTCTTGACGGAGCTCGCGTGGGGAGGGGCTCCGTAATAGGCGCTGGCAGCGTCGTGCGCGGCGATATCCCGCCTTATTCAGTCGCCGCTGGCGTGCCAGCGAAGGTCATCAGGAACAGGAAGATTGCCAGGTGAGGCCGCTGGTCTCCATAGTAATAGTCAATTACAACGGCAAGGGTTTTATCACCCAATGCATTGAATCCGTCGTGAAGCAGGTCAAGTGCGCTTACGAGATCATCTTGGTAGACAACTCGTCTACGGACGGCAGCCCGGAGCTTGTTGAAAGACTTTTCCCGGAAGTCCGCCTGTTAAGAAGCTCTGAAAACCTGGGCTTCTCAAAAGGCAACAACCTCGGGTGCGCGCGGGCGAAAGGAAAATACCTGCTGTTGCTCAACCAGGACACGATTCTGCTTACGGACATAAGACCTGCCATAGAGGCACTGGAAAATGACGCCTCAGCCGGGGCAGTAGGGGCCAAGATGCTCGGCAGGGACAAAGATTACAGGCTCTCAGCCGGACTCTTCCCGACCCCCTTGAGGATGTTCAGGCTATCGAGCCTTTATATCAAGGACGGGCATTTCAGAAACGGGGATTTCCCGAGTTCAGTAAAACAGAGATATGCCGTTGACTGGGTCGAAGGCTCATTTGTTTTGACAAAGAGCAAAGTCTGGAAAGAGGCGGGCGGCCTCGATGATGGTTATTTCATGTACGGCGAAGACGTTGATTTTTGCATGAAGCTGAAGAAGATGGGCTATTCGGTCCTGTATTGCCCCTCCGTGAGCTATATACATTTCGGAAGTTTTTCGGTCGAGAGGCTTCCGATGTTGATATCAGGCCTTCTGCGCTTCCATGACAGGCATTACGGAGCACGCGCCAGGGCCTTCGCGAGGCTGTGCGCTTATACGGCATTGGCGGGAAAGGCGTCTTTAAAATCACTGTCTTCCTCACCTGAAAAAAGGTCGCAGGCCAGGGCGTGCTGGAACGCGCTGATAAGGAACATATAGGCAGCGGTTTGATAGCGTTATGAAAACAATTCTCTTTGTTCACCAGTCTGCGGAGATGTATGGTTCCGATAAAGTACTGCTGTCGCTGGCGGCGGGCCTTGACCGCGAAGAATTCAACCCGGTCGTCCTGCTCCCTTGCGACGGCCCTCTCAGGGAAGAACTGGACAAGGCCGGGGTAATGACCCATGTAGTGCCTCTGGTCAAGGTCAGCCGGTCGACTTTCAGCCCTCTGGGACTGCTCCGTCTTCCATCAGACATTATAAGGTCGATGAGGGCGACAACCGCGGCGCTGGCTGGAACGAAAGTGGACGTGGTGCACTCGAACACTCTGGCTGTATTGTTTGGCGCGATCTGGGCGAAGTGGAAGGGCATCACCCACATCTGGCACGTGCACGAGATGATAGTCCATCCTCCGTCCGTCAAGCGCCTGTTCCCGATGCTGTTAAGGCTTCTCGCCGACAAGGTCGCATGCAACTCGAACGCGACCTTGAGACTTTTGTTGTCGTCTGAGCCTTCGTTGTCCGGAAAGTCCGTGGTGATATGGAACGGGATAGAAAGAAAAGGGCCAATAAGAGCGCAGCCCGCGCTCAGGAGAAGGCTGGGGCTCGGCTCAGACAAGGTACTGGTTGTGCTTGCCGGAAGGATAAATCGATGGAAAGGGCAGGGGCTTCTGGTCGAAGCCGCCGAAATACTTCGGTCCAGGGGAGTGAGCAACGCGCATTTTCTGATAATAGGAAGCCATCCGCCGGGGCAGGAACATTTTTTGGAATCTCTCAAGCGTAAAATAGCGACTTCCAGCGCCAAAGACGATATAACGGTAATGGATTTCACAGACGACATCTGGGACGTCTGGGACTCCTGCGATATAGCGGCAGTGCCTTCCACAGAGCCTGAGCCGTTCGGCATGGTCGCGCTCGAAGCGATGATATCAGGCAAGCCGGTGGTCGCAGCCTCGCATGGTGGGCTTACCGACATCGTAGCCGACAGCTTTACGGGCTTTCTCTTCGAGCCTTCCAACGCGGCGGCGCTCGCCAACTGCGTGGAGATTCTCGTGAAGGATGGCGAAAAGCGCCGCTCATTCGGCCAGAACGGCAGGACAAGAGCACT
>UBJH01000827.1_pt1 | contig 11661 bp, 8 predicted proteins | sample 2193721 | NCBI WGS metagenome assembly UBJH01 (sample SAMEA4703186, study PRJEB27089) | metagenome | reverse complement strand
CGACCTGGGTGCCCAGCTCGACCACGCGGTTGGCCGGCAGACCGAAGAAGCCGGCGGCGCTGCCGGCGTTGCGGAACATGCCGACGAAGATCTTGCCGCGCCAGGGGCTCATCTCGGAATCGAAGCGCGGGATCAGCGTTTCCCGGCCGAGGAAGTAGGAGGTGTCCATCGGGTCGATGTCGAGGCCGTCGTCGGCGCACCACTCCAGCGCCTCCGGCAGCCTGGGCTGCTCCATGAAGCCGTAGTACACCCTGACCAGCCAGAAGTTGCCGGGCAGCCGCTCCACCGCCACGCGGCGGGAATCCGTGCAGCGCGGCACGTCGATGACGTTCACCGACAGCAGCACCACCCGCTCGTGCAGCGTCTTGTAGTGCTTCAGGCTGTGCAGCATGGCCTGCGGCACGTTCTCCGGATTGGGCGAGAGGAACACCGCCGTCCCCGGGATGCGCGGCACCTCGTCGATGCCCTTGACGAAGCTGCGCGTGTCCATCGCGTCCGCCGCCAGCCGCGCGCTGAGCAGGTCGCGGCCGCGCTTCCAGGTCGACAGCAGCAGGTAGACGCCGAGGCCGAAGACCAGCGGGAACCAGCCGCCGTCGGCGATCTTCACCGAGTTGGCGGAGAAGTACATCAGGTCGATGACGGCGAAGGGCAGGGCGCCGAGGAAGGCGCGCCAGAACGGCCAGCCCCAGACATAGCGGGCCACCACGAAGGCCAGCAGGTCGGTGATGAACATTGTGCCGGTGACGGCGATGCCGTAGGCGGCGGCGAGGTTCGAGGAACTGCCGAAGCCCACCACCAGCGCGATCACCGCCACCAGCAGCGTCCAGTTGATGCTGGCCAGGTAGATCTGGCCGATCTGCCGGTCGGAAGTATGGCTGATGTCCATGCGCGGCGAAAAGCCGAGCTGGATCGCCTGCTGGGTGATGGAGAAGGCGCCCGAGATCACCGCCTGCGAGGCAATCACGGTGGCGGCCGTCGCCAGGGCGACCATCGGATACAGCAGCCAGGCCGGCGCCATGAGGTAGAACGGGTTGGCCAGCGCCTCCGGGTTGCGCAGCAGCAGCGCGCCCTGGCCGAAGTAGTTGAGCAGCAGCGCCGGCAGCACGAGGCCGAACCAGGCCAGCTGGATCGGCCGGCGGCCGAAGTGGCCCATGTCCGCATACAGGGCCTCGGCGCCGGTCAGCACCAGCACCGCGGCGCCGAGAGCGAAGAAGCCGAGCAGCGGATTGGCCTCGAAGAAGCGCAGCGCATGCCAGGGGCCGAGGGCCTGCAGGATCGCCGGGTCGCGGGCGATGCTGATCGCGCCGAGCGTGCCGAGCGTCAGGAACCAGAGCACCATGACGGGGCCGAAGAGGCTGCCCACCGCGGCCGTGCCGCGGCGCTGCACCGAGAACAGCGCGACGAGGATGACGATCGACAGCGGCAGCACGTAGGGCTTCAGCGCCGGCGTGGCGACCTCCAGGCCCTCGACCGCCGACAGCACCGAGATCGCAGGCGTGATGACGCCGTCGCCGTAGAACAGGGCGGCGCCGAACAGGCCGAGCACGACGATGGCGCGGCGCTGCCAGGCATCCTTCTTCATCGGGTGCAGGGCCAGCGCCATCAGGGCCATGATGCCGCCCTCGCCCTTGTTGTCGGCGCGCGTGATGAACAGCACGTACTTCAGGCTGACCACCACCATCAGCGACCAGAAGATCAGCGAGAGCAGGCCCAGCACGTTCTCCGGCGTGATCGGCACCGGGTGGTGCGCGCCGCCGAAGATTTCCTTCATGGCATACAGGGGGCTGGTACCGATGTCGCCATAGACCACCCCGAGGGCGGCCAGCGAGAGTGCGGCGGTGCGTTCCTTGACGGTGCTTGCGGACAAGATGCGTGCCTCTTGGATCAGGTTTGAAAGCGGTAGCCGACGCCGGTCTCGGTGAGGAAATGGCGGGGGCGGGCGGGATCGTCTTCGAGCTTCTGGCGCAGGCGGCCGACGTAGATGCGCAGGTAATGGCCCTGCTCGGCATGGCCGGGGCCCCACACCTCGCGCATCAGGTGGCGGTGCGTCATCACCTTGCCCTCGTTGGCCAGCAGCACCGCCAGCAGGCTGTATTCGATCTGGGTCAGGTGCACATCCGCGCCGTTGCGGCGCACCTGGCGCCGCGACAGGTCGACCTCGACCTCGCCGAAGCGGCGCAGCGGCGTGGCGTCCTCTTCCAGGGCATGCCGCCGCAGCAGGGCGCGCACGCGCGCCAGCAGTTCGCCGACGCCGAAGGGCTTGGTCAGGTAGTCGTCGGCGCCGGCATCGAGCGCCGCGATCTTGTCTTCCTCGGCGGCGCGGGCGGAGAGGATGAGGATCGGCACCTTCGACCAGGCGCGCAGGGCGCCGATGAATGACAGACCGCTCATGTCGGGCAGGCCGAGGTCGAGGATGACCAGGTCGGCCTTTTCGGAAGCGGCGGCATCCAGGCCCTGTCGTGCCGTGGCGGCTTCGACGGCGGCGCAGCCTTCGCGCCGCAGCGCATCGCAGACGAAGCGCCGGATCTGGCTCTCGTCCTCGACGACGACGACCCTTCCGGCGATGTCGCTCATTCCGTCACCTCGTCGGCCATTGCCGGCGGCGTGCCCAGCGGCAGGGTGAAGCGCACGCAGGCGCCGCCGGGCCGGTTCGCGGCTTCGATCGTGCCGCCGTGGGCGTGGACGATGGCCTTGCAGATGGCCAGCCCCAGCCCCGTGCCGGCGATCGGCGTCTCGTCATGGCCGCGCACGAACGCGTCGAAGACCTCGTCGATGCGGTCCGGCGGAAAGCCCGGGCCGTCGTTGTCGACCGAGATTTCCAGCATGCCGTCCTGGACGCGTGCGACGAGGCCGATCGACGAACCTGCCGGGGAATACTTGGCGGCATTCTCCAGCAGGTTGCAGACGACGCGCTCGATGAGCACGGCGTCGAAACGGACCAGCGGCAGATCCCCGGGCAGCTGGATGGACAGGGGGCGGCCCGCCAGCAGGTGGGCCAGCAGGCGGGTGCCGGAGCCGACGACTTCCTCGAAGGGCTGCCACTCCAGCCTAAGGGCGACGTTGCCCGCCTGCAGGCGGGCCATTTCCAGCATGTTGGAGAGCATGTGGTGCATGGCCTGGGCCTGGTCGCGGATGATGTCCGCAGTGCCGGCCGTCGTGGCATCGGCGGGCGACCGGCCTTGCGCGAGCGTGTCGGCCAGCCCGATCAGGCTGGTCAGCGGCGTGCGCAGGTCGTGCGAGAGCGAGGCCAGTATCGAACTGCGCAGCCGCTCGGCGGCGATCTGTACTTCGCTCCGCTGCGCGACCTCGGCGTAATGCAGCCGCTCGAGGGTGATGGCGACGAGGGAGGCCGCCGCTTCCAGCAGGGGGCGATGGCCGCGCAGCTTTTGCGGGTCGTCGGTGCGCGGGGCCGCGGCGAGGACGCCGCGGACGCGATTCGCGGCGGAGGCGGCGGACAGGGGCAGGAACAGGATCGCGATGCCGGTGCCAGACAGCGAGTCGGTCTCGACGATCGCATTGCGTTGATAAGCCGAAAGGGCGAAATTCAGTTCGAGCGGCGCCAGGTGCCGGGGACCGCAGGGGCGCAGCGGGGCCTGAGCGTGCCCGGGCCCGGCGATCAGCAGGGTGGCCGTCAGGTCGAGATGCGCGTGGAAGCGGCCGACGATCTCGTCCACCTGCTCGATGTTCAGGGCGGTGCCGAGTTCCCGCGCCAGCTCGTAAAGCTGCCGCATGTTGCGTTCGCTGGCCTGCGCCGCCGCGGTGCGCTCGGCGAGCCGGGCGACCAGGTGGGAGGTGATCAGGCCGATGGCCAGCATTACGGCGAAGGTGATCAGGTACTCGGCGTCGGCGACGGCGAAGGAGAGGTAGGGCGGAACGAAGAAGAAGTCGAACAGGGCAACGCTGAGGAACGCCGCCAGCACCGCCGGCCCGCGCCCGAAGCGGACGGCAACGACGAACACGACGAGCAGGAACAGCATGTCGATGTTGGCGACATCGAGCCGTTCCCGCAGGGGCAGCAGCACCAGCATCGTGGCGATGCAGAGCGCGGCCGCCAGGAGATAGCGCCATTGCTGCCAGCGGGGGGACGTCTTGAAGTTCATCGTTGAACGCCTGTGCCGAATCGTTACGGCTGCAGTGTCCTACAGACGACGTAAAAAAGGCGTAAACGGCGGGGCGCCCGAAATCCGCGCGGGTCAGCCATCCCGGCCGGCGCCGTGTCGCGGAGACTGACTTTTGCTCACGAGTGGTATGGAAGCGGACTCTAGGCCCGTTTCTCTTCCAGTTCCTCCGCCAGTTCCTCGAACTGCTCCAGCGCCGCGCGCAGATCCTCGACGATCTCGCGGGCGATCACGTCGGGGTGGGGCAGGTTGGCGGAATCCTCCAGCGCCTCGTCCTTGAGCCAGAAGATGTCGAGATTGAGCTTGTCGCGCTTGAGCAGCTCCTCGTATGAGAAGGCCTTGAAGCGCTCGGTCTCCTGCCGCTCGTGCCGGTTTGCCGAGTTGAAGCAGGCGACGAAGTCGTTCAGGTGCTCGGGCCTGAGCGGGTTTTCCTTCAGCGTGAAGTGCTGGTTGGTGCGCAGGTCGTAGATCCACAACTTCCGCGTCCATGGCGTTTCCGCGGCCGGCTTGCGGTCGAAGAACAGCACGTTCGCCTTGACGCCTTGCGCGTAGAAGATGCCGGTGGGCAGCCGCAGCAGGGTATGCACGTCGGCCTGCTTGAGCAGTTCGCGTCGCACGGTCTCGCCGGCGCCGCCCTCGAACAGCACGTTGTCCGGCACCACTACCGCGGCGCGGCCGTGCTGCCTGAGGATCGAGAAGATGTGCTGCACGAAGTTAAGCTGCTTGTTCGAGGTGGTTGCCCAGAAATCGTCGCGATGCACGCTCAGGCTCTGCCGCTCTGCCTGGCCGGCGTCGGTGACGATGGTCACGCTGGATTTCTTGCCGAAGGGCGGATTGGACAGCACCACGTCGTATTCGCCGTGGCGGGCCGCCAGCGCATCGCGCAACTCCACCGGCACCGGCGAATCCGGCTCGCCGCCCACGCCGTGTAGCACCAGGTTCATGCAGCACAGGCGGGCTACCGAGTCGACCAGTTCCATGCCGCGCAGGCCGTGGGTGTTGAGGTGTCTGAGATCGCTCTTCGACAGCTTGTTGTGATTGCGCAGCCACTCGTGCGCGGCGAGCAGGAAGCCGCCCGTGCCGCAGGCCGGGTCGCAGATCACCTCGCGCGGCGTCAGATTCATTACCTCGACGATGGCGCGGATCAGCGGGCGCGGCGTGAAGTACTGGCCGGCGCCGCCCTTCACGTCCTCCGCGTTCTTCTGCAACAGGCCCTCGTAGGCGTCGCCCTTCACATCGGTGTCCAGTTCCGACCACGACTCCTTGTCGATCAGGTCGGCGATCAGCCGTTTCAGCTTGGCCGGGTCCTGGATCTTGTTCTGCGCCTTGCGGAAAATGGTGCCGATGATGCCCGGCCGCTTGCCCAATTCCTCCAGCGTGTGGCGGTAATGCGTCTCCAGATCGTCGCCGTCCAGCTTGCGCAGCGTGTCCCAGCCGAAGCCCTTCGGGATGGGTGATTTCTCGTTGAACGGCTCTCGCGTGCGCTCGTCCGCCATCTTGAGGAAGAGCAGATAGGTGAGCTGCTCGACGTAGTCGCCGTACGACAGACCGTCGTCGCGCAGGACGTTGCAATAGTTCCAAAGCTTGGAGACGAGGGTGGATGCGTTCATATCTATCAGTATCTGGCAGCAATTCGCAGCCGGTTACTCAAGACCCGTAAAGAGTCAGAGCTATATTGTGAGCGATCAATTTTCACTGGGGGTGGAATTTGATCGCCCAGGATGTAGTCATGCAACCCCTAAAATCCAACCCTCTTTATCCGCTCTGGTTCTCTCTGGGAGGACGAGTGGCGGCTCAAAGTAGCGCTTCAGAAGTCCACGCGCAGCAGATTCGGAAAGCCAGCGGGCCACGGCATAGGCGTCCTGCTCATCGGCGGTGCGGTCATCGCGTTCGTAACGGCGGCGGAATATAGAGGGATACACCTCCGCGATCACCGCTTTGCCCGGGGCCGGCGACCAGCCGTCGAACGGCCAGAAATGCACGCGATTACCAACAGCACCGCGAATGCGCTTGAGCCAGGGGATGCCGGCGTGGGAGGACTTCGCCACCGAGCCTTGTACATCGAATTGAAAGACGCTCTTTGCCGAGGATGTCCATTCTTCGCACAGTCGGAATTCGGAAGGCTCGCCTCTGCGCAGTCCCTGCCCCGGCCAGTCAGGCAGCGTGCGGGCAATGGCGCCGTCACGGACGAAATCCACATACACATGGTCGCGATCCGTCGGCCAGTGTTTGGTGAAATCGTTGAGAAACTGCGGCCAACTGGTGAGCCGATAGCGTTCAAAGTAACTCAGGGGGAAGGAAAAGGCATGGTCTATGCCCGCTATATACTGCACGTTTTGCCGGGCAAGATCGATGAGCCAGTTTGCCAACTCTGCACGCGTCCAGTAGGCCGGAGCGCCGTTCTGTCTCTGGGATGGACCGTCCTGTCGCTGGGGTGCGCTACCGGGGCGCGCGGAATAAGCTTGCAGGGACTTTAGCCTTGCGTTCGCCGCTTCTGCACCAGAGTAGTCAATACCGATAAAGAGGTCGAAGTCGGTCACTGCCGCGCGAATTCGATGACTCTCTGCCGCTCGCGATAAGGCATGACGATCGCGCCGGCATTCTCCAATTCGGTCACAACCTCACGCCGGGCTCTGCCGCGTGCAGTCGTATCGTCCGGGCCTTCGACTGCGAACAGCACTTGATCCGGAAGCAGATTGCGTTTCTTCAGCGCATTGACCCGCCAGATCCACTGTCCGCCATGGTCGATGATGCGCGCAGCCTCGCCATAGCCCAGGTTCAGCGGCTTGATGATCTTGACCGCATGCTCGTGCTCCATTGCCACGAACGGGAACTGTGCGTGGTACTCATCGTTGCCGATCCGTGCCGGGAGAAAGCGGTGATGCAGGTTCGCCTCGCGGAGCCAGCCGCGCACACCCCGATCCAGCATTTTCTCCTGATATTCGTGGGTGACGAAGTTACGCTCTACGTAATATTCGTAAAGGGCTGCGAGCTGCGCCCGCACGTCCGTGGCGAGCACGATCCGCGGTTCGCCGAAGCGCAGCATGGTTTCCCGAGGCTTGATGACCTCGTTCCAGAGCGCCAGCGCATTATCGTGGTCGAGGCCCTTGAGGCGGCGGTCGGTGCCCAGTCGCTTGAGCATCTCGTCTATCCGCGCCAACTCCTCGCGGAAAGTCCGCATCGCCGCGCGAAAGACCTTTGCATCGAGCTGCTCGAAAAAATTGGTAACCCTGGCGTAGCGGTTCATCAGCAGCTTGAAGCCGAAATACCGTGCCTTGGGAGCGAACAGCACGATGCCGACGTTGGCGAACTCCCCCGTTTCCACGAACGGCAGGAATCGCACGATTGCGTAATGGCATGCGGTATTTGTCATGGCGGCAGCAGCCAAAATGTTTCGTCAAATGCCCTGTCCAGCAGGGTTCTGGTGTCGGTGAGAGAGAAATCCAGCGGTATCGTTCGCTCGGGATCGACGAAGTACCACGCTTCGGGGATATTACCGCATGCTTCGGCCCAAATGCCAAGCGCCGCCCCAAGCCTCTCCACATAGGCGTCTTTGGCCAGGAAGTCGCTGAATAACAAGGGAATATCCTCGGCGAAAACATGCAGTTGGACGAAATCCCGTGGCGAAAAGACCGGATCGAAAGCCAAATTGTGGTCGATGACGACAAGCGAGCCATCGTTCTGAGGATTCCAGAGCAGGTTCGGGTTGCCGCCGGTTGCCGTCAGGTTGCGGTCGGCGTTATGGACCCACCAGTCGAAAACGAGCACGTCGCGCCGCAGCTTTTCGGAAACCAGTTCCCGGTGTACGTCCATAAGTTCGACTGCATTGACGCGGCGCGAAGCGAAGACCTCGCCCGATCCCAAGTCCCGTAGCCATCCCGTCGTATCGGCCTCGATGAGTTCATCGGGAACCGTTGCGATCACATAGGGGGCGATTGGCAGGCCAAGGCGCTCCGCCAACTGGGCGCACAACCATTCCGCAATCAGGCCCGAGCGCGTCGCGGAGTGGCCTTTCACGAAATAGACCTCGCCATCGTCGCCACGGCAGACATAGGGCTCGGTCCGTCCCTGGACGGAGCGTTCAAGGACTTCGACTATCGTCAGGTTCATGCGTCAGGTGGCCTCATGAATTGTCATCGCCAATCATTGATTTCGGATGGAGACTATTTCGCCTTGGTTAGGTTCTTGAGGGCGTCCGAAAGCAGGTCGAACAGTTGATGCCTCGTAACAGAATCGTCCTTCTCGGGAGAATCCGGCTGGCCGAAGAATTTTTCAGTCAGCTTTTCCTTGAGTTCGTGGCGTTTTGGTTCAGGAAGCTGGACGAGGTAGGCGTCGATTGAAGCAAGCTCAACTTGTACCTTGCGGTTCTGTTGCTCGCGACGGCGGTGTTTAGATGATTCCTGCGCCGCATATATAGCAGGGATCGCAATGACGAATACGGTCGCGAGACGAAAGGCGAATACCTTCCAGTCAAGCTCCGGATGTTCAAAGCTTTGATAGAAGCTGATACCCCCTACGACGATCATCGCCCCCATCAAAGAAAGAGCAATCCACCTTAGCAAATTGGCCGCAGATGCATCCTTGTCGGCAGTTGAGGCAAAGTGGCCGGAGAGAGACGCAGAACCAATGGCACCAAAAATGGCGTCGACTTCCTCTTTGCGCTTTTGGAAGAACTGCATGAACTCCTTGCTGGATTCCTTGTTTCCTTCTAAAAAGGCCACCCACTCCTTTTCGCGCTTTTCGTTGCCCTTGATAGCCTCGGCATCGAGGTTTTTCTGCTGGGTAGAAAACTCTGTAAGGAAACGCTGCGATGCTGCTGCGTACTCAGTTGCTCTGGTCGATTCAGTTTGGGAGAACTGCCTTTGAAAATCTGCGATTGACTGATCCAGCCGTGATTTCTGCTGGTCGATAGTTTGACGGAGTGACTCAACGTCTGCGGTTGAGGATTGAATTGTCCCCGTGAGCGATGTCAGCAGAGCTTCGACCTGCTGGCTGCGCTTGCGAAGATTCTCGACTTCATCGATTAGTCTTTGCTGGAATGCTGCTGCCGCATCAGCATGAGATTTCGATATCCCCTCTGGAGAGACTGCGTCGATCGGCCTAAGTACATTCAGAATTTCATCGACAGTGGTATTTGCGTTCTGAAGCTGCGACACATTTGCCGTTTGAGCGAAGTCGCGCGTGTACGTCGTCAAGTTAGAGAGCCAGCTACCGATATTGGCCCACGTGCTAGGGTGAAATAACTCGGGGTCCAACGACGACAACCGTGCGTCAAGTACTCGCAATGTTTTCTGAAGCCGCGCGAAGTTGGTCAAGTCCGTTGCGCTTAGAGATTCAGTTTTCACTGTATCAAGAAACCCAAGCGATTCCCGAAGGCGCTGATTAGCCTGTAGCGCCTCGAAGTTTTGCGTCCAGATTGACATGTGAACCCCCTACCGACTAATTGTGCGACATAGATGAGGACGTGGCACTAAAGGCTTGTTGAAGTATTGATTGCTTTAAACGCTCGGCGTGGATGAAATCGGCAGTGACCTGGGTTTCGAGTTCCTCGACGACGGAGAGGCGGCGGTCGACTTCTTCGACGATTTCTCGCTGACGCGCTAACGGAGGCACGGGGACGATGATCGATTTTATTTCGCCCAGATTGAGCCGTGGGCGACCAACGCCATGCATGCGCTCTTTGGTTGCCCGCCTTGTCTTGTCAGCGTTGAGTGCATACATCAGGTATTTGGGCAACACCGAACCACCAGCCTTAAAGCGGATGCAGTCGGCCTTGACGATTGCAGGGCCGATGTCGTCAGGAATCAGGCAAGCGCGTGGCAAGGTTTCTCCGAGTCCGGCGATGACCAAGTCGCCGGGGAAAACCCGATGTTTAGAGAGGCTGGCGAAATGATCCTCTGAGATGTGCGCCTTCTCATCGACAAACACCCCGTCGCCAATGTTCTGCAAGCGGATGACGCGCGGCCCTGTCGAAGTGTAATGCGCGGTTTTCAGCTTCGACCCGAAAGGGCCGTCTGTTATGGAATTCGGCTCTTTCGCAGCTAGCGCTTGAATCTCAGACTGTGTCCATCCATCCGTGCCACCGGAGCCATCCAGTTCGCCCAGTATTGCAGCGGAAAGAACACTTGCGCGGTAGCGCTTGAGGTTGGCCTGGGCGCGCTTGAGGGCGGCGACGCCGGCTTCGAGGCGGCTGAGGCGTTCTTCGATTTCGGCGACGATGCGGCGTTGATCGTCGAACGGTGCGATTGGGACGTTAACGTTACGAATGATCTCTTGGCTGATGTTGGGTTGCGCACCGCCTTTCCCAAGATTGACGAGAGTCTGTTTGTTTGCTGCAAGAAAGTGAAATAGATACTTCGTGTCGACTTCTGGTGGCAGGAAAATTCCGCATACCGCCTGATTCGTTGCAGCGTCCATGCCCAGAACTCCGAGCTTTCCGACAGTTGCACCGTAGAGCGCAATACAGAGAGTGCCCTTTGGAAATACCTTTGCGCTCGATCTACTTAGCCCATCAGATGTAATCGTCTCCTCGGTTTCAAAGACGACGCCATCATTTAGTTCACCTGATTTGACCCACGGTATTGCACCGCCAAAAAAGGCTGGATTGCCGCGCTTGGGCGTGCCACCACTCGCCGTTCGAGCAAAGTCACCAATTCGCTTCGTTGGCCAACTGCTCATTCCACCAGCACCCCATTCAATTCATCCATCACCGCCCACAGCCGCTCGCCGAAGACGCGGTAGGCCGGGCCGAGTTCGTTTCCTGCCTTCAGTGCATCGCGGTCGACGCTGCCGCTGGCGATGACGCGGTCGCGCATTTTCTCCAGCCAGGCGCGCTCCTCGTCGGTGAAGGCGATGCCCTGGGCCTTCTTGTTCGCCAGCCAGAGTTCGTAGCGGGCGAGGACGTGCTGCTCGAAGGGTTCCAGCACGGGCTCCTGGCCGAGGGTGAAGCGCACCAATGAAACGAGGTCGGTGAAGCGCTGGGTCTGGCCGGCAATCCTGCCGGGCACGGCCTTGGCGTAGGCGCCCCACAAGCGCTCGCGGGTCATGCGTTCGGGCGCGGACTTGAGCTTGTCTTCCAGGCTTTTCAGCATGTCTTCCGTCAGCCGCTGCCGGTAGGGGCGGCTGTAGAGCACCTGCAGGGCCTCGATCTCGGCGCGGTGCTGCTCGATGTAGGCGTGGAAGGACTGGATGAGGTGCTCGGCCTCGCGCTTGGCCTCTTCGCTCAGTTCGCTGGCGAGCAGCACGTCGAGGGTGGTGGTGTCGATGACCTGCTCGTTCTCCTGCTTGAGGCGCTCCAGCACTTCGCGCACGGCGGGCGCGTCGAAGGGGGCGCAGGCCTCGGCGGCCAGCCGGGCGCGGGCCTCGGCGAGGTCGGCTTCGGTGGGCGCGCCGGTGTTGGCGTTGCGGGCAGCCGCCGCGTGGATGCGGTCGGGGTCGAAGGCGGCGAGCAGCGCCTCGGCCATCTCGGCGAGGTTCCGGCCGCCGCTGGCTTCCTGCACGCGCTTGCGTTGCGCCGGGTCGATGTCGCGGTCGAGCCGGGCCA
>UBJH01000074.1_pt1 | contig 11702 bp, 11 predicted proteins | sample 2193721 | NCBI WGS metagenome assembly UBJH01 (sample SAMEA4703186, study PRJEB27089) | metagenome | reverse complement strand
GGATGAATATAATGCCGGAATGAGCAAGCGCAAATCCATATATATTCCTTTTGCACAGGCTATACCCAGGGTTGCCACAATTGACGCTGCTCACTGCCTGTATCTCACAAAAGGCAAATGCGGTGTATGCAAGAAAGTATGCGGGCCAAAAGCTGTTGATTATGAACAAAAAGATAAAGAAATCGAATTAAATGTGGGGTCGGTTATCCTTGCAACGGGTTTTAAACCATTTGACCCGTCCATTCTCAAGAATTACCGGTTCGATCATCCGGATGTCATAACATCGCTCCAGTTCGAGCGCCTCCTCAGTGCCAGCGGCCCTACCCAGGGACATGTCACGAAACAATCTGACGGCAAAGTTCCGAAAAATATTGCATTCATCCAGTGCGTGGGCTCACGAAATCCGCGCATAGATAGGAAGCACTGCTCCTCAGTGTGCTGTATGTATGCTACCAAAGAATCGATAATCGCAAAAGAGCATGATCCTGAACTAAATATTACTATTTTCCATATCGATATAAGGGCGTATGGCAAGAATTTTGAGGAATTCTACAACAGGGCCCAGAGGGAATATGGAATAAAATACATCAACTCCCGCCCGCCTGAAGTAGTCGTGGGCGCGAATAATGCCCTATCCCTGAAATACGAGGATTTCAACACAGGCGACCTTAAGACACAGGTTTTTGATCTTGTCGTTCTCTCAATTGGGCTTGATCCTGCTGATTCAACCCGCGAACTTGCGCAATCGTCGGGTATCGGGCTTGATGATTTTGGCAATATTGCTACAAGCATAGAGAAACCTGTTGAGTCAAGCGTTGCAGGTATATACGTATGCGGCGTAGCACAGGGACCAAAGGATATCCCTGATACCGTAGCACAGGCAAGCGCCGCCGCATCAAAGGCCGCAGCGCTCCTGTCAAGCGAGCGCGCAACGTTAATCAAAGAGAGAAAATTCCCTGATGAAAAGCAGCTTTCGCCTGACCCGCGCATAGGAGTATTCGTGTGCCATTGCGGAATAAATATCGGAAGCGTGGTCAATGTCCCCAATGTTGTGGAATATGCAAAAAACCTGCCTGGTGTAGCCCATGCCCAGGAGATGCTGTATGCATGTTCCTCTGATTCCCAGGTCACAATAAAAGATGCGATCGCAAAAAATGATCTGAACCGCGTGGTAGTTGCATCATGCACACCGCGCACACATGAGCCTTTATTCCAGAATACATGCCGCGAAGCAGGACTTAATCCATATTTATTCGAACTTGCCAATATCCGCGAACATTGCTCATGGGTTCACATGAAAGAAAAAGAAAGAGCTACCGAGAAAGCAAAAGGCATCGTGCAGATGGCAGTCGCAAAATCCGCCCTATTCCAGCCACTTTATAAACAGCAAGTGTCGCTTATTAATAAGGCTCTGGTACTTGGCGGTGGTGTTGCCGGCATGACTGCAGCGCTTGATATTGCCAATAATGGTTACCATGTGACAATTATCGAGAAGGAAAAAGAACTTGGCGGAATGCTTCGTGAAATGACAGAATTGTATGACGGAAAGAAGCCTGCTGATGTGCTAAAAGAACTCATAGGCAAAGTAAATGGAAATATAAACATCAGGGTAATAAATGAAGCAAAACTCCTTGCAGTCGAAGGTTATCTTGGTAACTTCAAAGGAGTTGTCCTTGCAAACGGGAAAGAGCTGCCAATAGATTTTGGTGCAGCAGTTATTGCTACTGGAGCCCGGAACCTTGAGCCATCCGGATTATTCAATTATGGAAAAGATAACAGCGTGGTTACGCAGGCACAATTTGAAAAAATGCTAGGCAAGGGCATCAGCGCGAATAATATTACTATGATCCAGTGTGTTGGAGCCCGGAATAAGGAAAGGGAATACTGCGGCCGAACGTGCTGTGTTGATGCGGCAAAAAACGCCATAAGGATAAAGAAAGCAAATAGCAAAGCAAATGTCTTTGTCCTGTATCGGGACATGAGAACTTACGGCGTGATGGAAAAACTCTATGAAAATGCCAGGGATCTTGGAGTAATATTTATTAAATACGAAGCCGAGATTCCGCCAAAAGTACAGGGCGGGTTTGTTTCAGTACATGATTCAATGCTCAATCAGGATATTGAATTGGCATCAGACCTTGTTGTCCTGAGCACGCCTCTTGTGGCAGGCGAAAATGATGAAATAAACCAGCTTTTCAAGATACCACTTGATAAGAACAAATTCTTCCTTGAAGCTCATCCCAAACTGCGGCCAGTGGATTTTGCAACTGATGGCGTATTCCTGTGTGGAAGCGCCCAGGCACCAAAACTCATAGATGAAGCCATATCGCAAGCAAGCGCCGCAGCATCTCGTGCCTGTACTATTTTATCAAGGAAATTCATTGAAACAGAGGGTGCTGTTTCAGTTGTGAACGAAGCTAAATGCATTGGCTGCGGTACATGTGTTACAGTGTGCCCGTATAATGCGCCTTCACTTTATGATGTGACCGTGAAAGCAGAAGAGGTCACATACATGACAAAGAAATCAAAAATAAACGCAGCATCCTGCAAAGGTTGCGGTTCATGTGCTGCAGCCTGTCCGGCAGGGGCTATCACAGCGCAGCACTTCTCCTCAAAAGAGATAGGCGAAGCGATTAATGCTTTCGATAGGGGTGTTAAGAGCATTTCAATCGAGAAAGGCGTCGTGGAGGTAACTGTATGAGTACGGAAGGAGCGACAGGAACACCAAAATCAGAGGGATGGGAACCAAATATCCTCGCATTTTGCTGTAACTGGTGTTCGTACGCAGGCGCAGATCTTGCAGGCGTGAGCAGGTTCCAGTATCCTCCAACTGTAAAAGTCCTGCGAGTTATGTGTTCCAGCAGAGTTGAACCAGCATTCATTCTAAAAGCATTAAAAGATGGAGCTGACGGCGTTCTTGTGGCTGGATGTCACATCGGTGACTGCCATTATATTGATGGAAATAAGAATGCACAGGTCAGGATAAATAATACTAAGAAAGCGCTGGAAAAACTCGGATTCGATAAGAGGCTCAGGCTTGAGTGGATCTCTGCCAGCGAAGGATTGCGATTCTCAGAAGTTATTCGAGATTTTACAGAAGAGATAAAGAGACTTGGAGAAAATCCGGTTAAGAAGATAAAGGAACCGCAGATAAAGGCGCCAAGAGTTGCGCCTCTGGAGGGCGCCAGCGCGCTGGCGGCTAATATTCAAGGAAGTGAAGTCAAATGAGTGATAATAAGGGCGATGAGAAACCTGTTGAATCAAAGGTTGATCAGGAAGAAAAACGGGTAGGAGTGTTCGTATGCGAATGCGGCGTTAATATCGGAGGTGTCGTAAATACAAAAGCAGTGGCCGAATACATCGGAACGCTGCCTGGTGTAAAAGTAACATCCGTTAACAAGTTCACATGTTCTGACTCAGGCCAGGCTGATATCCAGGCGAAGATAAAAGAACACAACTTAAACCGTGTGGTAGTTGCAGCGTGTTCTCCCAAGACGCATGAACCTACATTTCGTGCCTGTATCGAAGAGATGGGGTTGAACCAGTACTTCCTTGAATTCGTAAATATCAGGGACCACTGCTCATGGATACACATGTGGGAGAAGGAGAAAGCCACCGAGAAGGCAAAAGACCTTGTGAGAATGGGAGTTGAGCGATCAAAACTGCTTGAGCCATTGCAGGCAAGCGAAGTTCCGGTCATTGATAAGGCTCTTGTCATCGGTGCGGGGGTTGCTGGTATGCAATCTGCGCTTGATCTTGCTGATATGGGTTTCCAGGTGTATCTTGTGGAGAAGGAGCCTTCAATAGGCGGAAGGATGGCGCGATTTGATAAAGTGTTCCCCACGAATGACTGTTCAATATGTATCCTTGGTCCCAAGATGGTGGAAGTCGCGCGCAATAAGAATATCAAGATAATGAGCTATTCAGAAGTGAAAGCAGTAGACGGGTATGTTGGCAATTTCAACGTGAAGATAGAACATAAGCCCAGGTACCTTGATGTTGCAAAGTGTACAGGCTGTGCCAAGTGCAGCGAGGTCTGCCCTGTTGAAGTTCCATATGATTTCAATGAAGGATTTGGTACCCGCAAGGCGATATATGTTCCCTTCCCGCAGGCTGTTCCTCTTCGCGCCGTGCTTGATATGGAAAACTGCATTTCATGCAAAGCATGTGCAAAAGCATGTGAGAGCAAAGCGATAAACTATGATATGGAGCCTTCTTATACTGATATTAATGTTGGCGTTATCGTGGGAGCAGTGGGCTTTAAGACCTATGACCCCGAACCACGACATGATTTCGGATACGGGTTATATGATAATGTCATTACAGCGATGGAGTTCGAGCGACTTCTTAACGCAGCAGGGCCCACTGGCGGTCATGTAGTGCGGCCTTCGGATTGTAAGGAACCTATACGTGTGGGATTCGTGAACTGCGTTGGTTCAAGAGATAAGAATACCAATATCTACTGCTCTGGTGTGTGCTGCATGGTCACAATAAAGAACGCCCAGCTCCTTAAAGAGAAGCGGCCTGAAACAGACCAAACGATAATGTATATAGATATCAGGACACCCTTCAGGGGCTACGAGGAATCATACAACAGGTCAAGGAATCTTGGCGTTAAGTTTCTCAGGGGAAGACCTGTAGAAGTGAAAGAAGACCCTGTGACCAAAAATATCAAGGTGCGGGTCGAAGATACACTTGCCGGGGAAATGCGAAACCTTGAATTCGACCTTATGGTACTGGCTACAGGTATTGTCCCGAATGAAGGGATCGGCCAGATACAACAATTATTGAAATTATCAAAAGCGGCAGATGGGCTGCTGATGGAAGCGCATCCGAAACTCAAACCTGTTGATACTACTATTGATGGAGTTTTCCTGGCAGGCTGTGCTTCAGGGCCCAAGGATATTCCCTATGCAGTCTCCCAGGGCAGCGCATGCGCAGGCCGTGCAACTATCCTGCTTAAGAACAAAAAAGCTATAACTGAGGGCATAACAGCAGTTGTGAACCCGGATGTTTGCGTCGGATGCGAAGTATGCATACCAATGTGCCCATTCCAGGCCATTTCGATGGATGAAAAGGCCGGGAAGGCAAATGTTATGAAAGCGCTCTGCAAAGGTTGCGGAACATGTGTGGCAGCATGCCCGACTGGAGCGCTTGAGCAGAGCCACTTCAAGAATAACCAGATACTGGCACAGGTCAAGAATGTATTCAAGTTCCAGGAGGTAGCGGCATGAATACGGAAGCAGTAGCTTCAACAAAGACGAATGGTTGGGAGCCCAAAATCGTGGCCTTCTGCTGTAACTGGTGTTCATACGGAGGCGCAGATAGTGCAGGGATGGGAAGATTTCAGCAGCCCGCTTCAGCAAGGATCATACGCGTCATGTGTTCAGGCAGGATCGACCCGCTGCATGTTTTCAATGCATTCCTGGAGGGCGCTGATGCTGTGCTTGTGACAGGATGCCATATAGGCGATTGCCATTATGTTAACGGTAATGATAAGACAAGAATAAAATACAAATACCTTGAAAACGTGGTGCATGAGCTTGGTATTGAAAAAGAGAGGCTGCAACTTAACTGGATATCGGCAAGCGAAGGCGAGAAATTCGCAAATTTTATCAGGGATGTCACAGAGCAGATAAAGAAGCTTGGCCCGAGTCCCTTAAAACCTGAGGGGGTGGCGTAATGCAAAAAGGCGAGATGTATGTAGGCTGGTCAACAAAAGAGGACGTGAGAAAGCGCGGAGGGTCTGGAGGTCTTGTTACTTCCATGCTGGCTGCTGCTCTTGAAAAGAAGCTTGTGGATGCAGTTGTTGTGTTGAAAAAGATAAATGAATTCGAAGCAGTTCCGATAATAACTTCTGACGTGAATGAAGTGCTGAATTCTGCAGGTTCCCTGCACTCTGTGCCGAGCCATTTTGCAAAGCTGATCGCAAACAGGAACCTGTTAGTCGCACTCCCCGCAAAAGGATGTGATGTACGCGGGATAATCGAGCAGGGCAAACGCAATGCAATTAATCTTGATAATACTTTCATCGTGGGATTAAACTGCGGCGGGTCGATGCATCCTGTGGTTACACGCCAGATGCTTGAAGTGATGTACAAGATAAAGCCGGAAGATGTACATGGCGAAGAGATCGAGAAGGGAAAACTAATTTTTGAGACAAAGGACGGGAAAGAGAACGCCATTACTATCGATGAGCTTGAAGAAAAAGGGTACGGAAGGCGTGAAAGCTGCCGATACTGTACTATTAAGATACCCAATAATTCTGATATTGCCTGCGGAAACTGGGGCGTTACAGGAGAGCTTGCAGGAAAAGCCACATTTGTTGAGATAAACTCGGAAAAAGGCGCCAGGCTCCTTCAGAATGCAGTTGATGCCGGATATGTGCAGGTGCAAAAGCCGGATGAGAAAGGAGTTGCAATGCGCGCCAGGATAAAAGGCGTGATGGAAGGCCTTGGCCAGAAATGGAAAGAAAAAGTATTCGTTCCGATCGAAAATAACAGGCTTGAGTATTTCAGGAAGGAACTCGAACATTGCATCGACTGCGGCGCATGCAAGACAATTTGCCCCACATGTTCATGCGGCGATGTTTCAAAGTGCACAGAGTATCATTCCAGAGGCGATGCTTATAAGATGTCAATGTATCATCTCGTTCGCTTTTTGCACCTGGCAGATGCATGTATCGGGTGTGGGCAGTGCAGCGATGTGTGCCCGGTTGATATTCCACTTACAAGATTATACAGGAGGTTTGCAAATCCAGTGCAGGAACAATTGAAATATGAGCCGGGGATGGATATGCGAAAACCGCCTTATTTCGAGGTGAAGTTAAATGAGTGAAGATCAGGGTCTTAATCGGAACCGGAAGAAGGAAGAAGAAAGCAGTTTAACTCCGGATTTCTTTGGTCCATTGGGAAAGGGGATGCTGGCAAAAGAGGATATGAGAATTGATCAGGGATTGACTCCTCTGCAATTTGTTAATGAAATGCATGATGATAATTTCAATCCTTCCGGATTAACTACTTTGCATCCCTCTTATGATAATCGTACATTGAAGAAATCATCAGGGCTGACTCCCTTACGCCCGGACTGCAAGATTAACAGAATACGGGTGATCATATGAGCGATAATGTTTATTCAACCATATGTCCAGGCTGCAATTTCGGGTGTGGATTATATATCCGCGAGAATGATATCCTGGAAGTTGATTTCCGGAAATCATCACCTGCTAATGCTGGAAAGCTGTGCAGGTTCGGAATGAGCCTGCCGCGTTTCTATAAACCGGTAAAGTCAATTGTGGATGGCAAAGAAACAACTCTTGATGAGGCTGCAAAGGAAGCGGCAAAGCGAATTTTGGCAGGTAAGGGTTCTGTTGCATTTCTCTCATCTGGCAATACCACAAGTGAAGAGCTTCTTGCTTTCCAGAAGATAGCCGAATCATATTTATGCACAGGAGTAAATTTTGAGGCGATCCCGAAGGATGTATATCAGACGATAAGTGTAGGAATTCCATATAGCGATATCGAGGTTGCAAAGCATATCGTGCTTTTCATTGACCCATACGAGCAGTATCCTCTGATAGTACGGCGCCTGCTTTTGGCAAAGAACAAAGGTGCAAAAATAACGGCGGTCTGGTGGAAAGACCTGCCGCTGGCAAATGAAAACATAAGACCGGATCAAGTCTTAAAATTGCAGGTCACGAAAGATTCGGTCATTATTGCTGATTTCCATCCTTTCTCTGATATAGAGCAAGTTAAAAGCGTCCTGGCACTTGCGAAGAACGCTGGAGCAAAAGTAACGTTCCTTAAGCCCTTTGCGAATTCAACTGGGGCGTATATCCTGTCAAAGGATGCAAAACAAAAATCCCTGGCACAGCTTATTGATGATATAAACAAAGGAACGATCAAGACGCTTTTTGCTCTTGAATCTGATCCATCAGTGTTGATACCATCCGATACTCTTTCAAAGCTCACAAACCTGATAATCCAGACAGGACAGGAAGTTTCTGCAAAAGCCAATATCATTATTGCCCACGAGCCCATGTATAAGAAAAAAGGCACTCTAATAAACAATGAGGGCAGGGCGCAGGCACTTGGTGGCGCCGGGACGAATGGGCTTGAAGCTCTGGGGACCATTGCGGGCGCCAAATTTGATTTTAATGAACTTCACGAATCTGTAAAGAAATCAATAGGTATTACAGCGGTCGATGAATTTACTATCCCGAAATATGACAGACCCGCATACGGCGAAATACAGGCAGCGCCTAAACCATTGGAAGCAAAACCTGTTCTTATTTATGTGTATAATCCTTTTATGTGGTTTAACCTGGCTGATGATAATGATTTTGTGGAACTGAATTTGAATACTGTGAGGGCGCTTAAGCTTTTTAAGGGCGGGATCCTGAAGATAAAATCAAACGGCAGCGCAATCGAAAAGAAATTCAAAGTGGCGCCAGTACAGGATAATGTTCTGCTCACAGGGAAAAGTTTCGGGAAGAAGGGAATTATTACGCCAGTTGAGATTTCGAGGTGATGGGAATGGCTGAAAAAATAAAGAAACCAGAAAAAGCGCAAATGCAAAAGATCGATGATAGGGCAGCAAAGAAAGCGGCAAAAGCAACTTTGCAGGCGCTTGCACAGACAGATCCACAGAAGGCAGCGGCAGTTAAGGCGCCGTCAGCAGTCCAGAACGTGCAAAAACCAGAGGAAAAAGCTGTCCAGGCAATTCCAAAGGTGGAAGCTAAGGCGGAAGCAACTGCACCGGCAGCAAAACCCGAGGCGCCAAAAGCGGAAGCGGCAAAGGTAGAACCTGCATCTGAAGTAAAAACAGCAGCTTCAAAAGCCGAAGTAAAGAAGGAAGCTGACCCCAACAAGGAATTCGTTGATGGCATCATGACAGAGATGGCGCTCAAAGGGGCGTCAAAAAAGAGGCTTATCAAGATGCTGGGCGAGCAGTTCAATTTCGATAAGCAAAGAGTTATGTTCAAGCTCAAGAGGGCGCTGATAAGCGAGAGGTATGCGGCGTTGCACGCTGAGGCCGGACATTAATTTATGTATATTATTGAAAAAACTATTAAAACTCGAAAACTCTCCACAATTATACGCAAAACCTTTACGCGTTCCACTTGCAGGCATATGGGAAATATATTTTGAGAAAAGATGGCGTGTGCTTTTTGAAATAGATGAAAGCAATAAATCAATTATTATTGTGGGATTCAAACACAAGGATGAAATGACTTAAAAATTATTCCTTTATTAATGCACGAAGTTTTTTGTAATTACCTGCTTTATAATCCTCTCGACTTTCTTTAATCTGTTCGATAAGTTCAGAATCTGAAAGAACTTCAATAGTAGATTTCATGGATTCATACTCATCACTGGAAATAGTTACCCAGTGCGCTTTATGTTCCGAAGAGACTTCAATTACACTATTCATTATGTACTCTTTATTACCTTATTCTATATTTAAGCATTGTTTCTCAATTACTATTAAAATAAATAAATATAGTAAAACCTCCCACCTGTTCTGCATCATTATTGTGCAAAGGAAGTTCTGGGTATTTCAATACCAATATGTTTATTTACCATTTAATTTGAAGAGGATACGGTGTTCTTTTAAATTTAAAATATCTTCTGTCATGACTTCACTTCCTATTCAACAAACAGTCCTTCTTGCATACTGATGAATATCTTTCGTAACTCTGAGTTTGTTAACGGTTCATCCAAGGTTTTTTTAATCCCCAGGTCTTCAAGTATTTTCCTATAATTTTCGCTCATTTTTCCTCTTGTATTTCGTTTTCCAATTTTTCTGTGCTGTCTTAAAAAAGAAAAAAAATTGTTACTGCAATATTTCAGGATGTTTTGTTTTCAGTATGTTACCAACAACTTTATTTCCATATTTCTTTTTGTTCTCAGACGTTGTCGCCATTTTTATATCCTTGATCATTCCTAATTTATTATCATAATAATGAATAATCTTCATTCTATAAAAAATGGCGCATGTATCCCAGAACATGTTCCAGATAGCTTTTTTATTAACATGGCTATCAAAGTTCATGTTGATCTCAACCGGCGCATCTGTGATCTTATAACCCAATCTATATGCATTTGCCAATATCTCAATATCAAAAGCATATTTTTTGACCAAAACCATTGGACATATATCTTCTAGAACTGTTCTTTTATATATTTTCAATCCGACCTGGGTATCTTTTACCTTGATCCCAAATAATATCTTTACGAACCTATAATATATTTCACTGAATATTTTTCTATTGATAGGATAATTAATTCTTGAATCAGGATGTCTCTTTGATCCTACCACAACATCGGCATTTGTCCTTTCCATTTCTTTAATAAATGTCAATATCTGTCTTGGGTGAATATTCATATCCGCATCTATAAAGGCGACAATGTCTCCTCCTGTATGTCGAAACCCGTATCTTAAAGCATATCCTTTTCCTTGATTACACCCATAATTTATTATTCTTACATTACTATGTCCTCTGGCAAATTCCTGCACCAACTCATAAGTTCCATCAAGACTGCCATCATCTACAATTATTATCTCATGATGTATTCCTTTTAAAGAAGTTTCACACTCCTTAATAGTCTCAAGGATCATTTTATTTTCATTATAGGCAGGAATTACAACAGATACACTCATCCATGTCTTATTTATCATCAATAACACAACCTTTATTCAATTAATTTATTACAATGCAACTTCAGTACAAAAAAATATATTAATTATTTTATATTTAATCTTCCGGGATATCATGTGCCCGATGTAGCATTATTCAAATCAATTTCACCGTTCGATGCACGTTTCATCAGAACCAGATCACCGGCATCTGCATGTATTCCATTGTTGTTCAAATCATATCTGGAATCAGATGTGATTTCGCCTATTGATGCCTGTTTCATAAGAGCCAGATCACCGGCATCTGCCGATACACTATTACCGTTCAGATCTCCTCTTAGCAACAGTTGTGGCTCGGGTTTTATATAAAATCTTTTAGTGGAAATTTTTTCTATTCTAATCCTTTCAGAAGATGGATCTCTGTTTGAATATTCTGCAGTCGCCTCATATATTCCAGGTACAACCTGTCTTCCACTAACATCTTTCTGATCCCATGAATTTTCAATGGTTTTCAGGAACCTGAGTGGTTCGAAAGAATCTCCACAACCACCATATCCATAACCATATCCAAAAGTGCAATCCTGAGATATTTTATTTACTACTTTCTCTGTACCCATATTTTTTATTTCCCAATTATTAACATTTACAAAAATTGAATAGGTACCCATATTCATGAAGGTAACGTCTACATTTTCTCCATATTTATAGACCTTATTGCCAGTATATAAAATCGGTTTATCATGCCTTTTTCCTCTCAAGAATTCAACTGAAATCCCTTTCAGATTTTTCCTATCTTCCCCCTGATAAATTTTTTGTATATATTTTCCCTCAGGTACATCATCTATGTTCCATTCAAACGTATATGATACGCCAGATCCTATTTTCAATAATTCTGCTGAAGAACGCTCCTGCGAGGTATATACATCTTTTCCTTTTTCATCTGATACTGTCAGGGAGTTGAGTACATACACTGGTTTATCTCCAACATTTTTGACTTCTAATCTTACACTGTCGTTTTGCTGATCTACATGCACATCCACGTTCGCAGATGCCATAGCAGGGAA
>UBJH01002538.1_pt1 | contig 11715 bp, 9 predicted proteins | sample 2193721 | NCBI WGS metagenome assembly UBJH01 (sample SAMEA4703186, study PRJEB27089) | metagenome | reverse complement strand
GCCCGGCCGCGGCCACCCGCCCGGCAAGTATGTTCGTTTCCCCTAGAAACTCCGCGACAAACCTCGATCGCGGCGCGCTGTACAACTCTCGCGGCGGCCCGATCTGCACCACCCGCCCGGCCGACATGACCGCCACGCGGTCAGCCATACTCAGCGCTTCCTTCTGATCGTGGGTCACGTACACCGTGGTGATCCCGGTCTGCTTGCAGATGCGACGGATCTCGCCCCGCAGTTCAAGCCGTAGTTTCGCGTCCAGGTTCGAAAGCGGCTCGTCCAGCAGGAGCACGTTGGGCCGGATCACCATCGCCCGCGCGAGCGCGACCCGTTGCTGCTGACCGCCGGAAAGCTGCGTCGGACGACGGGCGGCCAGGGCTTCCATCCGCACGGCCGCGAGCGCTTCGGCCACGCGTCGGGCCCGCTCGGCGCTCTCGACTCTGCGAACTTCCAGGCCAAACGCCACGTTCTGCTCAACCGTCATGTGCGGCCAGAGGGCGTAGGACTGAAAGACCATCCCGGTGTTTCGTTTTTCCGCGGCCAGGTGCGTCACGTCGCGTTCGACGCCGTCCTCGCGGAACAGGATTCGCCCGGAGGTCGGCTCGATGAATCCGGCGATCATCCGGAGCAGCGTGGTCTTTCCGCACCCCGAAGGCCCCAGCAGAAAGAACAACTCGCCCGGCTCGATGGTCAGCGTCACGCCGTCCACCGCCGCGGCGGCCTTCACGCCGGCGGTGGGGGGGAAGGTCTTCCCCAGATCCTGAATATCGATCGCGGTTGACACGGGTGGAGAGAATAGCAGACGCGGCGCGCGGCGTGGGAATGCCGCGGGCGGGTCGTGTGTAGGATCGCGGCATGTCGCGCGGCGAGAACCCATCCCGGCTGGTCGAACGCCTTCGCAAGTTTCGGGCGCCCGCCCCCAGAGACCGTTCGATCGGTTCCGAAGTCGATCGGGTAGTGCGCGAAGCGGCGAAGCGAAACAACTCCGCGGGCGGGATGAGCGCGGCGTGGCAGGAACTGGCCCCGGCGCGGGGCGTGTCTCGCGTCGAAAAACTGACCCCCGGCGGAGTGCTGGTGGTCAGGGCCACGGACGCGGGCGCACGCTACGAACTGGATGTCTGGCTGCGCTCGGGAGGGCTCGAAGCCTTGCGGGCCCGGTGCAAGACCACGCTGCGGCGGGTGAAGATCGAACTCGGCGGGGTGTGATCACCGCGTCATCGCGCGGAGGAACGCCCCGGCACGGTGCGACCATGTGTGCTCACGGCGGATTCGCGAAAGCGCGCGCCGTCCCACCGATTCCCGGAGCGACTCGTCGCGTTGCAGCGATCGGAGCATGGCCGCGGCCTGATGGGGCGCATCGAACAAGAGGATCTCTTCGCCCGGCTCGAAACATTCCGACACGCCCGCCCGCCGCGCCATGAGGCACGGCACGCCGCACGCGCCGATCTCGAAGGGCTTGAGGTTGATCCCGACATCGTCCTGCCATCGCATCACGTTGAGCGACGCGGCGGCGCGACAATACACCCGCGCCATTTCCTCGAAGGGAATCTCGCCCAGGCGGTCGCCATGGACCGGCCACCGATCCGACATCGCGCCGAAGACGGCGACGTTGAAGCGGCGTGAGAGCCACGCGATGGTGAACGCTCGCTCGTGCGCCTCGACCGAGCGGATAAGAGCCGTCGCCCGAACGTACAGGCGCGGATCCGCCAGCAGAGTCCGCGCCGCCTCGGCGGCGAATCCGCTCCGCACGGATATCGTGTCCAGCCGATCGAGCATCGGCGCGTGACGTTCTTCCAGTTGCGACGCGAGAAGTTCGCGCAGCAGCGGTCTGAGTGCGTGGGGCGCGGCCTCGTCGAGGCGCGACGTGGCGAGGGCCGCGGCCTCACGGCGCAGGCCCTCCATGTCCGGCTCGTCGCGTTCGAGTTCGCGCAGCGCGCGGTCGGTGGGCGGCGGATCCCCGGGGCCGCACGAGGCGACAAGGTCGTACCGGCGCGGCTCGTCTCGGGGCCGGAAGGTGCCTTCGTCCACGGCGTAAGGAATGGCGACCGATCTGCCGAATCCGAGCACCTCGGTCATCTCCCGCGCGGTCGAAGCGTTGTTGACCGCATGCACCAGCGACGGGCAGCGGAGCATCGGGTTGCCGAAGTGCGCGGCCCAGGATCCCTCCGCGGCCCAGTGCGGCGCATCCAGCCACCAGCAGCAGTGGGGGAGGTCGAGCATGCCGAAAACAGATCGCGCCGCGCCTTCGACCGCGCCACCGGCGAAGGTCGTGAGCGCGTTCCCCCACATCGCGATGGAGGCGTCCGGTTGGTGCCGGACGACCAACTCCCGCAGCACCGCGGCGGACTCGGTCATCACGCGCGAGCGCGGCGCGCCCGGCCTGTTGAGCGCCTCCCAGAATGGCGCGAGTTCGAGTACGAGCGGCTCGTGTCCGGCCTTCGCAAGGCCACGGACCAGCCCGAGGAAGATCGAGCGTGAGTTGGCGCCGGGTTGGAGGAGCACCAGGACTCGCACGCCACACTATCGGCGCGATCACGCGAGTCGGGCAAGGCAATCACCGGCTAGGGAAGCCCGCCCACCCCGGTCGCCGAGTTCGAGAGCATCCGGATGGAAACGACCCGCCACCGGCCGCCCTCGGGGCGGAAGTCCACCCGCCACCACGAGAGCAGCAATCCTCCCGACTCGGCGGTCACGCGAACCTTGATCTGCGCGCTCGCCAACCCGTCGTCGTACACGGCGCTCTGGGTTTCGAGGATGCCGTACTCCTTCACCTTGAATGGGCCGCGGTCGGAGAAGTCCCGCTCGACCCGATCGAGAATCTCACTCGCGTCGAGTTCAGGCCCGTTGGAAGCAAGGCGAAGCACGCACTCGAAGGCCAGCGCGGAGCGTAACGCCGGTACATCGGCCGCCGCCACGTCGCGTACAAGTTGCTTCGCCGCTTCGCGCACGGCCTCCCGCCCCGTCGTGATCGCCGAAGCGAGAACCAGGACCCCGACCGCAAGGGCGAGGAGCAGGCCGCAGGATCCTCTCGCGCGCGCCGAATTGCCGCGGTTGGAGAGGACGATCCAGCACAACCCCGCCGCGATCGCCAGGAGCAGCACCACCGGCCAGGGGGATTCCAGCAGCATCCTTGACAGGAATGGCGAAGCGGGGAGCGGTGCGGGGTCGGGAATCGCCAACGGTCCCTGGGCCAGGAGCAAAAGTGGTGGGGGAGTGTTGGGGAGAAGGTCGGGAATCGTGTTCATGTTTCGAGTGGAACCGGCGTGAAGGCCGATCACACGGAGGCGGGGCGACGAGCCTCGCGCGATGTCGTGCGCACACGCTTCGGAGTTGTACCGGCTGGGTGCGTCGAGGGTTCGGAGAATCGGTGACAAGGAGCGCGACCATTCCGGCCAATCCGCGGGTTCTCGAAGGGAACCTGCGCGCCTTGGGAGTTCGCAGCGCCCGCGCGGCGGCGGCGATCCGTCACGCATCCGCCGATCCGTCCGTTGAACTGACCATCGCCGATGACGGGGGCGTCACGGGCACGCTCGCGCGTGCGGGCGTAACCCGGCAACTCGCCAGCCGCCGGGGGCCGATCGCGGAGGGCGAGAAACTCGCGGCCGGGGTGGACGTGCTCGCCAACGCGGCGGTCGTGGTCATGGGCCTGGGCCTGGGCCATCACGTGGCGGCGCTGGCGCGCCGGCTGAAGCAGCACGGCGCGATCGTGGTCTTCGAGCCCGATGTTGCGTTGCTGCGCGCGCTGCTGGAGCGCGTGGACATGACCGCCTGGCTGCGCCCCGGCGGCGCCGTTCTGCTGACCGATCCTGACGATACCGGGTCGATTGCCGAGGCCACCCGCGGCATCGAGGCGGTGCTCGCCACGGGAACGGTTTTCCTGGATCACCCCCCGAGCGTGGCGCGCCTGGGCGTCGCGCGCGACCGCTTCGCCGCGGCCTTTGCGAATGTCATGAAGGCGGTGCGGACCAACGTCGTGACCACGCTGGTGCAGGTCGATGTGACGGTGCGCAACCTGCTCCAGAACGCGCGGTGGTACGCCACCGTGCCCGGCGTCGCGGAGTTGGTCGGGTCGCAGCGCGGACGCCCCGCGGTCGTGGTAGCCGCCGGGCCGAGTTTGCGCCGCAACATCGACCTATTGGCCCGTCCGGAACTCCGCGAGCGCGTGGTGGTGATCGCCGTGCAGACCGTGCTCAAGCAACTGCTCGCCCGGGGCATACGGCCCGACTACGTGACCGCGCTGGACTATCACGAGATCAGCGCGCGTTTCTACGAAGGACTCACCGCCGGAGACGTCGAGGGCGTCACGCTCGTGGTGGAGCCCAAGGCGAATCCGGCGATTCTCGAGGCCTTCCCGGGCAAGATCCGTTGCGTGGGCGACGACACCTCCGACAAGATCCTCGGTCCCGCGCTGCACCGCGAGATGGGACGCATTCAGCCGGGCGCGACGGTCGCGCACCTGGCGTACTACCTGGCGCGGCACCTGGGGTGCGACCCGGTCATTCTCGTCGGCCAGGACCTGGGCTTTACCGACGGCCAGTACTACGGCCCGGGCGCGGCGATCCACCAGGTGTGGGCCGGCGAACTCAACGAGTTCAACACGCTCGAAATGCTGGAGTGGCAACGGATCGCGCGGATGCGCAGTCTGCTCCGCAAGGCGACCGACGTGCACGGGCGCGAGATCTACACCGATGAGCAGATGAGCACGTACCTCGTGCAGTTCGAGCGCGACTTCCTCCGCGACAAAGAGCGCCAGTTTACAACCATCGACGCGACCGAGGGCGGCGTGCGAAAGCAGCACGCGACCGTCATGTCGCTGGCCAAGGCGCTGGAGATGTACGGGAACAATCCTCGCGGAGATCGCCCCGCCCGGGCAAACGGCCCGACCCCGATCCCCGCCGCGCCGCGGCTGCGCGAGTTGGAGGCACGGTTCCAGGAACTCCGGCGCGGGGCCGGTCGCATCGCCGAACTGGGCCGGCGGGCCGAGGGGGTGCTCCGCGAGATGCTCGCCGACCAGAGCGACCAGGCCCGCGTGAACGAACTGATCGCGCGCGTGAACGAGATCGGGGTGGAAGCCGCGGAGAGCCCCGCCTACTGGCTCGTGCAGCACATCAACCAGACCGGCCAACTCAACCGCTACAAGGCGGACCGTGCGATCGGAGTTGATGACACGCTCTCGGGGTTCGACCGTCAGCGCAAGGAGATCGAGCGGGACATCCGCAACGTCAACTGGCTGGCGGACGCCGCGACGCTCGTGACGGGGATGCTCGACGAGGCGCTGGTCGCGCTCAAGTCCGGCAAGGCACGCACGCGCGAGGTGCCTCACGCGGGCACGGGCTCCGCGGGCCCGCGCCGGCGCGTGTGGGCGTGTGTGCTTGTGGATCACGAGCGAGGCGGGCTCGGCATCTCTCGCGATCTCTCACGCCCATTCCTGCTCGGGCACAATCCGCTGCAACTCCTGCTCGCGCGGCTGGCGCGATGCGCGCGGCTGGAGGGGGTGCTGCTCCACTGCCTCAACATCGACGCGGCGAAGGCGATCGCGGGCCACACGCCCACGGGCCTGCGGGTTGAGTTCACGCGGACATCGGCTTCGCACTCAGAAACCGCCACGCGTGTCGCCGCGGGGCGCGCGTGGGCTCGTCATTGCTGGCGCGGCGGGCTGGCGAATCTCTCCTGCTACGACGAGGTGCTCGACGCGCCGGGGCTGGCGTCGGAGATGGTGTCGCGCGGCATCGACGCGGCCGTTGTTCTCGGGGCCGACTGGGCGCTCGCCGATCCTCGCCTCATCGACGAGGTCATCGAGCGGCACGAAGAGCGTCCCGACGGCAATGCCATGACGTTTACGCAGGCCGCGCCCGGACTGGCCGGATGCCTGCTCGCGCGGAGCGTGGTCGAGGAGATGGCGCGCGTCGGCGGCTCGGGGGCGACGGTGGGGGCGCTGCTGGGATATCACCCGGTGGCCCCGCAGGGCGATCCCATCGCCAAGCCCGCGTGCGTTTCGGTGCCCCCGTCGGTGCGAGACGCCTTGATGCGGTGCATCCCCGATACGCACAAGAACTTCGCGCGGCTCGCGGAAGCGCTCCGACCGCTCGGCGATCGCGTGCTCGACGCCGGCGCCGCGGAGATCGCCGCGGCGCTGCGGGCCGCGGGCCTCTTCGAAGATGGGCCCGTCGAGGCGGTGACGATGCGGCTGCGCTTTGACTCTCCGCGCGGCCTGACGGGGCTGGAACTCCGGCACGCGATCGGGTCTGGCGACTCGCCCGCCGTCACGTTCGTCGGCGACGGCTGTGATGTGCTCGACGTACCGGGGTTGACCGAACTGGTCGCGAGCGCGAAGGCGTGGGGGGCCGCGGCGGTCCATATTCGCACGGCTCTGACTCGTGCCGGGAGCGCGGACCGGCGTGCACTCTCGCTCGCGGATGTCGTGAGCGTGGACTTGCTCGCCGAGAGCGCCACGGCGTACCTGGCGATCACGGATCGCGAGGGCTTTGACACCGCCCGGAGCGAACTCGCGCGGCTGGTGAACCGATCTCTCGAACGGCCCTGCGGGGGCGAGCGGAACCGCGCGTGGCCGAGCCCGTGGGTGGTGCCGAGAATCACGCGCCGCGACGAGGTATTCGAACAGGTCGAATCGTTCTACAACCGATGGCTTCTCGGCTGCGGCGCGTGCGTGATCGATCCGCTTCCCCGCGCGATCGATGGAGCCCGAATCGAGCCGCTCCCGCTTCCGGCGCCGGCGCGACGACGGATGGAGTGGTCGAGAGTCCTGCTCGATTCTCGCGGGACACAATCGCCGATCCAAGCCGAGCAACTCGCGGAGGCGCGGGCATGAACGCCATCGCGATCATCCTCGCCCGTTCCGGGAGCAAGGGGGTGCCGGGGAAGAACGTGCGCGAGGTCGCCGGGCGGCCGTGCATCGCGTGGACGATCGACCACGCGTTGCGCTCGCGCTGTGTATCTCGGGTGGTGGTTTCGACCGACGATGCTCGGGCCGCGGCCGTGGCCCGCGAGATGGGCGCCGATGTCGTAGACCGGCCGATCGATCTCGCCACCGACTCGGCCCGCGTGGACGACGCCGCGCGGCACGCCGCGCATCAGACCGCGCCCGCCGGTGAGCCCGGCTCGCTCTGGGTGATCTTGTACGCCAATGTTCCGGTACGTCCCGCGGACCTCATCGACCGCGCGGTGAACCTGCTCGAACGCGGCGGCGACAGCGTTCAGAGTTACCAACCGGTCGGAAAGCACCACCCGTGGTGGACGGCGCGGCTATCCGAGGATGGCCAGGTGCGGCCGTGGGAAGGTGACGTCCTGAACCATGGCATTTTTCGCCGCCAGGATCTTCCGCCGGCGTTCATCCCTGATGGCGGCGTGATCGCCCTGACCCGGGCGGCGCTCATGCTCGATATTCTCGGTGTCGCCCCCGGCCCCCACGCGTTCTTCGGCAAGGACCGACGCGGCGTGATCAACCCCGAAGGCAGCGTCATCGACATCGACTCTGAGGCCGATTTCCTCGTTGCCGATGCCGTACTGCGGGGAGGCGCTCGATGAAGATCGGCGCTCGCGAGATCGGGACGGGTCACCCGCCGTATGTCATCGCCGAGATCGGCGTAAACCACGACGGCTCCCGGGATCGCGCACTGGAACTCACGCGCCTCGCGGCCGAGGCGGGGGCCGACGCGGTGAAGTTCCAGTTGTTCGAGGCCGACCGGCTGATGAGCCGTGCGGCAAAACTCGCGGCGTACCAGAAGGCCGCGGGTGAGAGCGACCCGGTCGAGATGCTGCGGCGGCTGGAACTCTCGATCGACGATCTCGCGCCCTGCGTAGGGGAGGCGCACCGCCTAGGCGTTCACGCGATCGTGAGCGTCTTCAGCGTGGAACTCGTCCCGGTGGCGGAGCGTCTGCCGTGGGATGCGTACAAGTCGGCGAGCCCGGACATCATCAACAAGCCGCTCCTGGACGCGATGGCGGCAACGGGGAAGCCGCTGATCGTGAGCACCGGGGCGAGCACTCTGGAGGAAGTGGTGCGCGCGGTCGAGTGGCTCGCACCGATTCACGACCGGCTGGCGCTGCTCCAGTGCGTGAGTTGCTACCCCACCGAGGAGTCGGACGCGGAACTGGGGGGTATCGCGGTCCTTCGCTCGATGTTTGACGGGCCGGTGGGGTACAGCGATCACACCAGGTCCGAGCGGATGTCGAGCCTGGCGGTCGGCGCCGGGGCGTGCGTGCTGGAGAAGCACTTCACGGACGATCGCACCAGGCGCGGGCCGGATCACGCGGCGTCTCTGGAACCGGCGATGATGAGTCGCTATGTGAGTGCCGGTGCGTCACCGCGACGCCTTCCAATACACAGCGAAAAGCGTGTGCTCGGGATTGAGCAGGACGTTCGGACGGTTTCGCGACAGTCGCTCGTGGCAAAGAGGGAGTTGCCCGCAGGAACGGTGATCTCAGGGGGGGACTTGACCATCAAGCGACCCGGAACGGGCTTGCCCCCGTATGAACTTGATCGGGTGGTGGGGGCAACGTTGCTCGCCCCGCTCGAATCCGATATGCCGCTGCGGCCCTTTCACCTGAGGCTAAACCAGGAGGCCTCGGCCTAGGATTGGCGCATGGTGTCGCGAGGCAAGCAAGTTGTTGAAGCGGTCTATGAGAATGGGGTGTTGCGGCCCCAGAGTGGCTCAACCTGCGCGAGCACGAGAGAGTCCGGCTGACGGTCGAATCGCCCTCCACCCCCACGCCCGAGCAACGTGAGCAAGCCATGAGGAGGTTTGAGGAAGGCGTTCGAGCCATGAACTTCCGCTCCACCGGGCCCTATCCCACTCGCGATGACCGTTCCCGTTGACCTTCCACCGTCCCAGCAGACCCGCACCCGCATCGCGGTCGTCACCGGCTCGCGCGCCGAGTTCGGGTTGCTGCGGCCTGTCATGAAGGCCGTCGAGAAGCATCCGCATCTGGAACTCGCCGTGATCGCCGCGGGGTCGCACCTGGTGTCGCCGGGGCTGACGTATCACGAGGTGAAGAAGGAGTTCCTGATCGCCGCGGCGATCCCCATGCAGGTGGCCGGCCGTACCGGCCGTGCGGCGGATGTCGAGGCCGTGGGCATCGGCGTGTCGCGCTTCGGGCGGATGTTTGAGCAACTGAAGCCCGGCTGGGTCGTGGTGTTGGGCGACCGCATCGAGGCCTTCGCCGGCGCGGCCGCCGCGGGCATCGGCGGGTTCGCGCTGGCGCACATCCACGGCGGGGACCGGGCCGAGGGCGTCGCCGACGAGGCCATGCGCCACGCGATCTCCAAGATGGCGCACCTGCATTTCCCCGCGACGGCGGCGAGCGGCGAGCGTCTGTTGCGGATGGGCGAGGACCCGGCGCGGGTGCATGTGGTCGGATCGCCCGCGATCGACGATCTGGCGGCGATCACATCACTGAACGACACCGCGTTCGCGGAGTTGGGCTCGCCCACCGTGCTGTTCCTGATGCACCCGATCGGGCGCGACGACGAGACGGAAGAGGCCGCGGCGGCGCAGGTGCTCGAAGGACTCTCCGGCGCGCGTGTGCTCGCGCTGCACCCGAACCTCGATCCGGGGCGCGACGGCACGCTCCGCGCGATTCTCGGCGCGACGGGCGTCGTGGAACGGGCGCACCTTCCACGGGCGCAGTTTGTCGGCGTGCTCAAGCGCCTGGCGAGCGGCGGGGGGGTGATGGTCGGCAACAGTTCGGCGGCCTTGATCGAGGCGGCGGCGATCGGGCTTCCGGCGGTGGACGTCGGGCGTCGCCAGGCGGGGCGCGAGCGCTGCGGAAATGTCATTCACGTGGAACGCGAAGGCGCGGAAGACGTGCGTGCCGCGGTCTCCAAAGCCCGCACGCTGCGCGGCCCGCACGCCCATCCCTTCGGCAAGGGGAACGCGGGAGAACGAATCGCGGCCATCCTCGCGGCGGCGGGCCCCGAAGGCCGCGACTCGCTCCGCAAGCGGTGCACGTACTGACGACATGGAGTATCCGGAAATGCGCGACTCGAACCTCGCCGTCGTCGTCTGCACGCACGTCGCGCGCCAGCGCCGGCCGATTCTCTGTGCGGTGCGTGATACCCCGTTGGACAGCGCCGACAGCGGGTGGCAGGTGCACTGCGGGCACGGAGATCATTCGAGTCCAGACACGTGAGTCGTCTGGGCCTTGAGGAAGTTTGCGCGCGACCGATCGCTGATTGCCATACTTTCTCTCTCCGTAGGCACCATCGCGGAGCGAGCACGTGAGCATGGACATGCCGGGATCGCCCGTCCACGAGAAAACCCCGCCGAAAGCGGGGGCTGTTGACCGGTTCATTGGAGCGGCTCAATCCTCGGGAATCTCCTCCGACGTCACGATCTCCCGGAACGTCATGCGGAGTTTCTTGGTGATCGGGCCCTCGCCCTCGCTGATGCGCGTCTCGTCGATCTGCGGGACGGCGATGATCTCCGCGGCCGTGCCGGTCAGGAACATCTCGTCGGCCGCGAGCAGGAACTCCAGGCGCATCATCCGCTCCTCGACGTCCAGGCCGCAGCGCGGGGCCAGAGTGTCGATCACGAAGCGGCGGGTGACGCCCTCGAGCAGGCCGCCGGCGACCTTGTCGTTCTCGCCGCTCACGGGCGGGGGTGTGTAGATCTTGCCGTCCTTGATCACGAAGATGTTGTCGCCGGTGCACTCGGTGACCCATCCCTCGGGTGAGAGCATGACCGCCTCGTGGCAGCCGTGCTCGATGGCCTCGACCTTGGCGAGGATGTTGTTCAGGTAGTTCAGGCTCTTGATCCGAGGATCGAGGCACGCCACCGGCGTCTTGGGCCGCTTGGCGACGATGACCTTCATGCCCGACTCGTAGAACTCCGGCGGGTAGAGGGCGATCTGGTCGGCGATGCAGATGACGCCGGGGACGGGGCACTTGCGCGGGTCCAGCCCCAGCGTGCCGTAGCCGCGGGTGATCACCAGGCGGATGTAGCCGTCGGAGATTCCGTTGGCGGCGATGCAGTCGCGCTGGATCTGGACCATGTCGTCGGGTGAGACGGGGATGCGCAGGTGGATTTTCTCGGCGCATTTGTACAGGCGCGACATGTGCGACTGGCACTTGAAGATCTTGCCGTTGTAGACGCGGATGCCCTCGAAGACGCCGTCGCCGTAGAGCAGGCCGTGGTCGTACACGCTGACCATCGCCTTGCTCTTGGGCTGGAGTTGGCCGTTGACCCAGATGAAGGGCTTATCGCCCACGCCCGCATCGCCCGCCCAGATGTGGCGGAGGGCGAGGCTGGGGAGTTTCTTCACGTCCACGCGCGGTGTCTTCGCGGCCTTGGCCTTGGTCTTCGCGGAGGCCTGCTGCTCGCGCGTGCCCGGGGTCTTGCGTGTGGTTGAACGCGACGCGGCTCTCACGGTCATGGCAGGTCTCCTTGGTGCGAAGCCACCGCGCACGCGCGCGACGGACACGGAATCGTAGAAGCGCGAGATGCGATTTGCACGCGGCGCATTATGCGCGGCGCTCACGCGCGAAGTTCCGCACCCAGTTCCCGTCTCAGCACGCCCACCAGCGTCTCCACCGGGCCGTCCACTTCCTCGTGACGCAGCGTGCGGGCCGGATCGCGGTACGACAGCCGCAGCGTCACCGACTTGCGGCCCTTCCCGACCTGGGCCCCGCGGAACGTCCCCACAAACGACACGCCCTCGAACGGCGGAGCCGCGTTCGCTCGCACGGCCCGCTCGACCGCGGCC
>UBJH01003998.1_pt1 | contig 11736 bp, 7 predicted proteins | sample 2193721 | NCBI WGS metagenome assembly UBJH01 (sample SAMEA4703186, study PRJEB27089) | metagenome | reverse complement strand
TGCTTCTTCTTTTGCTCTGCCTGGTGCTGGCTCTTGCCGGACTGCGCATTCCCAACGCGCGTACGCGCGGCCTGCCGCTTGTGGTGGTCATTGACACCACCGCCTCCATGCAGGCCGCTACACTTGACGGAACGCGGCTTGACGTCGCCAAGACGCGCGCGTCAGACCTGATTGACGCGGCAGGTGATTGCCCGATCACGCTTCTGACCTGGAACGGCTCGCTGCTTCTGGCGGCACCCGCAGACTGTGAGCCCAGTGTTGCGCGAGCCTCCCTGGGCAAGATTGCGCCCTCCGATCATGGCGCCAGTGACGAAGCGCTGCTGCTGGCACTCAAGCCCCACTTTGAATCCAAACGCAAGCAACGCGTGGCGCTTGTTGCCGACCACAAGCCCGGTTCGGCTCACGCCGACTACATTTTCATTCCCGCGGGTGCACCCGCCGCCAACGCTGGATTCGTGGCAGCAGGCGTTTCAGACGCGGGGGCTGGCGCGGCCGACCTGTTCTTTGGCATTGAGTTGCATGGCGCCGAGCGCCAGCGCGTCACGATCAGACTTGAACGCGTGATCGATTCCGGCAGCGAACCCGGCTACGAGTTGGCAGACGTTCGCGATGTCACGCTCGCGCAGGGCCAGCGAGGCAGCGCTACTTTTCGTATAGGTCGCGCCGGCCTTTACCGGGCGCGCATCGAGCAGGATGACGCGCTAGCCGCCGACAACACGGCATTCGTGCGCCACGTCGCTTCCGAGAAACTGCGCGTTTCGTTTGTGGGCCCGCCCTCCAAGGCACTGGAGGAACTCGTCGCTGCCGTTGACTTCGTGCGTACTGTTGACGCGTCAAGTGCCGATGCCGCGCGCACCGCGTTTGTCTATTCGCAGTCACCTCAGGCGTTGCCGCGCCTGCCGGCGGCGCTGCTTGGGCCCAAGGCGACGCTGCCCGGCATGGGTTACTCTCGCGCCTATGATGCCTCCGAGTTTGCCGCGAGGCCTTCGCGGAGTTTTCTGTGGCGGGGTGCGGGCGTGCCGGATATCCGGCTGGGTGCGGCGTGCAACATTGAAACGCGCGAGTTCCTGCTGCCATTGCTGGAAGCCGGCAGCGGCACCTGCATGGGGCTTGCGCCTCGCGGGCAATCGGATCTCGCGGATCTTGTGCTGGGCTTTGACCTGGACCACGAGACGAACAACTTCAGGTCGAAGTACGCGTTCGTCATTCTGTGGTCCAACTGGTTTGAGCACGTTCGCTCATTGCTGGAGCCTTTGCCCTTGGGCGCAGTGCGCACCACACAGGCCACGGAACTGGTCAAGCTCGATGGCCGCGGCGAATTCGGGTACGAGCGTTTCGGGGGCGACGGCCGCCAGATCGCATTGCCAGGAGACGTACTGGCCATGGATCGAATTGGTGTTTACCGATTCTCGGCGCTCGCCGAAACCTCGGAGCCGCTTGTCGGCGTGAGCCTGCTTGATCCACAAGAGAGCAACACGGCACTGACTTCCGATGAAGCCTACGAGCCCGACAAGCTGGCGGAACAGTTGGCCGCGTTCACGCAAAGCGCGGAAAGCACACGAACCGACTACGACTTGCGGCCATGGCTGGCGCTTGCCGGCGTGGCGCTGCTGCTTTTTGACTGGTTCTGGTTCAGGCGGCGTTTTCCGCTTCAGGTTCAGCCTGAGCGTGCCGTGAAGACGAAGCGCGGCGTAACTGCGCTGAGAAAGCGGAAAGCAGGCGCTTGAAGTTGACTTCTTCGCCTCGCGGATCAGAGCCAAAGCGAATTCGATAGAATATCTCGGTCAATTCCCGCGCGGGCACGAGCACGGCCCCGCCTGACTTTGCCACTCGCCAGGCAAACTCGCGCGGAGTTTCGTGGGGCCGCTTGTGATAGCCAAGACGCGCCAGTTCAAGCAACAGGCTTAGATACAGGCTGCGCTGACGCTTGGTGGCGCCGCGCAGCGTTTCGGCGCCCATTTCATCCAATACGCGCTTTTCGAGCTTCTTGCGCTTGCGTCTACGCCAGAGAAGAAAGCCCGCCACCGCTCCCAATGGCGCAAGCAACAACATTGTTCGCGCCAGCGGCGACTGCGGCAGTTGCGAGGGCAGCCAGTCTGTCAGGGGGCGCAACGCATCCTCCGCGTTCTCCACCGTGTTCCGGGCGGAATCCATAATGTCATCAAGCAACTGTTGCTGGGCCTGGTTATCAAAGTTGACCACCGGGTCGCCATGCGCGGGTTCTCCCGAATTCAGATCCGGGGTTTGCGGCGCGGCTTCCGGCGCAGGCGGTTGCTCGGGTTCCGGTTGCGTGGGCGGCTCGGGCTGGGTTGGAGGTTCGGGCTCGTTTGCGTTGTTGTCCGAACCGGGCGTTGGGTCAAAGGGAATCCAACCGTAGTCACGCACGTAGACCTCTACCCAGGCGTGCGCATCCGAAGCCGTCACTTCGTAGACACTGCGCAACTCATCGAACTTCGATGCGTGAAAACCAGCAGCCAAACGGCACGGCACGCCCGCGCAGCGCAGCACCATGCACATGGCGCTGGCGTAGTATTCGCAATGGCCGTAACGTTCGCTGGTCAGGAACCGGTAGATGCAGTCGTCGCCCGGTTCCGGGCGCTGCACAAGCGAGTAGCGAAACTTTGCGCCCGGAGCGCGCGTCTGATTCTTAAAGTAGCCCACCAGCCAGCGCGCGGCCGCAACCGGGCTGTGCGTTTTGGTTGCGCCTGAAGTCTTGCTCCAAGCGCGCTCCCTCACCTCCTGGATCAGCGGAAGGCCTTTGAGCTCGGCCAGGAGCGTGGGTGGCATTGTCCAGTACGAGAGAGTGGGAGAATTGGGCGAACGGGCGGCGCTTTCACCCGGCGCGCCCATGGGCTGGGTGCCGGCGACTAATTCTTCCAGCGCGACGTAATCAAGGTTGAACTCGCGGCATTCAAAGCCGTATTCGCTGCCGCGCCTTACCGCCGGCGCACGAATAACGCCCGAGCGAGGATCCCAGCTGGCTTCTCCGTTGAAGTCAAGCAGCGCCGTAGGCTCGGCCGAAACCGGAAGCTCGCCCTTGGCGCCGGTGCCGCCATCAAAGATCAAGACGACATAGCTGCCCACACGCCAAAAGGGCTTTGATGGTCGCGCATTGGCCAGCGCACGTTTGCGATCGCGCGCAGCGGGCAACAACCGCGCGTCCTGCGTCGCCGTGGGCAACGGGCTCCAGGATTGACCGTTGAACTCGCCGTAAGTGTAAGCGCGAAGGTAAATGGGCTGGACGGACTGGCGCGGAGTCTCGGGCCGCATCGACCGAAGCTCCAGCGCTTTCACGCTCGATTTCTTGATCTCGCCGAAATCGCCCAGTTCCACTCTGTCTGACAACGACGACACGCTGGATAGACTGCGTGGCGGCGAATTCTGCGTTCCTCCACCGGGTGTGTTGCGCCCGCCGCCGGGCTGCGGCACTTCTTGACGCCCCGTTCCGGTTTCCTGGTTAATGCGCACGCGTGGTGCCATCACGAACAGGCCGCCGGTCAGCGCCATCGAGAGCGCCACCGCGAACCAAAGCAACATGAAGTAGGAACTCCGCACCAGTCCGCCTGGCGACGAGATTGGCGGAGCAGAATTCCGTCCCTCATAGATCGGGAACAGGTTCAGATGCAGGCGCGCCGGATACGCCATCGCCATATAGACCGAGGCCAGTGTGCCCACCGCCAGCAACCAGGGCCAAACAAGGTCGTCCACCTGCCGGCGAAGCCCGGCCACTACAAAGAACAGCGTGAGGACCAGCACCAGACCCGCCAGTTTGGGCGCCTCGCGTGTGTAGAGCACCATGAGTTGGATCGGCAAAAGCACCAGCGGCAAGGGGGACTGAAGCGCCAGCGCGATTGCATCGCCGCGATAGGGTTCAATGCGCTCAAGGCTTCCAAGAACAAAGAGCGCCGGCAGCATCAGATAGAAGCCCAGCAGCACCGGTCGCAAGCGTTTGAGAAATGGCAGGGCTAGAAACGCCTCCTGCAGGAGCACGCTGGTTGTCACAAAGGCGGGCTCGCGCCAGTCCATCACCCCGCGCCTGTGAAACATTACGCCTGTCACGCACAGTGCAATGCCTACCATGCGCAGTATGGTGCGGTACGCTAGGGAGGACGGCGCGGGAATCATGGCGCGGCCTCCTCAAGCTTGATTGGCGCGAGTTCTTCGGTTGTGACGCTGCGCCGGCCCAGTATATCGAACGAGAGATTCTCGCGGAAATCAGCGTCAGCCGCGCCAATGACAATTGCGTTGAGGCCCGAGGGAACGCGTGCCTCGGCGTGTTCTTTGGGTCCGAGGGTCAGCACGATTGGAACTTCCTGCGCTGCGCCCAACCCTGCCTGGTCCACCCAATCAGCAAACGCAACTTCAGAGAGGCCCACATGCGCCAGGCGCTCCATCAGGGCGTGGTATTGCGCATCACCTCGGCCGGGGCGCGTGACCAACAGGCTCTGGCCGAAATTTGCAAAGCGAAAGTGAAGGCTTTGCCGCGTGAGAAAATAGGTCAGCCCCGCGCACAAACCCACGAGCGCCTCAAGGCGTTCGCGCAACGTGTTGGGGTCGCCCACGGGCGCGGTATTAAGCACAATCACGAAGCTCGCGTCGCGCCGGCCCTCCATTTCCAGGATCATGGGCTTTGCGGCACGAGCGCTGGTGCGCCAGTGGATCCGCTTCACGTTCTCGCCAGGGCGGTACTCGCGCACGCCAAACACTTCTTCTTCGCCCCGGTGCGCAGATGCGGATTCTCCAAAGTACCGCGCATTGTCCATCAGGCGCTCTTCCAATGCGCGGGAAAGCCTGACGGGTCGCGGGTAAACGACAATCTCGCTGCGGAACGTCAGCATGCGCGACAGCGTGAACAATCCGAAGGGAAACGCCGTCGAAATCCGTATCTCGCGCAACCTCTGCAAGCCGCGCCTGCGAAAGCTCGCACTGCACACAGCCCGCGCGACGTAACCGGGCGTTATCGCCATCACCAGTTGGCGCTGGATGTCGCGCCCCAGGTCTGGCAACTGTGTGTCTTCAATTTCAAGCGCGAAGCAAGGCAGCCAGCGCTTGCGATTGTGCACTAGCAGCTCAATCTCGAAGGACTCGCCCGCGTGGGCGGCACCGGGCATTCGGCGCTTGATCTCCACCTTGCGCAGCGAAGCCCAAACCAGCAGCGCGTTGATGATCAGCAGTGATAGCGGCAGGGCACCCAGCAGAATGAACGCATGTTCGCCCGTGTGTGCGGCTGAGAAATACATGCCCGCCGACGCAAACACGAAGTACCAGCCCCAGCGCGTGGGCACTGGCAGCCGGGCCACTAAGCGCCTGACACGCTCGCCGCGCCGCATGCGTGAAGTTGTTCTGGTCTCCGCCATGAACTGCCGCCCAAAGCCGCAGACATGTTAACGGCTTGAGTTATCGGCGGGTGCCTCAGATTCCGGAGTTTCGCTTTGGCCACGGCCGGCGCCGATGTAGCCCCAAAGCATCAAGAACACACCGAACACGCCGATGGCGAATATCACCACCGCAAATGCCGCCTTCAACACGGCCGGCAGACCGTCTTCAGCCATGACCGTGACATAGTGCTTGCCGTGCAGCGCGGCTTTGGCCGCCGCCGCCGTGGCCGCTTCACGCTCGACGCCGCGCCCGGGCAGAACTACTACAATCTCTTCGCGCCGTACGAACACGTTTTCGTAGCGAACGTTGGCGTTGTCGAGTTCGCGCTTGATGGCGTTGACCGGTTCGGAAGAAGCAGAGCTGTTATCAGATGTCATGGCAGGCAAACCAGGAAATGGCGCCGCTTCGCAGACCCTGCACGTAAACACGGCCCTTGCCGTGCGCACACGCAAGCTCAAGCGGATCAACCGTCATGGGAAATGTTCCAGTCTGTTTGCGCGACGCCGTATCCAGCTCCAGCACGTCGCCGCTGAGCGGCCGCGCCAGATAGGCGCGCGCGGCCGATGCATTGAACGCGATCGCGCCAACAAAGCCGCGCACTCGTTCACCTCGGTGCCAGCGCAGCCCCGGCTCGGCGCTGATTTCACCCAGCAACTTGTAACTGTTGGTGTCAAACACGAACACGCTGCTGTGCGCACTGACCCACGCTTCGTTGCGCCCGGGCAGAAACGCCACGCGCGCCAGGCCGCGTTCTTCAGCGGGCCAAAGCACATCGCCGGTGAGTTCAAATTTCTCATTGAGAACAAACAGATGATTCGACTCCCCCACCGTCAACCAGTGCCGTTTGCCCGAGGGCTCCGTGACCGCGGCCGAAGGAATCGTGCTGATTTCAAGGAACGGAAGCGGAGCGGCAAAGTAAACCGCAGCACGCCCGTCGATAATGTAAAGCGCGGGTACCATTGCACCGCCTGGTGCCTGTGCAAACCCCGCCACGTGCAGCACCTCGCCGGCAAGCAACTCATAAACTGAAGGCGGCATCTGGCGCGCCTCGAAACTGAATTCGCCCAGCGTCTGGATGCCGGTAAGATGTTCATTCACGTTGCGCGGCTGACGGCGCAGCGCTTCCAGGAGCTTCAATTGCGGCATGAAACGGAATGAAAGCGAGCGCCCGGGCACTCGCGGCCAGCCGTCGCAGCTGACCACGCATTGTTGAGTGCGCCAAGCCATGAGTCGACCGGGAGTGGACTGGAGAAGCGCGTGATAGTCGCCCCGCGCATGATCCGGCTGATGGGCGAAGAGTGAATCGTGGCCGTCAACGCGGCGGATGTAATAGAGCGTCTCGCCGCCGATGTCGAGGAACACGCTAGCCCTTCTTGTGGGTTTTCAGGTCGTCAATGGCGCGGCCGATTCGCGCAAGCCCATCACGCAGCTCAGCGGGCGGGTTCTTGTAGCCGACGCGCAGCCAGCCGGGTGATTGGAAGTACTCGCCAGGCACCACCAGCACGCCGTATTCGTTGCGCAGCACCGTGGCCAGACTGCCGGTTTCTTCCAGCCCCTTGATGCGCATCCAGCACACAACGCCGCCCGGAGGAATGAACGCATCGATATCTTTGCGGGTCTTGAGCCACTCGGCCACGATCGCCCAGTTGCGCTCGTGCAGGCCGCGCGTACGCGAACGCAGTCGCGCAAGGTTGGCCAATGCACGCACGGCCATGTTCTGGCAGATCGGCGAAATTTCGGGATCCACGACATCGGCCAGATCGAGCATGGTGCCCGCAATCTTGGCCGGAGCGAGCGCCCAGCCAAAACGAAGCGCCGAGAGGCCATAAACCTTGGTCAAGCTGCTTGTGACGATTACGTTGTCGCCGTAATGGAAGCTTGTGTCGTCATAGTCTTCGAGCTTTAGGTGATCGAGGTACACTTCATCCACGAGGACCGTCGCACCCTTTTTGTCTGCGGCTTTGACCATGTCCTTGAGCAAGTCGGCGGGCAACTTCGCCATGCTGGGATTGTGGAGATCGGTCAGAACCACCAGCTTTGTCTTATCGTCCAGCAAGCGCTTGAATTCGGCCAGATCAGGCGCAAAGCCGTTCTCCGCACGGCGCTTGAGCTTGACGGGGCGGCAATCGCAGAACGTGGTCAGGCTGTTGAACTGCCCATAGCCGGGCGTCTCTACCAGCACTTTGTCGCCGGGTTGGAGCACGGCCGAAAACGCAAGAAAATTGGCCTCGCTGCTACCCGCCGTGAGGACCACATTCTGGCCCGAGCACTTGTAGCGGTTGGCCAGCCACTCAATGTTGCGCGGGTCGCCGTAGCTGTTGCACAGCGCGTCGAGGTCGAAATCGTGTCCGGAAAAGCTCAACTCCTGCGACTTGGGCGGAAACATGCCGCTGCCCGCCATGTAAATGCCGTCGGCGTACTCCAGCCGCTTGGCGTGCCGCATGTACGAGAATGGTTCGAATTCCATAAGTGCCCCCGTGTGCCACGTTTCTAGCCGGAGCACAGCCGCTAGGCAACGCCCATGCGGAGCCGTCAATGTCAGCACAGAACGCTCCGACGCGTCAAATTCAACGCCAGAGTCTTCAGGCCAGCAACCCAAACGTCCGATAAACAACCGGGCAAGTGCCCGGGAGACTCTACGTGAACACCGAAACCAGCGCCGGCCTCGCCAAGGTCGAAGTCATCCGTTACGACGAATCCGGACACAGTGTTGCCCATGGCGAGTATGTGCCGAGCGAGCAGGAGTTCACCGTCTGCGTCAACGGCGAGTTTGAAACCTCGCTCTATTGCGCCCCCCACCGCGTAAAAAGCCTTGTGGTTGGCTTTCTTGTGGGCGAAGGCCTGCTTGACCACGAGCGCGAGTTCGTGGCCATTGACACCGACCTGCGCCACAACTTCATTCGCGTCACAGTTACCGAGGAAGCCGAAAAACGCCTGAGCGCCCGCGCGATTCTGGGCCCCTACGGTCGCCTCGCCGAGCCTGAGGTCAGCCGCAAAGTCGATTCCACGCTGAGCCTCAAACCCGAAGCCATCCAGAAACTCGCATCCTCGTTCAAACGCCTTTTCCTGAGTCTTAAGAGCAGCGAGAAGATGTGCTATCTCGCAGCTTTTGCGCAAAACGACGAAATTCTCAGCTACGGCGAGGGTTTCCATCGCGTAAACGCCGTCTATCGCGCGCTGGGAGAATTAATCGCGAGCGGCGTAAAAACCGACAATCGCATCGCTCTGTGCAACTTCGGCCTGACCAAGCAGATCACGCTGCGTCTTGCCCGCGCGGGCGTCAGCTTTGCAATCTCGGCGGCGCCTCCCAGCAACGCCGCGATCGAGCTTGCCAACTCCAGCTATCTGTGCATCGCGACCACCGCGATCGGCGGGCAAATCAGCGTGTATTCGTCGCCCTGGCGCGTGCTGTAGCACGGGCCTTCCGGCTCGTGAGGGTTCACGGCCCAGGGAGGGCCCTGCTACAGAAAGCCAGCGCGCTTCAGCGTCTTCTCGTCAATCATGCTCTTTGGAAACATGCGCTCCATGTGGGCGAGCACGTATTTGCCGATTGTGTCCGCTTCGAGGTTGACGTCATCACCCGCTTTGCGCGCGCGCAAGTTCGTGACTTCCCATGTGTGCGGTATGATCGCAACCGTGAACGAATCGGGTCCGAGCTCGGCGATCGTGAGCGAGATGCCGTCAATGCACACGCTGCCCTTGAGCACGCACTGCTTCGCGAAATCGCCGCCGCACTTCACTTTCACGCGGCGCTCGCCCTTGTTGGCTTTGATCTCTTCAATCGTACCGACCTGGTCAACGTGGCCCTGCACAAGGTGACCATCCAGGCGCGCGCCGGCTTTGAGCGCACGCTCGACATTGACCAGCGAGCCCTTCATCAGAGCGCCGATATTGGTCAGACGAAGCGTTTCAGGAATCGCTTCGAAGGTAGCGTTGCCCTTGGCCAGTTTCGCCACGGTCAGGCAGCAGCCATTAATCGCCACGCTGTCGCCAAGCTTCATGCTTGTGGCATCCGTCAAAATTGACAGGTCAAGAGTCAAGCGCGTTATGCTCTTGGCGGGGGAGATGTCTACTACCTGCAGCGCGGCCTCAACGATTCCTGTGAACATGATCATGCCCTTTGTCGGCGGGCGACGCGCAGGGAAAGCCCCAGCAAGAGCGCGAAAACCAAGAGCCGCTGGGTAATGCCTGCGCCATCACCGCTGGTACAGCCCCCTTCATCACCCTCGCTCGCGCTGGACACCGTGATACTCAGCCCCCGCGTGTTTGTCGCCAATGAGGCGTCGGTTACTGTAATACTGAACGTGTAAACGCCCGCGCCACCCGGCGATCCGGAGATCTGACCCGTGGCCTGGTCCAGCGTCAACCCAGGTGGAAGGAAGCCCGCCGTTACATCCCATGAATATGGCGTCGTTCCGCCGCTCGCCATCAAAGTTGCGCTGTACGTTGAGCCCGCCTGCGCGCTGGGCAAAGCGGCCGTAGTGATGAAAACGCCGCTACTGGCCACGTCTACGGTCAACATCAAAGCGGCGCTGCCCTGTTGAGGCGAAGCCGCGCTATCGGTGGCGCGCACAGTGAAGCTGGAGATGACAGCCCCGGTGGGCGTTCCGGAAATCACGCCGTTTGCGCTAAGCGTCAGGCCGCTGGGCAACGAACCCAACGTAATCGCCCAAGTGTAAGGAGGCTGGCCGCCCGAGGCACTTAAGCCCTGCGAATACGCCTGGCCGACTATTCCGTTGGGCAGCGTGGATGTTGTAACGATCACCGGCCCGCCCGGCGCACCACTGGGATCGACGATCAGCGTCAGGGGCCGCGTGCCCGCCACGAGCGCCGTGTCGCGCGCTCGCACGGTGAAATTGAACGTGCCGCTGGCCGTGGGCATGCCCGACAATACGCCGGCCGTGCTGAACGTGATGCCGCCGGGCAATGCACCCGCCGTGATATCCCATGTGTACGGCGCAGTACCGCCCGTCGCTTGCAGCGTCTGCGAATAGCCCAGGCCGACCGTGCCATTGGGCAACGTGGCCGTCACGACTGTAACGCCCGCGCCGCCGGAGATGCCCGTGTAACTCGGTGTGAGGAAGCGCAGGATGCGCTGGAACATGTCGTCGCGCGTGGCGGAATTATTCAGCGTCTCAATCGGGAAGCCGAGATTCACGAGTGGCGGCGAAGCAAACTGAACGCCCGCGATCACGCCCGCGCTGTATTGCAAGCACGCGGTGCTGCCGCCGCTGACGGCGAGCACATCGGGATAGCCCACCGTGTACGAGAAACCGTTGCCGTTATCGAACGCAACGTTTGTCAGACCCGCGAAGATGCCGCCCGTGACGCCATCGACGCTCCAATCGTTGCTGCTATCGGAAACGTAGTCGGCCTTGAGCACGTTGTTGTAAAACGCGCGATCGGCGCTTGTGGGCCCGCTGCCACGGTCGAGGTCCCAGCCGATTTCGCCGCCGCTGACAAACAGCGCGCCACCGCCGGTTCGGAACGTATTCACGAGCGATTGCTCGCTGCTTGAAAACGTTTCATCCGCGGTGCTCTCGTTGCCGAGCACCCAGTCCACCGCCGCGTAAGTTCCCAGCGTCACGCTGCCGTTGATCACCGCTTCATTGCTTGCTGAATCAAAGGCCCACGTGCCGCCCGCGCTTGTAGTGGCCTTTGCGGCACTCAGAGCGTGGCGGCGCACGGTGTCAAACGTATTGCGCACGTGCAAGTCGCCATTCGAAAGGCCCGTGCCCTGCTGGTAATAGGTGAACTCGTCAAAGCGGTCGTAGCCACTGACAATCAGCAGCGGCGTGGGCAGCGCGCCAGCCTGTGAGTCCGGCGTGCGCACGCAAAGCACTTCACTCGTCAAACTCTCGCCGCCCGCATTGAGCGCCGTCACCTTCGCGAACACCATTTGCCCGGGCGACAGTCCGCCTATCACGTCGCTCGTGGACCCGCTGGAGATGTGGCCGTCGTCAAAGGCAAAGCCGTCACTTGAGAGATAGACCTTGTAGCTCGTCGGCGTCGCGCTGGCCTCGAGCGGGTCAACTTGCGCGGCCCAGTTCAGCGTCAATTGCCCGCTGCCCGTGTTTTGCATGCGCAAGTTGATCGGCGGCAGCGGAAGAATCGTTGCGCCGGCGTTGAGATAGCGCGCGATGGCCTTGTAAAGCGCGCGGCCCACCGTGTGCTTGCCCTTGCCGTTGCGCAGCCACGCGGAATCGGCGATGTTGTCGTGAAAGGCCGTTTCAACGAGCGCGCTGGGACAACTCACCGCAGGGCGCACCTCGCCGAAATTGGCTGTGTTCAAGCCGCGATCAACCCAGGTGGGATCGTGAAGGGCGCGCATGTCATCGACGATCTGGTCATTGATCA
>UBJH01003915.1_pt1 | contig 11736 bp, 13 predicted proteins | sample 2193721 | NCBI WGS metagenome assembly UBJH01 (sample SAMEA4703186, study PRJEB27089) | metagenome | reverse complement strand
CCAGCCCGCGTACTTCAACGAGCTCGCCGGCGGGCCGGAGAACGGCCACAAATATCTCGTCGACTCCAACCTCGACTGGGGCCAGGACCTGCCGGGGCTCAAGCAGTTCATGGAGAAAAACGGCATAGAGCGAATAAAGCTCGCCTATTTCGGTTTCAGCGACCCCAGTTACTACGGGATAAATTACGATTACCTGCCCGGCTACTTCATACCGGAGCCTGCGAATGTTAAAGAACAAATAGAGCTCAAGGGCTGGTTCGCCATAAGCGCAACGCTCCTCCAGGGCGTATACCTGCATGAACGAGATTTCTACCGGCCTTTCAGGGAGATGAAGCCTGCGGGACATATCGGCTATTCGATTTTCATCTACAGGCTTTGAAGTAACCGGGTTAATGGAAAACAAAGGCTTCACCATAATCGAACTCCTGCTGACGATGCTGCTGGCTGCCATACTGGCGGCAGCGGCTGCTCCATATCTATTCAAAGGAGAGGCCCCTTTGAGCGTACAGGCGTTCGCTGAGAAAGTCTGCGACGACGTACGCTACGCGCAGTCTCTGGCAATGCTGAGAAGCGCGCTTGATACACCTGAGACCTCCGGCCCGTATTTCGTCTACAGGGTGCGTTTCAACGCGGCTGACTCGAACTGCCCCGGGACAAACCAGTACACGATAGTAAACGACGCCGACAACAACGGGACATGGGGTGAAGCGCCGAACGGCTCAGGCCAGATAGAGAGCGCGAGGGATCCTGCTACCGGGGAGGAATATTTCTGCGTTTCAATGGACACCGGAGAGTACGCCGGGTTTACAGTATCAGCTGATTTCGGCGGCCCTCTGCCCGGGGTGCTCTCATTTGATACATTCGGCACGCCGCTGGACAGCGACGGAGTCCAGCTTTTCTCCGTCAAGACCATATCTATCACAAAAGGAGGCGAGCTGGTCCTTGTCACTGTCACGCCGAAGACCGGCTTTACGGTTGTCCAATGAGGTCCGATAGCGGCTTTACTCTCGTTGAAGCCCTCATGGTGATAGTCCTGCTTGGGACGATGGGCACGGGGCTTCTGTACTACTTCGCCGGGCTAGGCTCTTATGGTCAAGCCAGGGTTGTGCAGGCAAGCGCGCTCGCACAGGAAAAGATCGAGATGATAATCGCTGGAAAAAAGGCAAACGGCTTCAATACTGTAGTCTCCGAGCCCAGCGCGGCGCTTGCCGCCCCGTACGAAGCCTTCACGCGCGAAGTTGAAGCCTACTGCGTCAACGAGGCAGACCTCGAGCTCGCGGCAGGCACGATGCCTGATTGCATTGATACCGATATAAAAGCGAAACGCGTAAAGGTCACTGTCTCATGGAACGGCGGGTCGGCGGATTTCACGACAATCATCACGGACCACTGATGAAGGCAAATGGACAGGGCGGCTTCACGCTCATGGAGATGGTCCTCTCGATAACGCTTATCGGCGTCGCTGGCATCGCCGCCGGGATGCTCATATTGCAGGGCACAAGGTCATACGAGGCTCTCTTGGAGCAAAAGGAAGCCTCGGACCAGGCCGCATTGTCCCTAGAGCGCTTATCCAGGGAGCTGCGGCTCCTGAAGTGCTCAACGTCAGGGGTCTCATGCGCCCCTGAAGCCTCTGACATCCCTGTGATGAGCGCGAATGAACTGCGTTTCGTGAACTCTGAGATGGAGGGCAGGGGCCTCAGGGCAAGCGGAGGGGCTCTCATGCTAAGGTACGGCGTTGGCGGCGTTGACCCCGAGTTCCAGCTCGCATCTAACGTAAGCTCGCTTTCGTTCGATTACCTCAAAACGGACGGCACGGCGGCCTCGACCCCGGCAGAGCTATGGACAATAGGCGTCAACATTGCTTTTACGAGCGGGCAATCGGTCATCAATATCAAGGCGTTTGTGCATCCGAGGGATTTCAGATGAATCTGAACGAGAGAGGGGCCTCAGTCGTATCAGCCGTCCTCATCCTCGTCATCCTGACGGCCCTCGGAGTGGTCTTTGCCTCGCTCTTGTCCACAGGCGTTGAGGAGGCCACCGGCGAGGCTGTCTCAACAAGGGCTCTTTATCTTGCTGAGGCTGGCATCGAGACGGCAACCGGGCGGCTCAGGAAAACTCCGGTGCTCGCTAACTGGACGTGGCAGGATGGGTATAGGGACAAACTCCTCGGTGGAGGCAGGTTCGACCTCGAGGTTCTGGAGTACGAGTCAAGGGACTCGGCTCTGGTCCTTCCGTATGCCTGCGAAGCCTTCGAGAGCGTCATTACATCAGCTGGCGCGAACCCGCCGAGGACCATATATTCGGCCGCTTCATGGGCGTCTTCCTCAGAAATGGCTCTTGAGCTCTATGACAACGCCGTCGTTGACTGCTCCAATCCTGCCGCCTCGGCAAACCTGCTCGCCAGCTCCGGCACGTCTGGCAAGCCCGAGAGGATAAGGTACAGGATAACCGCCATGGCCCCGGCAACGCTCGTCTACACCATGAGGATAACCGGGACGCCGGGGGAAAGCTACAGGCTAAGGATAGCGCACCCTCAGGAATCAGCTTTCGGCACCGGAAAGACCTGCGGGGCGCCAGCAGGGCCCCCTTACGATGAATGCATGAGAGCGCTCATCTCTCTCGGGAAGTCAGCCAACGCAAGAAGAGAGCTCTTTACCGGGCTTGCGAGGAACCCATGAGATGCCTGATGCTCGGCGCGGCGCTCCTGCTTTCCCTGGCCTCCTCAGGGACGGCCTTTTCAGACACGTTCTCATTGAGCGTCCCTTCTGGCGCCGAAGTCCTGATGCAAGACCCGCAGGCCCTCATACCAGTAACGGTCACTAACAATGGGCCTTCAAGGGACATAAGGTCGATAACCTTCAACCTGGAAACTTCCAAATACGTTTTCAGCCCCTCTACGGTCCCGCCCAGCGGCTGGTGCGTAAATTCCTTCTCTGACGGTTCGATAAACTTTCAGCTCGTGCAATCGGGCGGCTCTTGCACCAGCGGCACCACTTCGAGCAGGATAGAGCCTTTCGAGAGCCTCGTCTTCAACATAGGCGTAATCCCAGCTTCCAGTGCGAGCGATACGGTAGACGGCTTCAGCGCAGTGACAGTAAGCTCCCAGAGCGGCTTTTCGATGTCGGGGACAGCCCCTTCGTGGACGAGGCGCTCGCTCGAGGCCTCCATTAGCGCTTCCCCGGAGTCTTCAGGCACTGGAGACGTCATCACGGTATCCATGCTCATGACAAACCGCTCGACGACTACCTGGACATACTTGAGCTCGAGCCCTGACCCGCCGCTGCCGTCTAGCCCCATCGTGTCCGCTCTTGAAGGCCCCTGGTACGCCTCGGCCATCCTGACGAGCGGCTTGAACGCGGCGTCCTCGACGGTAAACGCGTCTTCGACGGCCGGTTTTCCATCAACCGGGACTCTCAAAATAGGTTCAGAGGAATTATGCTATTCCGGCACGACTGAGACTTCCTTCACAGGGGCCACAAGGGGGTGCAACGGCACCACCGCTGAGCCGCACTCCTCTTCTCAACCTGTCTACGGCATGGACCCGTTCTCTGTGGCGCCGGGCGCGTCCGCAGCCGTGATATGGACCTACAACGCTGACTCCTCCGGCCCGGTATATTTCTCAGGCCGTGCGTCCGCGCCCGGCGCCTTGAGCCCGCTGGCTACTTCCAACACCGTGCTCATCGGGGACTTCACGGCTTCATTGGGCCTCTTCCCCCAGAGCGTCATCGACGGCCAGACGATAACGGTCGAGATGACGGCTGCGAACAACGGAGGGTCTGCTCTCGTCAACGTCACGCCTTCCATCTCAAGGTGCCCGGGCGGGGCGGCCGAGACGCTCATATCAGGGCCTTCACCCGCGTTTATCCCATCGCTCTCGAAGGGCGCGGCAGGAGTCTTCTCATGGACCTACAGGGTGACTGGCTCAGTTGGCCAGCCATACTGCTTTACCGGCACGGCGATTGCCAACGGGCCGGTCATCACGAACACTGCCGCCTCGAACACCGGGAAACTGTCTGTCTATTCGGTCACGACCGCGCCATCGGCTGTCTTGAGCGGCGCGCCGGGTGTGACGATAAACTGGAACGTATACAACGGCGGCGGCTGCGAGCTCCGCCTCATATCGATAGGGATACCGGCGCTCTGGCCCTGCTCGTCGGTCTCTCCTCCGCCCGGCTGGCAGGCATCATGCTCGCCGGACCGGGTGGATTTCACGAGCCTCCGGAGAAGAGACGATCTTGCCCCCGGAGAGGCCGCCACGTACTCCATTAACTTCAGCTCGGCCGAGACGGCCACCGCCGACAAGACCGCCTACTTTCCGGTGTCGGTCACGCCGAGAGGATGCGGCGGAGAGACGGTCACTCTAGGGAGCTTCATAACAGTCGCATCGAACAGCGTCGTCCTGAGCCACGCCCCCGCCGGTCCGCTCTACGCGGACGCCAGTTCATGGTATGAGATGACCGCGCTCCTTTCTTCTGGCGGGTCTCCCCTGGCCGGAAAGACCGTGAGCTTTTCTACGACGAGCGGCAGCCTGTCATCGACGACAGCCGTGACCGACGCCAGCGGGCAAGCGACTGTGCGCCTGATATCCCCGGGCAGCTCCGTCAACACGTCGTCGGCTGTGACAGCCAGCTACCTCGGGGCCGAAGGTTCGGACACGGTCGACTTCCTCGGCTGGAACAAGCCGAACATCCAGTACTGGGGAGGGCTCTCCCCGGGGTCGGCCGCGTGCGGGAGCCCATACACTTTTACCATGCAGTTGAGGAACATAGCTTCTTCCCCGATGAGCATAGGCACATCGAGTTACCTGGCGTTCAACGACTCGCACCTTGGCGGGTCAGCGATTTTCATAGCCTACCTCGATTCCCCTGTGACCATACCAGCCGCCTCGACCCGCATGGTAAGCTTCGGGTCGCCCACAGGCGCAGGCGGCGGGGGAGGGGCCGTGCTCGATACGGCCTTCATCGCAGGAGCTTTCGAGCCCATCGCCAACTCTTCTCCGCCGCCTGAAAGCGGGCTTTTCCTCACGGACGGCGGCACAAACGACCAGCACCGGTCGATTACCGACGCCATAACGGCCTTCGGGGCCTGCGGGACGGTCAGGGTCAGAGTGCTCGACTGGCACGAGATGAGATGAGCGGCTTCACAAACGGTTTGAGTTTTATTCAAAAATGAATATAATAAGACATCAAAGGTCCTCCGAGGTTTTTTGTGCACGCGTTTGTTTTTCCGTTCCGGACGGGACTCCTTTTCGGAGACGCATGTACGAGAGATTCTTTTACCTCAGGGAAAAACCCTTTCACGTGACCCCGGACCCGAGGTTTCTCTACCTCGGCAGGAAACACGGCGAGGCCATGAGCCTGCTTTACTATGGAATAAGGGAACGGAAGGGCTTCATGCTTCTGACCGGCGAAGTCGGAACCGGAAAGACGACTCTCTGCCGCGCTCTCCTCGAAAAGCTTCCCGCTGGAACTGAAAGCGCCCTCATCCTGAACCCGATGCTCTCGGGCGGCGAACTCCTGTCAACCATAGTTTATGATTTCGGGCTCAAGCATTCTTCCGGCTCAGTCCGCTCGCGGATAGACTCTCTCAACGCCTTTCTCCTCGAGCGCTATTCCTCCGGCTCCAACGCGGTGGTCATAATCGACGAGGCGCAGAACCTGAGCGAGGAAGCCCTGGAGATGGCAAGGCTTCTTTCAAACCTCGAGACCGAAAAAGAAAAACTCCTCCAGATCGTCCTCGTCGGCCAGAGCGAGCTTTGCCGGAAGCTCAAGACTGAAAGGCTCCGGCAGCTCGACCAGCGGATAACTATCCGCTCCAGGCTCGACCCACTCGGCCCAGAAGAGACAGCCGCTTACATCTACAACAGGTTGAAGGTTGCAGGCTCAACGGGCTCATTGAAGTTCACCTCGGGCGCGCTCAAGGCCGTGCACAGGGCGTCCGGAGGAATACCGAGGATGATAAACATGGTGTGCGACAGGGCGCTCACAGCCGCTTTTGTTTCGGAGAAACGTCTCATAGACGGCAGGGTCCTCACCGCCGCGCTCTCAGAACTCAGGCGCGACGGCTACATCACAGGGGCCGGAGCCGGCGCTTACGCGGAATATACGCCGCATATCGCCGCATCGATGTTCCTCCTGGCGCTCCTGGCAGGCATCTTTCTGGGGCCGGCATTCCTCGGCCCTGGTCATTAGGGTGAGAAGATGAGCATCATCTATCAGGCGCTCAAAAAAGCCGAAGGCGAAAGATACCGCTCCACCGCAATGGAGTCCTCCTTCAAAAAGAAGGGGCTGGCCTTGAGGCCAGTCCTTGTCCAGGCCATATTCCTCCCGCTCATGCTGGCGTTCTATCTTCTCCAGCCTTCGAAGGAGACGCTCACTGTCCAGAGGCCCAAGGTCACGTTGCCAAAGGCGCCGGAGGCGCGCCTGCCACCAGCGGAGGTGTCAGATGGCCTCGAAGCGAGGGGCATCGAAGAGTACGCCAAGGGAAGGTTCGAGGAAGCCGAAAGCTACTTCAGGCGGTCAGCCGATGAGAAGAGCTCTGCGTCCGCATACAGCAACCTCGGCCTGAGCTCGATGAGGCTCGGCAGGAAACGGGAGGCCGAAGCCGCCTTCAGGAAAGCGCTCGAGCTCGACCCGGGACATCCACAGGCGCTGAACAACTACGCCTGCCTTCTTGCCGAGGCCGGAAAGAAGAAACAGGCGCTGGCGATGCTTGAAAAAGCCGCTGCAAACGACCCCCAATACGCCGACGCCCATTTCAACCTCGCTGTGGTGCTGGAGAAAAATGGCGACCTCGACAGAGCGCTTCCGGCCTATGAGGACTTCCTGCGTCTCGCAGCCCCGGCCGAAGCGGCAGGGGTGAGAAGAAAGCTCATGGCCCTTCGTTCGGAGGTCATAGTGAGACAGGCCGGTGGGCGCTGATGTCATGGGGCGCGTATACCGGAATAGACGCTGGGGCTTGGTCGTTGAAGGCCGTCGCGATAGCCGGGCGGGGTGGCGCGTACTCGTTGAAGTCGGCCGCGTACCTCAAGTACTCGCCCGTTACAAGGACAGAAGGGCTCACGCCGGGCCTTCTTCGGGATTTTCTCAAGGCTAACTTGGTCCCCTCCTCGAGGTCGGCTGTGCTTATGACGGGACATTCTCTCATGTTCCGCCATTTCTACATGCCGCCGATGCCGGACAAGGACCTCAAGGAGGCGGTCAAATGGGAGATAAGAAAAGAGGTGGCGATCCCCGCCGCTGACCTCGTCTCGGATTTCGTAACCGCTGGCAAGGCGGCCCGTCCTGACGGCAAGCTTTCCATAACGGCCTTCGCCGGGGTCAGGAAAGACATCGACACCATACTGGCGTTCTTCAAGGAAGCGGGGGTCCATGTAACTGTGCTCGAAGTCATCCCGACAGCGCTCCTTTCGGCCTTTTGCCTCAACAACGCTCCTCCCGCCGACGAGAACAACGCCATGCTCGACATAGGCGAGGCAAAGAGCACGCTCGCCATCATCAGGAACGGGAGACTGGCCTTCGCAAGGGAGATACCCATAGGAGGACAGGACTTTACGAGGGCCGTTGGCATCCACATGAACAAAGGCGCGCTGGAGGCCGAAGAGTACAAGCAATCGGGCTCTGAGGAGGCGCGCCTTGCGCTCCAGAAGCCTCTCGAGAGGCTCTCCGCAGAGGTTCACAGGTCCTTTGATTACTACCAGGCTGAGTTCAGGGAAGGGGGTATTGCCCGCCTCAACGTCTCAGGCGGATCTGCCCTGCTGAAAGGGCTCGCTTCCACCATAGGGGAATCATCAGGCATCCCGGTCTTCGTCGACGACCCGGCAAGAGGACTCAAAGTAAAGGGAGACGGGCTCGGAGGACTCGCGCCCTGCTTTTCAACAGCCGTCGGTCTCGCGTTGAGGGCGGCAGGGGGGGCATGAAGAACGGGATAAACCTGATACCAGACGAGGTCAGGAAAGAGCGGCTGCTTAAAAAAGCGTGCGTCTTTTCCGCCCTGGCCGGAGTCATCTACCTTGTTGCCCTCGTCTTCATGAGCGCGGAACAAAGGAGCGAGATAAGAGAAAAAAGAGAGCTGCTTTCGTCGGTAGAGGCAAGGCGGGATGAGCTCCTAGGAGGCGCAAGGGGAAGGGCGGACTTCGGAGGAAGGCTTGCCGCCGCTCGGGAAGCCGAAGCGGAGCTTACGCGCAAGATAAGCGCAACGGACTCGATTTCGGGAAGGAAAACCGCCTGGTCCCATGTATTGAAAAGGCTCAGCGCTGAAGTACCAAAAGGCGTATGGCTGCGCTCGGTCGCAACCACGGACGCTGCGCCGCAGCTGAAAAGGGTGCGCCTTTCCGGCAGCGCCACCTCGAACAGGCCGCTAGCCGGGTTCATCTCAAGCCTTGAGAACTCGGGCGTATTCACAGGCGTGAGCCTCACGTACACGCAGAAAAGGGAGCAGGCGGCCGGGGCCGTCTACGACTTCGAGCTCTCAATGGAGCTCAAGAAAACAGACGAGGCCGCACATGAATGGTAGTGTCATGAAAAAAATGACGCGCCTGGGCCTTCGCGGGCTTGAAGGGAAGAAGGGCTGGCTCATCTCGGCCGTCCTTTTCATGGGAGTGAACGTCGCCTTTTTCGTGGCATGGCGCTCGGGGGTTTCCGAAGCCGAAAGGGTCGACAGGCTCATGGCGGCGGCGAAGACGGAGGTCAAGGGCCTGGAGGATTCCGCCGCCTCGACGCACGGGATGGAAGCCGCGCTCAGGGAGGCCGAAAAAAGGCTAGCCGGGCTCGAAGCGAAGCTCAGGGACGCAAACGAGAGACTGCCATCTGACAGGCACATATCGGACCTTCTGTCGGACCTCTCCGAAAGCGGGGAGAACGTAAGGATAGTCGCGATAAAGCCGCTACCCCCGGAGGACAAGGGCGAGCTCGCGAGGCTGCCGTACCAGATAAGCGTCGAGGCGCCCTTCCGGCCGCTCGGGGCCTACATAGAAAAAATCGAGAACCTGCCGGGGCTGATCGTCATAGACAACATCTCGATAGAGGCGAAGGAGGAAGGCTCCCGCGTCCTTCACGCCAACATCTTCCTGAGCGCGTTCGTTCTCGGGTACGGAGGCGGGAGTTGAAAAGGCTCGCTCCGGCTCTTTTTCTTGCCCTTGCGCTCCCACTCGGCGCGGACGCGAAAGCGCTCTCGTACAGGCTTCAGATGCCGGGCGGGGACGCCGGAAAGATGGGCTGGTCCAGGGACCCGTTCGTCCCGGAGATGACCGGCGCGGGGGGGCTGGAAAGCGAGCTCAAGCTTACCGCAGTGTTCTTCGACGACAAAAACCCGTCGGCTATCGTCAACGGGTTGATAGTCTACAGGGGGAGCCTTGTGAGCGGACAAAAAGTTATTGATATAGGGGGCACCCATGTTATACTTCATGGTGACAGGGGCCGCACGAGGCTCGAACTGTCTGAAATACCGGGGTTTCGGGATGCCGATAAGAATGACTGAAAGGAGCTGGCTCGCCAGTCTCCTTTTCCTTATTCAGGCCCTCCTGGCCCCGGCGCTTACCGCACACTCAGCAGCGCCCCACGGACAGCAAGGCGAGGATATGAGGCTTCTCTCCATAGAGGTGAGGGACGCCGACGTATCAGACGTGTTGCGCGCCCTCGCGCAGCAGAGCGGGCTCAACATCATACTCGGGCAGGGCGTCGAGGGAAAGCTGTCCCTCTCCTTCAAGGAAACTCCCTTGCGAAACGCTATGGAGATGGTGATTAAGGCTCATGGCTTGATGTATACCGTCCAGAACAACGTGATGTGGGTCGGCAGGAAGGTGGACGTCTCCGGCGAGATGAGAGTCGAGATAATCCGGCTCAACAACGCTGAGCCGCCGACAGCCGTCCAGCAGCTTAAGGGCATGATGAGCGAGACCGGCTCGGCCTTCGCCGACCAGAGGACCAACTCCGTCATATTGAGGGACCTGCCGAAGAACATCGAAAAGGCAAAGGCCCTCCTGGAAGCGCTCGACACGAAGAGCGCCCAGGTCACCATCGAGGCCCGCATAGTGGAAGCATCCGACAGCTTCAGCCGCCAGCTCGGCGTCCGCTGGGCCCCATCTTACGCCTCCGGGGCGAACTCGATTGGCGGCAGCCCGCTTCTCCCCGACAGCGCCTCAGGCAGGAGATACGCTGTAAACCTCCCGGCCACAAACCCTACATCGGGTCTCGGGCTCATCCTCGGGTCCATCTCCAGCAACCTGGTCCTGGACCTCGAGCTCACCGCCGCCGAGACGCGGGGGGACCTCCGGATAGTCTCTTCACCGAGGATATCCGCCGTCAACAACATGCCGGCCGCCATACACAGCGGCACGACCTTCAGGGTAAAGCTCTCCCAGGCCATCGTCGCCGGCACGGGCACGACGACAACCACGACTACCGGCGACCTCGGCGGCCTCGAGGAAATAAAGACCGGCATAGACCTCACCGTGACACCCAAGATATCCGAGGACGGCTTCGTCCTCCTCAACATCAACACCACCAAGAGCGATCCGGATTTCTCCCGCACCATCGACGGCATACCCGGAGTGGCCGAAAAGAGCGCCTCTACCTTCGTGCTTGTGAAGGACGGCGACACGGTCGTCATCGGCGGGCTCTACCGCACGCTCAACTCCGGGCAGAAGACCGGCGTGCCCTTCCTCTCCAGGGTGCCGGTCATAGGTGGGCTTTTCAGCGGCAGTTCGAAAGACAGCCAGCACGAGGAACTATTGGTGTTCATAACGCCTAAGATAGTCAAATACGACAACAGGACGGAGGTCATGCATTGAACCTGAAGGACAAGAAACTCCCATTGATAGCCGGAGGGGCCGCGGTAGTCGTGATACTGCTGCTCCTCATATTCATGCCGTCGGATAAATCCGGCGACCAGGGCCCCGAGGTCATCTCCAAGAGGGTCAAGATAGAGCTTCAGGACACCGAGGCCGACATATCGGCCTCAGCCGACGCTTCGACCGACGCCGCAGCCGCCCCGCCAGCCCAGGCAATCACTCCCGAAGCTGCCCCAGCGGCTGCTCCGGCGGCAATAGCCAAGCAGGCGGCGCCTCCCGCGCCGCCCAAAAACAAGAGCGCCCCTGCCGTAGCGAAAACGGAGACAGGGACCAAGACAGCCGTTCCCCAGGCCCCGGCCCCTAAAAAAGCCGAACAAACAGTGAGGGAAGTAAAGCTGCCAGCCGTCGAGAAGGCCGAACCCAGGCCGGTGAAGACCGTCAAGACCGAGAAGAAAAAGACTGACGAGACGGCGAAGAAACCAGCCGCCAGGCGCATAACTGCCGCCAACGCGTGGACTTTGAACATAGCCTCCTTCCCGAGCCTCTCGGAAGCCCAAGGCTTGGCCGGAAAGCTCAAGAAGGGCGGATACAACGCCTATGTGTCCGGATTCACTAAAAATTCCGTGAGATGGCACCGTGTAAGGGTCGGATTTTACGCCTCAAGGGACGAAGCGGCCAGGGCTGGCAAGGCCATTCAGGCCAGGTTCAGGGTCGACAAGCCCTGGATAGCCAAGCCTGATGCAGCCGAGCTGAAGGCGCACCTGTAGGGGCGAATTCCTTTAAAAAACAGGGCTTTTCCGAAAAGGAACTTGACTACTCCTTTCAAAAAACCTTAAAATGTTCTTCTGCTGTCCATAACAGGGAAAGGTTTGTCGAGGGCATGGAAGAGCGCTCCGGTACGAGTGAGAAGCTGGTCTTTCTTGAGACCTTCGGCTGCCAGATGAACG
>UBJH01000954.1_pt1 | contig 11773 bp, 11 predicted proteins | sample 2193721 | NCBI WGS metagenome assembly UBJH01 (sample SAMEA4703186, study PRJEB27089) | metagenome | reverse complement strand
CGCGGCGCCGGCACCTTCGAGTTCCTCTACGAGAACAACGAGTTCTATTTCATCGAAATGAACACCCGGCTGCAGGTCGAACACCCGGTGACCGAGTTCATCACCGGCATCGATCTGGTGCAGCAGCAGATCCACGTCGCCGCGGGCGAGAAGCTCGCATTGCGCCAGCGGGATATCGAACTGAAGGGGCATGCCATCGAGTGCCGCATCAACGCCGAGGACCCCTACAAGTTCACGCCCTCGCCGGGCCGCATCGCCTCCTATCACCCCCCCGGCGGGCCCGGCATTCGCGTCGATTCGCATGTCTATAGCGGCTACACCGTGCCGCCGCACTACGATTCGATGATAGGAAAGGTCATTGCCTACGGCGACACCCGCGACCAGGCCATACGCCGCATGCGCATTGCCCTCTCGGAAATGGTGGTCGAAGGCATCAAGACCAACATCCCGCTGCATCAGGAACTGATGCACGACCATCGCTTCATCAAGGGCGGCACCAGCATCCACTACCTCGAACACAAGCTGGCCGCGAAGGACGAGGCGGTCAAGGGAAAATAATGTGGCTGTCGGTCGCGTTTGCCACGGACGCCGAACACGCCGAGGCGCTCTCTGATGCCCTGCTGGCGCGGGGGGCCCTTTCGGTCGGCGTCGAGGACGCCGATGCCGGCACCGAGCGCGAAACGCCGCAGTTCGGCGAGCCAGGCCACTCGCCCGCGCCGCTGTGGGCGCACAGCCGCATCGTCGCCCTGTTCGACAAGGCCGCGGATGTCCCCCTGATTGCCGCCGCCGCCGCGGGCGAGGCAGGACTCGGCGCCACCCCGCCTTACGACATCACGGAAGTTGCCGAACAGGACTGGGTGCGACTGACCCAATCCCAGTTCGAGCCGATCCGCATCAACGAACGCCTGTGGATCGTTCCTTCCTGGCATGAGGCGCCGGATCCGCAGGCGATCAACCTGGAACTCGATCCCGGCCTTGCCTTCGGTACCGGCAGCCACCCGACGACCCGGTTGTGCCTGGAGTGGCTTTGCAGTCACGTGCAAGCCGGCGCCAGCGTGCTCGATTACGGTTGCGGTTCAGGTATATTAGCCATTGCCGCAGCAAAACTCGGGGGGGCGCGCGTGGTCGGCGTCGACATCGACGATAACGCCCTCGTCGCGGCCGCCGGCAATGCCGGCCGCAACCACGCGACGGTGCAACTCGCTCACTCCAGGCATCCGCTCGACATGTCCTTCGACATCGTGGTCGCCAACATCCTCACCAACCCGCTCTGCGTGCTCGCGCCCCTGCTCACCGAGCGCGCCCGGCCCGGCGCACTGATTGCACTCTCGGGCATCCTTTCCGCGCAGGCCGAGCAGGTCCGGCAGGCCTATCGGCCCGCGTTCGACCTGACCGTCTGGGCCGAACGGGAAGGGTGGATTCTGCTGGAGGGCGTGCGCAAATGATGCTGACCCGCTGCCCTGGGTGCAGCACGGCCTTCCGCGTCACGCCGGAACAACTCAAGGCGCGCGCCGGCAAGGTGCGTTGCGGCCACTGCAGCGCCGTCTTCAACGCGCTGGAAATGCTGGAGGATGCGCCACCAGCCGTGGAGGCCGTTGAAGCGGCAGCGCCTCCCCCGGAAGCGGCCCCGCCAGCATCCGTCGAATCGGCACAAGCCGAACCGGTTGTTGAAAACAGCCCGCCGGCAACGACCGAATCCGCGCCCGGGGAAGTTGCGGCCAATAGCGAGTCCGTCGACATTCTGCTGGATGACATCGGCAGCAATGCCGAAGCTCCCTCCTCGCGTGGGCGCCTGCTGGCCTGGAGCCTGGCGGTCCTGGTCGTGCTGGGCATATTCGTGGTTCAGGCCGCCTATGTCTTCCGTGCCGAACTGGCCCAAGCCGAACCAGATCTGCGGCCGTTGCTGCAGGAAATGTGCAGTGTGCTCGAATGCGACATTCCCCTCCCCCGCAAGGCAGACCTCGTCGGCATCGAGGCATCGGACCTGCATCCCGACCCGCAGCAGAAGCCCCTGCTGGTGCTGGCAGCCACCCTGAAGAACCGCGCACCCTTCGCGCAGGAATACCCGCACCTGGAACTCACGCTCACCGATGTGCGCGACCAGCCCGTTTTGCGCAAGGTACTCTCTCCGGCCGAATACCTTGCCCAGGGTACCAATGTCCAGGAGGGTTTCGCCGCCAATGGCGACCTGATGGTCATCCTCCGGCTGGATGCCAGCGGCGTCGCTGCCAGCGGCTACCGACTTTACCTGTTCTATCCCTGACGGCGACGGATATGGTTTGTATATTGATGTTTCAATAGTAAACTATCGTTTTCAAACCGAGCAGGAGAGTTCCATGACCACAGTCACGCTGGGCGGCAACCCCATTCATCTTGGCGGCGAATTCCCGAAAACCGGCAGCGCCGCGCCGGCCTTCTCGCTGGTCGCCGCCGACCTGCGCGACCTGACCTTGAAGGACTTCGCCGGCAAGCGCAAGGTGCTCAACATCGTGCCGAGCCTGGACACGCCGGTCTGCGCCACCTCGACGCGCAAGTTCAACGAGCAGGCCGGCAGCCTGCCCAACACCGTGGTGCTGGTGATCTCGGCCGACCTGCCCTTCGCCATGAAGCGTTTCTGCGAGACCGAAGGCCTGAAGAACGTCGTCTCCCTGTCGACCATGCGCGGCCGCGAATTCCTGAAGAACTACGGCGTCGGCATCGAGGACGGCCCGCTCGCCGGCATCACCGCGCGCGCGGTCGTCATCATCGACGAGAACGACAAGGTGGCCTACACCGAGCTGGTGCCGGAGATCAAGCAGGAGCCGAACTACGACGCGGCGCTCGCCGCGCTGAAGTAGGTCGGCATACAGGACGATCCGGGCAGCCGGCCACCGGAGGCCGGCTGCTATAATCGCGCCTCGATTTTAAGGAGGCATGCGATGCGCACGCTGATCTGCGGCTCGATGGCTTACGACACCATCATGGTGTTCCACGACCGCTTCAAGAACCACATCCTGCCCGACCAGCTGCACATCCTCAACGTCGCCTTCCACGTGCCGGACATGCGGCGCGAGTACGGCGGCTGCGCGGGGAACATCGCCTACAGCCTGAAGCTCCTCGGCGGCGAGCCCCTCGTCATGGCCACCGTCGGCGAAGACAGCGGCCCCTACCTGCAGCGGCTGGAGCGCCTGCAGCTCGATCGCAGCCACATCCAGGAAGTGCCATCGACCTTCACCGCCCAGGCCTTCATCACCACCGACCTCGACGACAACCAGATCACCGCCTTCCACCCGGGGGCGATGAATTTCTCGCACCTCAACCATGTCGCCGATGCGCAGGGACTGACTATCGGCATCGTCGCGCCCGATGGCCGCGAGGGCATGATGCAGCACGCGCAGGAATTTCACGATGCCGGCGTGCCCTTCATCTTCGACCCCGGCCAGGGCCTGCCGCTGTTCAGCGGCGGGGAACTCCTCAACTTCCTGCAGCTGGCCGACTACTGCTGCGTCAATGACTATGAAGCCAGGCTGCTGTCGGAAAAGACCGGCAAGCCGATCGGGGAGCTGGCCGGCCTGGTGGACGCCCTCGTCGTCACCCTCGGGGCCAATGGCGCTGAAATCCATGCCGGCGGCCAGCGCCTCGACATCCCCAGCGTCAAGCCGGACGACCTGATCGACCCGACCGGCTGCGGCGACGCCTTCCGCGCCGGCCTGCTCTACGGCATCGCCAGCGGCATGGACTGGGAAAAGGCGGGACGCCTGGCCTCGCTGATGGGCTCAATCAAGATCGCCCACCGCGGCGGCCAGAACCACAAGACCGCGCGCGACCAGATCGCCGCGCGCTATGCAGCCGCGTTCGGCGACAAGCCCTGGTAGGGTCGTTATAGCGCGGCGCGCAGCTGGGCGGCGACGCGCTCCAGTTCCTCGCGCGAGGGATGCTTCACCGGCCAGGTAAACGTCAGGCCGTCGTTCTCCCAGCGCGGCAGCACGTGGATGTGGGCGTGGAACACCGTCTGCCCCGCCGCCGCACCATTGGCCTGGTAGACCGAAATGCCCGCCGGTCTGAAAACCGCTTCGATGGCCCTGGCCGCGCGCGCCGCGGAACGGAACATCGCGCCGGCCAATTCCGCGTCCATGCCCTGCAGGTTCTCGACATGCGGCTTCGCCGCCACCAGCATGTGGCCGGGATTCACGCTGCCGATGTCCATGAAGGCGAGGGTCAGCTCGTCCTGCAGCACCACCGTCGCCGGGATCTCGCCGCGCACGATCCTGCAAAACACGCAGTTGTCCACGATCTTCCCCATCAGGAGACGTCCTCGCCGGAACAGTCGACCTGAAATACCTTTCGCTCCGGCAGGCTCACGGCCGTCAGGTGTCGGCCCCACAGGCAGCCCGAGTCCAGCGCCAGCAGGTTCGGTTCGATCTTCAGGCCCAGCGCCGACCAGTGCCCCGTCACCAGGACGTGGTCCGCGCTCCTGCGGCCGGGTACGGCAAACCACGGCAGATAACCTTTTGGCGGATCGGTGGCCTCGCCCTTCGCCTTGAACTCCATGACGCCCTCCGCCGAGCAGAAGCGCATCCGCGTCATGGCGTTCACGATCACCCGCAGGCGCGGCCAGCCGGAAAGGTCCTTGCGCCAGCAGGGCGGTTCGCTGCCCCACATGTGGGCAAGGAACTCGCGATAGTTCTCCGCCCGCAGCGCCGCCTCGACCTCGCCCGCCAGTTTGCGCGCCTTTGTCACCGTCCATTGCGGCAGCAGGCCGGCATGCACCAGCGCATGGCCGTTCTCGACATGCATCATGGGGCGACGGCGCAGCCAGTCGAGCAGTTCCGCGCGGTCCGGCGCCGCCAGGATCGCGTCGAGCGTATCGTCGTCGCGCTTTTTGGAATGCCCCTCGGCAAGCATCACCAGATGCAGGTCGTGGTTGCCCAGCACCGTGATCGCCGCCTCGCCCAGGCCCTTGACGAAGCGCAGCGTCTCCAGCGAATGCGGTCCGCGATTGACCAGGTCGCCAACCAGCCAGAGCCGGTCGCGCGCCGGATCGAAACGGACCAGGTCGAGCAGGCGCCGGAAGGAATCGAAGCAGCCCTGGATGTCGCCGACGGCGTAGGTGGCCATCGGGGACTAGCCGGCGTAGCCGTCCGGATTCATGCTCTGCCAGCGCCAGGCATCCCGGCATATCCGCTCGAGGCCGCGCTCGGCGCGCCAGCCGAGCAGGCGCGCCGCCAGGGTCGGGTCGGCGTAGCAGGCGGCAACGTCGCCCGGACGGCGGGCGACGATGCGATACGGAATGTCCCTGCCCGACGCCCGGCGAAACGCCTCGACCATTTCCAGCACGCTGTAGCCGCGCCCCGTGCCGAGATTCACCGACAACACCTCGCTGGTTGTCGCCAGTTTTTCCAGCGCCGCCAGGTGGCCGCGGGCGAGATCGACGACATGGATGTAATCCCGCACGCCGGTGCCGTCCGGCGTCGGATAGTCGTTGCCATACACATTCAGCGCCTCGCGCCGGCCCACCGCCACCTGGGCGATGAACGGCAGGAGGTTGTTCGGCACGCCGCCCGGATCCTCGCCGATCAGCCCGCTCTCATGGGCGCCGACGGGATTGAAGTAGCGCAGCAGCGCAATCTTCCAGGCCGGGTCGGAGCGGAAAAGATCCTGCAGGATTGCTTCGATCATGGCCTTGCTGTGGCCGTAGGGATTGGTCGGCCGCAGCGGGTGGTCCTCGCGCACCGGCACCGCGTCGGGATCGCCATACACCGTGGCCGAGGAACTGAAGACCAGCTGGCGCACGCCGGCCTCGGCCATCGCCCGGCACAGCGCCAGCGTGCCGCCGACGTTGTTGTCGTAATACTCGATCGGCCGCTCGACGGATTCGCCAACCGCCTTCAGCCCGGCGAAATGCAGCACCGCATCGATGGCGTGCTCGCGGAAAATCCCGCGCAGCGCCGCCATGTCGCGCACGTCGCACTCGTGAAACGTCACCGCCCTGCCGGCGATTCCTTCGATGCGCCCGAACACCTCGCGCCGGCTGTTGCACAGGTTGTCGGCCACCACCACGCCGTAGCCGGCCTGCAGCAGTTCGACGCAAGTGTGGGAGCCGATATAGCCGGCCCCGCCCGTCACCAGGAGCGTTTTCGTCGGTTTCATGTCATGCAGGCTGTTGCGGACGATATTCCGGCACGAGCACCCCCAGCTGTCGCTTGACGGCCTGCTCTTCCTGGGGCGCGCCCTCGAGCCAGAGCCGCAATTCCTCAAGGCTTCCCGCCCCAAGCGCGGCCTGGGCCCGGGCGATGCGCAGCTTGGGATGCGGCGTCGGCAGCGTGTGCTCGCCGTCGGCCAGCAGTTCCTCGAAGAGTTTTTCGCCCGGGCGCAGCCCGGTGAAGACGATCTTGATCTCCTCTTCGGTATAACCGGACAGCCGGATCATGTCCCGGGCCAGATCGACGATCTTCACCGGTTCGCCCATGTCCAGCACGAAGACCTCGCCGCCCTGCCCCATCAGGCCGGCCTGCAGCACCAGCTGCGCCGCTTCGGGAATCGACATGAAATAGCGGACGATGTCGGGATGGGTCACCGTCACCGGCCCGCCGCGGGCGATCTGCTCGCGGAACTTCGGGATCACACTGCCGTTGCTGCCCAGGACGTTGCCGAAGCGCACCATGACGAAGCGCGTGCCGCCAGGCCGCTGCAGTCCCTGGCAGACCATTTCCGCGATGCGCTTGCTGGCGCCCATGACGTTGGTCGGGTTGACCGCCTTGTCGGTGGAGATGAAGACGAACTCCGCCGTGCCGTGGCGCTGCGCCGCCTCCGCCACGCGCAGGGTGCCGAGCACGTTGTTGCGCACCGCCTCCCAGGCGTTCTCGTTTTCCATCAGCGGCACGTGCTTGTAGGCGGCGGCATGGAAAACCACTTCCGGCCGGAACCTGGCGAACAAGCCCTCGATGCGGGCGGTATCCTTCACGTCGCCCACCACGCAGGCAATCGGCGTGCCCGGAAGCAGCCTGGCGAATTCCTGCTCGATATCGTAGAGGGCAAACTCCGACTGCTCGAGCAATGCCAGCAGTTTCGGCTCGAACCGGGCGATCTGACGTGCCAGTTCCGAGCCGATGGAGCCGCCGGCCCCGGTGACCAGCACGGTCCTGCCCCCCAGCAGCCGATGCAGTCCATCGCTGTCGAGCCTGACCACTTCGCGTCCGAGCAGATCCTCCAGTTCGACCTTGCGCAGATTCGATATGGAAACCCGGCCCGACAGCAAGTCGTCGATCGCCGGCACTGTGAGTACGATGATGCCGGCGGCGGCGGCGGCCTCTGCCGCCCGGCGCCGAACGCTCGCCGCGGCCGCAGGCATGGCGATGATGACATTCCTCACCTGCAGCCGGGCGGCGTGTGCGGCAACGTCGCCAAGTCCGCCGAGCACCGGCACGCCGTCGATGGCCCGGCCCTTTTTTCCTCCTTCATCGTCGAGCATGCCGACGACGCACCACTCCCGGCTGCGCTTCAATTCGCGCAGAAGCAAGACAGCAGCATCGCCGGCGCCCAGGATCAGAACCGGCTCCCCCTCCATGCGGATTTGTCCATAGATCTGGTGCTCGCGCCAGGCACGGTAGGCGAAGCGCGTGCCGCCCATCGCCATGACCAACAGCAGGGGCTGAAGGATCAGGACGGAGCGCGGCACGTCGCCGAGCTGAAGCATGAAGACACCGGCTCCGACCAAGGCAGCAACAAGCGCCACCGCCATTACGATGCGCAGCAGGTCCTTCACGCTTACATAGCGCCACATGCCCCGATGAACGGCAAGCGCCACAAACACCCCGGCATGCAGCGGCACCACCCATGCCAGGTTGTTCAGCATGCCATTGAGATAATAGTCGGGGATGTCAAAGTTGAAGCGCAACCAATAGGCCAGCATCCAGGCCAGCGCTGCCGCCGCGAGGTCATGGGCGACGATTGCGATATTGCGTAACAGCAGCCTCATCGGGCGGCTGCCTGCATTACTTTGCGCACGGCGCCGACCGTGTCGGCCATCTCGGCCTCCCCCAGGGTCGGGTGCACCAAGAACATCAGGCTGGTTTCCCCCAGCCTTTGCGCCACGGGCAGTCTTCGCGCCGGCCCCCAGCCGCGCTCGGCAAAGGCGCGCTCGCGATAGATTTCCGAGCAGCTGCCGGCGAAGCAGGGCACGCCCTCGGCATTGATCGCCTCGATAATCCTCGTTGCACCCCAGCCGGCCGCCAGGAGGCCGGGTTCCGCGAAAGCATAATACTTGTAGTAGGCGTGGCCGAACTCGCGCGGCGGCCGCACGACGCGCAGGCCGGGAATGTCGACAAGGCCCGCATCGAGCGCGGCCGCATTGCGCCGCCGGGCCGCCAGCCATTGCGGCAGCTTGGCCAGCTGGCGCCGTCCGATCGCCGCCTGCATCTCCGTCATGCGGAAATTGCTGCCGAAAGACTCGTGCAGCCAGCGGAAACCCGGCGGGTGCTCCCGATTGAAGACGGCGTCGAAGCTCTTGCCATGGTCCTTGTAGGCCCAGGCCATCTCCCACAGGCGGGTGTCGTTCAGCACCAGCATGCCGCCCTCGCCGCCCGTGGTCATGATCTTGTCCTGGCAGAAGGAAAAAGCCGCGGCGTCGCCGAGGCTGCCCACCGGCTGACCTTTGTAAGTCGCGCCATGCGCCTGGGCGCAGTCCTCGACGACCGTGATGCCGCGCTCCCGCGCCAATTGCATGATCGGATCCATGTCGCACGGCCAGCCCGCCAGATGCACGGCGACGATGGCGCGGGTGCGCGGCGTGAGCACGGCCCGGATCGTGTCCGCCGTCAGGTTCTGGCTGTCCGGATCGACATCGGCCACCACCGGTACGGCGCCACGGGCCACCGCGCAACTCGCCGAGGCGATGAAGGTGCGCGCCGGCACGATCACCTCATCGCCTCGCCCGATTTCGAATGCGTAGAGGGCCAGCTCCAGCGCCAGTGTGCCGTTGGCCAGGGAAATGGCGTGGCGCATGCCGCAGAAGGCGGCAAACTCCTGCTCGAAGGCCTGGCATTCGCCTCCGGTCCAGTAATTCACCTTGCCCGAAGCAAGGACGCTTGAAACGACGTCTATTTCGTCTCTGTCAAACACCGGCCAGGGCGGAAAGGGACGGCTGCGCACCGGAGCACCTCCCGCCAAAGCCAGCTGATAATTGGATGTGCTCACCCTGGCACGCAATTCCGTTATGCGGCAACCTTGCGAAAACAATGGATGCGGATCGGCGAATAATTCCCAACAGCCTCGGGCAATGCTTCCGAGAAAAAGCGAACGAAATTCGAGTTTCGGTCGATAACGTTGCCTCGCAATGCACTCTGGAGAACCCGCTGCACGTAATAATGCGTGGAAAAGAGCGTGGCCGGGATGTTCCAGTGCGCCGGCGCCGCCGCCTCGAGCCCGGCGACATTGAAGAATCCAGGCGACAGATAAAGATTGTGCGCGGCCGGGGTGTTTGGATCGAGATTGAATTCCCTTCTCGCCGCATTGAGATTGTCCAGCCCATCCTGAAAACATTCTATGAACAACAGATATCCGCCCGGCCTGACAAGGGCCATCAGGTTGGCCAGGGCGGTTTTCTGGTCCGCGGGATCCATCAAGTTGATGATGACGCGCTGGGACAGGCAGACGTCGACGCTGGCCTGGCTCACCCCAAGGGTTTCGGCCCGCAAGATGTCGCCCTCCGCGATGGTCACCGGAAGCCCCTCGTTCATCTTGCTCGCAAGCTGCCTCAACTCGTGATTTTTTTCGATGCCCAGCAACTCGATCGATCCGGACAGACCGCCGTCGCGAATGCGCTCCGCCAGGGTTCGCAGCGTGTAGCCGTTGCCGCAACCGACATCGAGCACCCGCAGGGAAGCCGCGGCACTTTTCGCCGCCAGCTCGATCAGCCTGAGAATGGCGCGGCTCTCGCCTTCGCGAATGTATTCATCCTCCATCGTACAGCTGGCGGACAGGCCCGATTCCTGGGCCACCCGCGTGTAATGCTTCATTACCTTGTCTTCGTAATCCTGCCTCAATGCTGCCTCCCTATCGATTCCCGATCCAAATCCGTTTTCACGGACTTGTCGCTGCTGCCGCGGAACGGCGTCATGGTAGCCTGCCCCGGCTCGTTGATGCCGCGGGACCGAAGGACCCGCAGTGCCGTCAATGCCAGTATGTGCAAGTCGAGCAGCATCGACCGGTTATCTACATACCACACGTCCATCCGGAAGCGTTCCTCCCACGGCAAGGCATTGCGGCCGTTGACCTGCGCCCATCCCGTAATGCCCGGCCTAACGTCATGGCGGCGCATCTGCTCGGCATTGTAAAGCGGCAAGTACTCCATCAGTAACGGACGCGGACCGACCAGGCTCATGTCGCCCCTGATTACATTGAACAGCTGGGGCAGCTCGTCCAGGCTGAACCGGCGCAACAGCGCGCCCAGCTTCGTCAGGCGCCGTTCATCCGGCAGCGGCCGTCCGTCTGCCCCCGCCGCCTCCGCCATGGTGCGGAACTTCAGCACCTTGAAAGGCCTGCCGCGCAGCCCCGGCCGCACTTGCCCGAACAGAACGGGAAAACCCATATTCCAGGCCACCGCGGCCGCCGTCGCCGCCATCAGCGGCAACAACAGGATCGCGAGGATCAGGGCAAGGACGAGGTCGAAAATCCGCTTCAGCATCACTGCAATTTTACGTCAGGCGAGCAATTGCCCAAAGAAACGCACCCAGGCGTTCGTGACCGCACTGCGGGAAAAGAGGCCCAGCGCCCTCTCCCTTGCAGCACGGCCCATTTCGATGCGACGGGATGCGTCGCCTGCCATCAATGTCATTTCGCGCGCGATCCCGGCCACATCGCCTGGCCGATGCAGCAAACCGGTCACGCCCTCCTCCACCGCGTCCGTCACGCCGTAGATCCGGGAGGCGACGGCAGGGATTCCTGCTGACGCCGCCTCGATGACGACCATGCCGAAGCCCTCGCGGTAACTTGGCAGGCAGAACACATCGGCGGCGGCCATGTAATCCTCCGGCCGATCGGTATAGCCGACGAAGCGGCAACGATCCCGCGACGCGCCGATGCGGGCCTGCATTTCGTCTTGCATGCGCTCCTCGTCGGGACCGACGACAAGCAGCCAGGCATCCTGACAATCCAGCTGGGCAAATGCATCTGCCAGGTCGGGCATGCCCTTGTCCCGGTTCAGGCGTCCAAGATAGAGGAAGACGCAGGCGCTGCCGGGTATTCCGTGCTCCGCCCGGATGGCGGCGCGCCTGCCCGCATCTGGCCGAAAGCGATCGCCATCAACGCCGCAGATCGAGCCGTTTCCGGGAACGCTCACCTTTGCGGCCGCCACGACCCCTTCGGCGACCATGAAATCGCGCTGCGAAGGGCTGTCGGCAAGGACGTGGGTGGCCATGCGCACCATCATCCGGTCGGCCAGCTTCAGCAGCCAGCGCTGCCAGCCCGTGCGCGTTGCCCAAACCTGCCCCGTAAAGATGTGTATGCGCCGCGGGACGCGCGCCAGCGCGGCGGCGAGCATGGCCAGCATGCCGGCCTTGGGCGTGACGGAACTGACCGCCGCGTAGCGCTCGCGGCGGAACAGCGCATACAGCTTCAGCAAGGCGGCAAGATCAGTCAGCGGTTCTATTTTTCGCCGAATGGGTACCGAAACAATCCTGGCTTGCGTCTGGATGTCACCCACGGCGGATTGCGCCGGCGCATTGACGACCAGATCCACCGGGTAGTGCTTCGCCAGGGCAGCGATATGCCCGCTCAGGAAGGCTTGCGCCGTCAT
>UBJH01001519.1_pt1 | contig 11787 bp, 9 predicted proteins | sample 2193721 | NCBI WGS metagenome assembly UBJH01 (sample SAMEA4703186, study PRJEB27089) | metagenome | reverse complement strand
TCAATTTATATGGCCGTCTCGCACGTCAGATGGGTTTCGCTATTCGACGTATTCGGCGTGCCTGTCCTGGCCATGGGACTCATCGGGTTGTTGGAGAAAATTGAGGGTAAGGCCTGGCCCAGGAATGCCGCTCTGACTCTGGCCGCCGTCTTGATAGCTCTCCTCGCGCAAGACCATTTGGTCCCTGGTGGAGCTTACGCATCAAACATAGGGCTTGGGCTCAAATCAGGAAAGTTCCCTGAGGGAACCGTCGCTTACGTGAAAAAGGAGGGCGTTAAGGGGAATATCTACAATGATTATGATTTTGGCGGATACCTTATCTACGAAATCCCGGAAATCAAGGTCTTCATCGACGGCAGGACGCCGACGGTCTATTCCCCATATTTTTTCTGGACGAGCAGGCTTGCCAGGGACACCGGCAGGTGGGGCCGCCTCGTGGCTGAGCATGATATAGATATGGTGTTGGTGAGCTTGGATAACGGCCTGTGCAAAAAACTCAGTCAGAACAACGAATGGGCAGCCGTGAGCTTTGACGACGTTTCCATCCTCTATCTCAGGAAGGACAGGTTTGCCGCCCAGACGGCTGCCTCCATAACGGCTTTCGACCCGTGCTCGTCCAAAAAATTCGAGCTGCCGGAGGACAAAGCCGCGCTGGGGAAGGCCATAGAGGAACTCGTGAGGGTCGCATCCGGCTCCAATACTGCAAGGCCCCGGAGGCTTCTGGGTCTCGCCTACACGAAGCTCGGCAAGGAAGGCTATGAGAGGGCCGAAAAGGAGCTGAGGGCGGCCATATCTCTCAAAGAGGACGAGTACGTCTGGTACGACCTCGGCGTGACGCTCGCCAAATCTAAGAAAACAGATGAGGCTGCCGCGGCTTTTGAAAAGGCGATAGAGCTCAATGAACGTTTCAGGGAGGCGCATCTGGCCTACGGCGTACTCCTGCGTGAGCAAGGCAGGCACGAGGAAGCTATCACAGCCCTCGAAAGATACCTCAAGCTTGCCGACGACAAGGCTGAAGCCCCCGGTTACAGCGCTTTGGCGAAGTCCTATTTTCAAACCGGCCAATTTGAGAAGGCGGCCGCCTACTTCAAGAGGGCCGCCTTCCTCACCGACGACCCGAAGGAACTCGGCGACCTCTACTACAGTGTTGGCAATTCCTATTTCGAGATAGCCGAGTACGAAGAGGGGGTTTTGTGGTATGCGAGGGCCCTCTCAGTCAAGCCTGACTACGCGCAGGTGTTCAAAGAGCTCGCAGGGGGTTTTGACCGCGATGGTAATAAAAAGACAGCCAGAGCCATCCTCAGCCTTATCGATCCAAAAACCGCCCGATGATCTGCCACACAATGGCACAGGTTGACAGTATTTGTCACCCGAAACTGACAAAAAATGTCAAATTGTGCGTCCACTGAAAGACCTCCAAATTATAACTTATTGAAATTACAGCATTTCATGCCTTGGCACGCCCGTTGCAATATTAGCAAGACAGATTGATTAAAGTTTTAAAAAGAGGTTCCGAAGAGTAGTAAAAGATTTTCACTCAGGCAAGATAAAAAAGGAGGAAACAAAATGTTGCAGAACATGGTAAAGAGAATCAAGAGGCAGGAGGGCTTCACGCTGGTCGAGCTCCTCATCGTCGTGGCCATCATCGCGATCCTGGCGGCCATAGCCATCCCGCAGTTCAGCAAATACCGTATGAGGTCCTACAAGTCTGAGGTCGACTCCGACACCAAGAACGCCTACACCGCGGCCCAGGCTTATCTGACTGACTTCCCGGGCGAGACCATAGACACCATCGCAGAGCTTCAGGCCGGCGGCTATCAGAAGTCACAGGGCGTACATTTCGTGAACGGCGATATGACTATCGGAGGCGGCAACATTGAGCTTCAGAGCAACTCGCTTAAGGCCGGTGCCAAGCACAACCTCTCCAAGGTGCAGTACGACGGGCAGTTCAATCTCGTCAACTCACCCCAATAGTAACGCTTGAAGTTTGAAAAAAAGAGGAGGGGAAGGGAAACCTTCCCCTCCTCTTTTTTTTGGACTCATGACCAGCATTAGAAAACTGAGCTGGATAATGTGAAAGGACGTGGCAAACCAGAATTCACAGCATGTATACAGCTGGTGGCGAATTATTTATTGCAGCACAGGAGTGATTGAGAGAAAGAGGCAGGCCGGACTTCTATTAAAGCCGATGGCTTCGGGTTTCAGATAGGATAGTCAGGGCGCGGCCGCTCTCGCGCTTCAGTAGTTCGATTTCACCTTGAAGCCGCCCGGCGCCTCTTTTATGTCTACAGAGGTGTGGCCGAACTGCTGGAAGCGGTTGGTCTTGACCTTAATGTCGCAGGGGTTGCACCTGCCGTAAGCCTCGCAGACGCGGTATATGTCCTCGAGCTCGAAGGCCGGGTCGATGATGTTGCCCACAGGCTCCCTGCCTTCATAAAGATCGCTGTGGCACTTGTAGACCGACCCGTCGGAGCCCATGATGAGCTCGGTCGTCTTGCACAGGACCTTCTCCTCGAAGGTCTTTTCGCAGGCCCCCTCGTACTTGAACGTCCCGTACATCACGCCGTCGTGCTCTCCCAAAAACTCCTTGAAGCGGAAGTCTATGCCTCTGGCAACGCAGTCCGCCTGCGCCTTTCTTATTATTTCTTCCTGGGAGGGGTGGAGAACCCCCCAGATGCCGATGGAAAAGCCGGCGTCCTGCATCCGCAAGACCTTCTCGACGAGCGGAGCGAGCTCCATCTGCTCCGGGTGGTAGCTGACCCTGATGGAAGCGTATGGGGCGTTCCTCCTGAGCCTTTTGGGGTCGACTTTTTTTACGAACTCCCCGACGTCGAACTGGAGGTTGGTCAATATGTCGATGTGGAACTCGGGCTTCACGTTGTTTATGAGGTAGATGAAGTCCTTGTGGAGGCTCGGCTCGCCGCCCTGGAGTGTTAAAGGCAGGTCGTCCCTCGAGATTATCCTGTTGAGCCCCCTGACCCATTCTTCCCCGGTGAGCCGCTTTCTGGCCGGGCCGTCCGTCCCGTAATGGTTTATGCAGTAGCTGCACTTCAAGTTGCAGGCGAGCGTCAGGAAGGCCGCTATGTAGTTGTAGTGCTCTGGTATCTGTATGGATTTCAGTTCCATCGCTACACCGCCAGAAGTTTTTCTATCTCGGACAGGACCGTCGCTGGCTTTATCTCGTACATGCAGGGCCTCTCCTTGACGCATTCGGTCGACATGCAGGGCAGGCAGTCGTACCGCTTGCCGGGAAGGAGCTTGACGCCGTTCTTGATGTAGACTTCGCTCGCGAGAGTCGGGCCGAACAGCGCCACTATCTTCTTGTCGAGGGCGTGCGCTATGTGCAGTCCGAGGCTGTCGTTTGTGACGAGCAGGCGGCAACTGTTCACCCACTCTATGTATTCCTCGATCGATTTCAGCCCCTGCTGCCAGGAGACAGAGTACTTCTTCCCGATGAGGTTTTCGAGCTCCTTCCAGTACTCCATCGGCCACGCCTTTATCGGCCACTTGTCGCCGACGTTGAAGTTGAAGCCGATGTCGTGCGTCTCAATCGAGGATGGCTTGTAGCCTATGACCGGTATCTCGCCGTGCCACTTGCCGCCGACCATCTCGAAGAGGAAGTCCTCCCAGTACTTCTTGTTGGAGAGCTTCTCCTTCTCGTTCATGCAGAGCTCAAGGACGTGCTCTGAGCCGTCGTAGGCTTTTGCTTCTCCGGCCTCCGGGTCGAACCTGAAGCCGTACCGCCTCCAGGCTGTAAGCGAGTCGGCGAAGGCGCATATACCGGCGACCTTCTCCAGGTTTATTACCGTGTCGAACCTTTCGGCCCGAAGCTGCAGGACCGAGGTCAGGTCGTAGGGCATTATCCTCGTGATGTACTGGTTGCCCTTCAGGAGGGCTATGGCCTTTTCGTCGACCAGCCAGGTTATGTGCGCGTCCTTGTAGCGCGGCAGCAAAACGGTGCTGCGAAGCACGTCCCCGAGGCTCGTCTTCCTGCTTATCTCCCCGACGAGCGTCTCCGAGTAGCCGAGCTTTATTATGAGTATCTTTTCAGCGGCCATCGCGGCAAAATCCCTCCCTTGTAGTCCTTGCGGCTTCGAGATAAAGGGCAGCTGGGTCGAGCCCACGTGCCTCGAGCCTTTTTTTCCTTATGAAGTACTCGGGCAGGCTGTGGGCCCTCACCGTGAATATCCCGTTCATGTAAAGAGAGACCAGGTCGAGCATGACGTGGAACACAAGGCCCAGGCAGGCCGAAAGGAGCGCGGCCGAGCCGGTGTAATGCGTTATCATCAAAAGCGGCGCGATGAACTCCACGGTGTGGAAGACCTCTATGTTCAAGAACTCCGGGCTGTGCCACTTTTTCGTGAGAAGCCGGTGGTACTCGAACATCCCCTTGAACCCGAGGTCCGTGAACCTGTTGTGCCAGACATAATCGAGGTAGTGGTCGAGGTCGATGGCAACCGATGCCGCCCAGAAAAGGATGCTCCCGGTCCCGAGGACCGGGTAGAGTGCGGCGGCCGCCAGGCCGCCGTATGCGACGTGCTCAACCGGTCTCATAAGACCTTCTTCATCTCCTCTTTCGAGAATATCTCCTCGGTGTGCTTGAACTTCTCGAGGACGAAGCTCTCGTAGATGCCTCGCAGCGTGTTCACGAACGAGAACTTCATGGGGTATATCCGGGTCTTCACCAGGTACGCCTTGATGAAGTAGTACATCAGGAAGTCGACCTTGTTCATCGGCAGTTTTATGAGGTGGTTGACGACAAGGTTGCGTAGTGAAGGCTTCCACAGGACGACTGTTGAAAGCAGGGAGAGGTTCCTCTGGAGGAGTTTTTCCTTCTCCGTGAAGCAGGTCAGCGGCGAGGTCGACTGGTAGCTCATGTGGAGCTTGTCGAAGTCCCCGTCGAACGCCCCCATCTTTATTGCGTAGTTGGCCAGCTCGGTCTTAGGGTACGGGAAAAAGAGCGGGAACTCGCCGAAAGTGACACGGCAGCGGAGGTTCAGGTCCAGGGACTCTATGTCCTCTTTGAGCGTCGTGCCCGGTATCGCGAATATCGTGTTCGAGAAGGTCGGGACGTTGTGCTTGTGGCACAGGTCGAAGGCCTGGACGAGGGTCTCCTTCGCCATGTTCCTCTTTAAAACCTCGTTCCTCACCCGGTCGTTGCCGCTCTCTATCGACATGCTCATCGAGGCGAGCCCCGCCGCCTTGAGTTTCAACAGTATCGGCTCCGTGAGGAGGTTGGCCCTCATGAGGCAGTGGAACGGCACGCCTATCTCCCTCGGGTATCTCTCGGAGAACTCGTCGAGCCATTCGTCGTCCTTGAGGACGAAGATGTCGTCGTAGAACTTTATGAACTGAGTCTCATACCTGCTCTTCAATTCCTTGAGCTCGGCGATGACCCTCCCGACGCTCATCCTTGAATGGAGCACCCCCTTGCCCTTGTAGAGCATGTTGTACTTGTGGTTGAAGCAGTAGGTGCACTTGTAAGGGCAGCCGCGCGAGACCATGAAGCTCCTCATGGGAAAGCGCCCCAGCCTTGTCGACGAGTACAGGAGCTCCCTGTCGAGGAAGGGCAGGTCGTCAAGGGCCCTCCTCCTTTCACGCATAACAGGAGGCACGCCGGGCTTGAAGTTGGCCCTCGTCACGATGTTAGGGATATTGTCGAAGGAGGTCTTGTCCTGGACGGCGGTCAGGAGCTCGGGCCACGCGTCGTCGCCTTCTCCGACGCACAGGGCGTCTATGTCGTGCTGGGAGATTATCTCAGGGAAGAATGTAGGGTGAGGACCGCCGATGACGGTGAAGATTTTCCTGTCGATCGCCTTTATCTGGTTGTTCGCGGCCAGGTAGTACTTGTGCTCGCCGGTCTTGGCGCTGAAGGCGACGACGTCCGGCTTGAAGGCTGCAACGTCCTCTTTAAGCCTGCCGCCGGCCAGGACGGAAACGGCTGTGGCGTGCCCCTTTTCCTTCGCCAGCGCCGAAAGGAGCATTATGCCCATCGGGTCGATGTACTCGACGTCCTTTATAACGAAAAGTACCTTCAATGCGCCCCCGATACCCCAGCCCTGACGGGCTTGCCGCGGTAGCGGCCACGTTCTTTAACTCTTACGTCCCAGAAAAGCGTGAGGACCGCCTTCACCACGCTCACGACGTTCTTCACCGCGAAAGCCTTTGTCTTGCCGGTGTTCCTCTGGGCTATATCGACGCCGACCTCAGTATAGCTCGCGCCGGACTTAAGGAGCCGCACGAGGATGGCCGCCATGTACGCGAAGCCCCATGTCTTCAAGGGCACCTTCTTGAGGAGCCTGGACTTCAGGAGGCAGGTCCCGTTGTAGTACGTGACCCCAAGGCCGAACAGAGAGTTGATGAGGACGACGAAGGCTCTCGATATGACCCTTCTCGAGAGGGGGCGCACCCCGGGGTTAGCGGTGTACGGTATTATGACGTCCGCCTCGCCGGCGAGCGCCATGACCTTCTCTATTGCCTTCAGAGGTATCTCGTTGTCGCCTGGGACCATCATTATGTAGTCCTTGGTTGCGCGTCTTACGCCGTCGGTATAGTTGAAGCCGAAGCCCATGTTCTTCGGGTTGTGTATGACCTTGACCGGCTTCTCCTGTTTCGCTATCGCGTCGGCAAGCGCCCCGGTGCCGTCGGTCGAACAGTCGTTGTAGACCAGTATCTCGTAGGAGCTGAAGCGCTTCACTGACGCGAGCGCGCCCTTGACGGCCTCGATAGTGCCCTTGAGGTTGCCTTCCTCGTTATAGCAGGGGACTATTATGGTTATGCTCGGTTTTTCTTTCGCCATGTCCTGCAGTTTTCCTTGCGGCTTTCATGATGTCTTCTTTTCCTGGGTAGAACGCCTTCTCGAGGGCCGGGCTCGCGGGCGTCGGGCACTCGGGCAGGCTCACCCGGATGAACGGGGCCGCGAGCGCGACCCCAGCCTCCGCGACCTTCGCCACGACCTCGGCGCCAACGCCGCATTCCTTCCAGCCCGTGTCGGCGACTATGAGCCTTCCGGTCTTCCTGACCGACTCGATAACCGCCCCGGAGTCCATGGGCTTCAAGGTGCGAAGGTCCAGGACCTCGCAGTCTATCCCCTCAAGGCTCAACGCTTCGGCGGCCTGGAGGGCTTCGTGGACCATGTGCGAGACGGCCACTATCGTCAGGTCTTTTCCGGTTTTCCTTACTGCCGCCTTGCCGAGGGGGACTTCGTACATCTCTTCAGGCACGTGCCCCATGTGGTCATAGAGCCATCTGTGCTCTATCATGATGACCGGGTTGCCGTCCCGGCTGGCCGCTATGAGGAGCCCCTTGGCGTCGTATGCGGTTGCGGGCATTATGACCCTGAGGCCGGGTATGTTCATGAACATCGCCTGCAGGCTTTGCGAATGCTGGGCGGCCGACCCCCAGCCTCTGCCGATGATGGAGCGTATGACGAGAGGTATGTTCAAAGTCCCGCCGAACATGTAATGCCATTTGGCGGCGTGGTTTACGATCTGGTCCAGGGAGATGGGCAGGAAGTCGACCCTCATGTGCACGAGGATCGGCTTCATCCCGGCCGCGGCCGCGCCGACGCAGACGCCTGTTATGCCGTTCTCGGCAAGGGGGCTGTCCATGACCCTGTCCTTGCCGAACTCTTCCTGCAGGCCCTTGGTCGTGCCGAAAACGCCGCCGGAATCGTCAACGCCTTCGCCTATCACGAATACCGATTTGTCGGAAGCCAGGAGCTGGGCGGTCGCCTCCCGTATGGCCTCCTTGTAGGTAAGCCCACGAAGCCCCGGGGTCTCACTGATGGCCTTTTCGAACTCTGTCCTGCTGGCGTATGTCTTCGTCCAGGGCATCTTAGTTTTCCGCCTCGTGGTAGACGTCCTCAAGGAGCCTGGAGGGGAGGGGGTAGGGGCTCTTCCTGGCGAACTCGACGGCCTCGTTCAGCTCCGGTTCGATGGAATGCCTCACTTCGTCCATCTCTTCCGGTGTCATCGCTCCCTTTTCGAGGAGCAGCGCCGTGAACCTCTTTACCGGGCACTGCTCTTTCCAGTAGTCGAGCTCCTCCTTGGGCCTGCACCCCTTTGTCCAGTCCTCCTCAGGGCCAACGTGCCCTTTCCATCTGTAGGTCTTGGCCTCTATAAGAGACGGGCCGCCGCCCTTGCGGGCAAGGCCCACCGCGTCCTGTGCGGCTTTGTACACGGCCAGCGCGTCGTTGCCGTCGACGCAGTGGCCGCGCGAATCGAAAGACGCAGCCGATTCCGATATCCTGCACCCGCTCTGCCTTGCTGACTGGTGGGAGTTCGTGGCGTAGAAGTTGTTCTCGCAGACGAAGACGACCGGGAGCTTTTTGAGAGAGGCGAAATTGAAGGACTCGTAGAACGCGCCTTCGTCGAACGCGCCGTCGCCGAAGAAGACGGCCGTGACCCGGTCTTCGCCCTTCATCGAGGCGGCCAGGGCCGCGCCAACGCCCATCGGTATGCCGCCGCCCACGATGGCAGACGTGCCGAGGATGCCATTGCCGACGTCGATTATGTGCATCGAGCCGCCCTTGCCGGCGCTGCAGCCGGTCTGCTTGCCGTAGAACTCGGCCATGAGCGGGGCCATCGCGGCGCCCTTGGCCAGAGCGTGGCCGTGCCCCCGGTGGTTCGAAAAGACGTAGTCGCTCTTCCCGAGGTGCAGGCATACGCCGGCGGCTATGGCCTCCTGCCCGATGCAAAGGTGCACCGGACATTTCATCTCCTGCTCTGGATAGAGTCCGACTATCTTTTCCTCGAACATCCTTATCCGGAGCATCGACCTGAAGAGGTCTGTGAGCACCTTTTTCGTGAGGGTGTTGAGCCCGTATCTCTGTAGTATCTCTTTCATCGTCAGATGAAGTTCACGTGGCTGGAGGGGTTCTTGAGCTCCCACAGGTAGCGGTTGACCTCGTCCATGCGGCAGTTGACGCGGCAGCCGGAGGTGTCGAGCCCGTTCATTATGAACTCCATCACCCGCTTTCTCCGCTCTCCTTTCCATATCTCCTCGAAGGTGTTCTCGCGGATGTTACCCATGAGGAACCTCTCGTCGCCGAGGAAGGCGCTGCACGCCCACACTCCGCCGCCAGCGTCTATGTACGACCAGAAGGGGATGGCGAGGCACTTGCCGTACTTCCTCTTTTTCTCCTCGAGCTTGGTCATGGCGTTGAACCTGAAGATGACGTTGAACCTGTCGTCGGATATTTTCCTCAACTCGTCGCCAAGGTACATGTAGTCGCTGTACTTGAGCCCTTCGTACTGCTTCGTCTTGCTCTTCAGGTGCTGGGAGTAGGATTTTATGACGAGGTAGTCGGCCCCGGCCTCCTTCGCTTTCCTGGCGAGCACAACGGCCTCGTTCACGTTCTCCGGCAGGAGTATCATCTGCATGCCTATGGTCGAAGTGAGCTTCATCGCCTCCCTGAACCTCACGGCCCCGGAGATGTTCGCCATGACCTTCCCGAAGTCCTCTTCCTTTGTCCTGTGTATCCTCGAGTAGGTCCCGGGGGTGCCAGCGTTTATGCTGACCTTTATCCAGGTGATTGAGGCGAGGCATTCGGCGTAGACTTTTTCGGTGAAAAGGACGCCGTTTGAGGTCACGGCCACGTCTATGCCTGATCTTTTAGTGTGGTTTATGATGGCGGGGATGGACTTGTGGAGGAAGGGCTCGCCCTCGCCGGCGTACATTATCGATTTGACCCCGAGAGAGCCCATTTCGGTGAGCCTGGTCTCGAGGATGCCGGGGTCGAGCTGGCGGGCCTGGTATTCCATGTAGTCCAGCCCGCAGTAGGTGCACCGGTGGTTGCAGGCGCCTATCGGGGAGACTTCCATGTACACCGGGTACACGTCAGCGCCAGCGAGCCAGTCGTTCACTCTCCCGACATGGTACATGAGCTTGTGGCTGTCGATCCTGAACTCGTCCACTTGATGCCTTGTCCCTTGTAAGGTATTGTATTCTCGATGTAAAAAAGATAACACAGGTAAGGCGCTCTTAACAACATTAATTATATGCGCCATGCCCCATGTGATATAATCGGAAAAAGGCGAATATCCTTTAATTCACGGGAGTTTTCAAGGATGGCCAGAGACCCTGTCTGCGGGATGGAAGTCGACCCGGAAAAAGCAAGAGGCACGAGCCTCCATGAAGGAGAGACTGTCTATTTCTGCTCGATCAACTGCAAGAAGACCTTTGACGCTGATCCGGAGGCCTTCATCGGCCAGGGACGGTCGACCCACCCTGACCTCGACACGCCTTCCGGCATGGTCCACAAGGACCCTGTCTGCGGCATGACCGTAAAGGAGGCCGAGGCCAAAGGCTCCTTCGAGCACAGGGGGGAGACCTATTATTTCTGCAGCGCCGGTTGCCTCAAGGTCTTCAGGGACTCCCCGGAGAAGTACCTTGAGGGCGGTCCCATATCCATGAGCGAAGTGAAGGGGGCGGCTTCCGCCGGGCGTCATGGCTTGAAGACGGTGAGCCTTCCCATTACAGGGATGAGCTGCGCAAGCTGCGCCGCGAAGATAGAAAAGGGCATAACGGGCTTGAGCGGCATAGTGACCGCCAACGTTAACTTCGCCACGGAAAAGATAACCGTCACGTATGACCCCGAAAAGGTGCACCTCAACGACTTCGTCAAGACGATAAAGGAGCTCGGCTATGGAGCCGGGGTCGAGAGCGTTACGATATCGGTGCGCGGGATGAGCTGCGCTTCATGCGTGCAGAAGGTCACGAACGCCCTCAACAAGGTCGACGGAGTCGTGAGCGCCTCGGTGAACTTCGCGGCCGAGAGGGCCGACGTCAACTACCTGCCGACGGTGGCGACCCTGGAATCGCTCATGTCCGCGATAAGGGATGCCGGATACGAGCCCCTGGAGCAGGCCGCTGGGGAAGACCTCCTTGAGAGGGACGCGAGGATAAAGCGCGAGGAGCTCTCAAGGCTCAAGCGCAAGTTCATCTTCGCCGCCGTCCTCTCCGTTCCCGTCATGATAGGGACCATGGCGCATTTCCTTCCCTGGGTGCCGGACTTTCTGGCCAGCAACTTCCTCCTTTTGGCCCTTGCCACCCCGGTGCAGTTCTGGAGCGGCTGGCAGTTCTACAGGGGCGCCTGGATATCCCTGAAGCACCTTACCGCCGACATGAACACCCTCATTGCCGTCGGCACGTCGTCCGCTTACTTCTACAGCGCGGCCGTCACTTTCTTCCCGGGCTTTTTCGCCTCAAGCGAGGCCGGGCACGCCGTCTATTTCGATACCGCGACCGTCATAATAGCCTTGATCCTCCTCGGAAGGCTCCTCGAGCTGCGGGCCCGCGGCCAGACGGGAGAGGCGATAAGGAAGCTCATGGGCCTCAGGGCGAAGACCGCCCGGGTCATAAGGCAGGGCGCGGAAGTCGACGTGCCCGCGGCCGACGTCCTCAGGGACGAGATAATCGTGGTGCGCCCCGGAGAGAAGATCCCAGTTGACGGAGTCATTACAGAGGGCTTCTCGACCATCGACGAGTCGATGATAAGCGGCGAGAGCCTCCCCGTTGAGAAGAAGGCCGGGGACGAGGTCATAGGCGCGACCATTAACAGGACCGGCACGTTCAGGTTCAGGGCTACGAGGGTCGGGAAAGAGACGACCCTCTCCCAGATAGTGAAGATGGTCGAGCAGGCGCAGGGCTCCAAGCCGCCGATAGCGAGGATGGTCGACGTCATCGCGGGCTACTTCGTCCCGGCCGTCATAGTCATCGCCATGCTGACCTTCGTCGCCTGGTACGCGTTCGGCCCTGAGCCCCATTTGACCTTCGCCTTGTTGA
>UBJH01000950.1_pt1 | contig 11793 bp, 10 predicted proteins | sample 2193721 | NCBI WGS metagenome assembly UBJH01 (sample SAMEA4703186, study PRJEB27089) | metagenome | reverse complement strand
GCTTTCTTAATATTACGCAACAACCCGGCCGTCTTTTATATTGATTATCCTCTGCGAATAGGCGGCGACGTTCGGGTCATGCGTCACGAGTATGAGGGTCGTGCCCCTTGAGTGGAGCCCCTCGAAAAGGGCCATTATCTCCCTGCCGGTGCGCGAGTCCAGGTTCCCCGTCGGCTCGTCTCCGAGGATGATTGGCGGGTCCAGCACTATCGCCCTCGCTATCTCGACCCTCTGCCTCTCTCCGCCAGAGAGTTCGTTGGGCCTGTGTTTCATCCTCTTTTCGAGCCCTACCTCTTTCAATGCCTTGATGGCGAGAGAAGCGGAGTCGTCGACCCCGGCGTAGAAAAGCGGCAGCTCGACGTTCTCTATGGCGGTGTGCCTGGCCAGCAGGTTGAATGACTGGAAAACAAAACCGATGTTCCTGTTCCGCGCGGCCGCGAGCTCGTCTTCGTCCATGGAGTCGACCCTGACGCCGTTCAGGGCATAGGTGCCCTCCGTTGGCCTGTCAAGACAACCGATGACGTTCATGAGAGTCGACTTGCCGCTTCCGGACGGGCCCATTATTGTGACGAACTCGCCCTTTCTTATGTCCAGGTCGACGGAGGAGAGCACCTCGACGGGAGACCCGCCCATCGAGTACCTCTTCGTCACTGCGCGCAGTTCTATCAATGCCGGCCCCTTCATTCGCGCCTTTCATGGATGCTCATGGGAGATTGTTTACAGGGTAGGACAACCCCCCGTTCAATAGAAGAACACTTGGGAAGCCGGCCTAGAAGAACAGCCCCCGTCTCCTGCGCTGCTCGCCTCCGTTGCCGTTCTTCGAGATGTTGGACGTCACCACTTCGTCGCCCTCTTTGATGCCTTTCTTAATCTCGGTCGACTCTCCGTCGGTGGCTCCGGTCTCTACCTCGACGAACTCGGGCTTGCCGCTTCTGACAACGTAGACTCCTGCCTTGGCGCCCCTGGACTTCACGGCCTCCCTGGGCACGAGGAGGGCGTCTTTTCTTGTCTCGGTCAATATCCGGACGTTCGCGGTCATGCCCGGCATGAGGAGGGATTTCTCCTTATCGACAACCCTGACCACGACGTCGAAAACCGTGACTGTCCTCTCGGTCCTGCCCTGCGGGGCCACCCTCTCGACTACCGCGTCGAATGCCTTGCCGGGGAGCGCGTCAACGCTCACGGAGACTTTCTGGCCCGGCCTGACGCTCGCTATGTCGACCTCGTCGACGCCGGCCGTCACGTATATCTTGTCGAGGTTTGCCATGCTGAAAATCTGCGTGCCTTCGGAGGCCGACGATAGCGTCGAGGATATTACCTGCCCCCTGTCCACGAACTTTTTCAGGATGGTCCCGGTGAACGGGGCCCTGATGGAAGTGTCTGCAAGCCTCTCGGCAGCCTCCTTCAACGCCTCGCTCGAGTGCATGAGCTCGGCCTCCGCGATGCTCACCTCGGTCCCGGCCTTCTCAAAGGCTATCTCGGAGTCTTCCAGCTCCTGTTTTGATATTATCCCGTCATGGAAGAGCTTTTTTTGCCTGCCGAGCTTGACCTCAAGATCGCGTCTTGCTATCCTCGCCCTCTCGAGGCGGGCTTTCGCCCCAAGGAGAGCGGCCTCGGCCTGCTTTGTCCTGGCCTCCTCGGTCTCAGGGTCGAGCTTCACGACTACCTCGCCCTTTTTGATAAGGTCCCCGGCGTTGTTGGTGAACTCAATTATCTCGCCTCCGGCCTTGCTCTTGACTATGACCTCTATCTCGGGGTTCACCGTGCCGTTGGCGGCAGCCTCGAGCCTGAGCTCTCCCCTTGCGGCTTTCGCCGTCTTCATCGGCTCGGCTTCCACGGCCGCCTTAGGGGCCAAAAAATAATAGGCGCCGGCGGCCGCGGCGGCGATGGCCGCCGCAATCAACATCCACTTCTTCATTCGACCTCTTCCAAGTCCGTTATTCTTACTCCGAGCTCATCGAGGAGGGTCCCCTTTTCCCTGTAGAAGGCGACGAGCGAGGTGTTGTAGTCCGAGACCGCGTCAAGCCTCTTCAGGCGCGCGAGCAGCAAGTCCTCCTGGATGCTCAGCACGTTGAAGGTCGTGGACCTCCCGGCTTCGAGCTTTTTTTCCTCCGCGGCGAGGGTCTCCTCCGCAAGCCTTACGGCCTCATCGGCGGCCTCGAGACGCTTGCTGTCCGTCTCTATCTGCTTTAAAGCCGCGCTGACCCTCAAGACTATCTCCTGCTCGAGCCTCTTGAGGCGCAGGAGAGCCTGGGTGGTCTGAAGCCTCGCCGACTCGAGCCTGCCCCTTGCGGCCCTGTTCCCGAGCGGGTAGCTGAAAAGGACCCCGACCGACCACTCCGGGTTCGAGTCCATGTTGCCAAAGGAGTTCGTGAACGAGTCTCCGAGCCCGTTGAACCCGTAGCTCGCCTCGAGGTCGACTTCCGGCCATGCCTGGTTTGCCGCGTACTTCAATAGTATGCGCTCTTTTTCGATGGCGGTCTTCAATTCCATGTAATCGGCCCTCGATGAGAGCGCGGACGATATGGCGTCTCCCGGAGGCCCCGAGGCCGACCTCAGGGAGGCCCCGCCGACCGGCACGAGCTCATCGTCCTTCATTGCGTAGGCGTCAGAGGTTATGAGCTCCTTCATCCTGCGCTCGGAGGCCTGCAGGGCCTTCTCCGCGACAAGCAGGTCTTCCCTGCGGGAAGCTGCGGCAGAGGCGGCCTGCACGAGCTCCAGTCTCGAGAGGACCCCGGCCTCAAGCTTCTTTCTGTTCACTTCAAGCAAGGTCTCGGCGAGCTGAAGGGATTCGCGCCTGACCTCAAGCGCCCCGGCCGAACTCACCAGGTCCCACCACGCCGCCGCGTACTCGTTCAACGCGTCGGAAAGGAAAGTCCTGAACCTCTGCTCGGAGGCTGTCCTGTCCTTCAGGGCGACGTTCAAAGCCAGTCTCTCTCCGTCGCCGAAGCCCCGGAGCAGCGGCTGGCGCACGGTGACCCCGGTGAACGAAACGTACTCGAACTCGAAGCCCGAAAACGAGTCGGCTGTCCAGCCGTCCCTTACCTCGAACCTGTACTCCGTGCCAAGCCCGGTAGTGCCGGATACGCCGGCGTTGAAGTCGTATGATTCGGATTCAACGGAGCTCCGGCCGCCTGCCGCCACAGACGAGCGCGATGAAAGGGGCGTTGAGGAATCCGACCTCCTGAAAGAGCCGAACAACTCCGGGTCGAAAGCGCCGGCCGCGCTCTTGACTGCCGCCCCGGCGATGCGCGGATCGAGCTTCGAGGCCCTTACCTGGAGGTTGTTCTCCAGGAGCATGCGCATGCCCTGGGCAAAGGGCAGCTCCACCCTGCGCTCCTCACCGGTAGCTGTGCCGGAGGCCGCTAGAAAAATCGAGACAAGTAGGACCGATGTGCGAAGGTTCTGCATTCAGAAGTAAAACGGATGAGGGGGATGAAATGTTCCGCTTGCCTGGTGAGGCACGCGGCTCACTTTTTGTCTTTCCTGGCGTCCCTGGGGCTCTCGCGCAGAAGCACTTTCCTGGGCCGCACTCCGACGGAGTGGTCCTTCGGGGCGGCGGTCTTCTTCAACACGTCGAGCCTTCCCTGCTTCTCGAGACGCCTGTATATGCGCACCCAGGCGCACTCGCACTCGATGTTGACCTCGCACATGCCGTGGGCCACTCCGCCGCAAGGGCCGTTCAAAAGACCCTTCGGGCACTCGGTGTGGGGGCATATGCCGCCGGTGGCTTCCAGCACGCACTCTCCGCAAAGGGCACAGCCCTCGAAGAACCTGCCCACCCGCTCGACGGTGGCGAGAAAGAGCGAATCGAGGGCCGGGAGGACGGGCTGGGTCTCGTCGGCCGAATCGGCAACCGTGCGCACCCCCGCGCCGCAGGCCAGCACGAGGACGGCCTCGGCCTCCCTGAGCTCGCTCTTCTGGCGGTAGTCCTTCAAGATGAGCTGCCTGTAGCAGGTCTCCTCCGGGACCGACGAGCCGACGACCTTTATCCCGTGCTCCTCGAGGATGGCGGTCATCTCCCTTACTTCCTTTTCGCCGCCCGTTGCGCACTGCTCGGCGCAAGAATCGCAGCCGAAAAGGTAGACCGTCTTCTTGCCCTCGAGGGAAGCGAGGATTTTTTTTATGTCCTTCTTCTTGGTGATTATCATGAACGATTCTTAGGGTTTGTAGGACATTATTTTATCGATTTCGAGGCAGCGACCACGGTGTTCTTCAAGAGCATCGCTATCGTCATCGGGCCGACGCCGCCGGGGACCGGGGTTATGAAGGAAGCGCGCGTGGAGGCCCCCTCGAAATCGACGTCTCCCACCAGCTTTCCTTCCAGGGTGCGGTTCATGCCAACGTCAATTACTACCGCGCCCTCTTTGACCCAGTCGCCCTTTATGAACTCAGGCCGGCCGATTGCCGCAACGAGTATGTCCGCATTCCTTACCCTCTCGACGAGGTCCTTTGTCTTGGAGTGGCAGATGGTGACGGTGGCGCTCCTCCTCAAGAGCATCAACGCCATTGGCTTGCCTACAATGTTGCTCCTGCCTACGACGACCGCGTCCTTGCCGGAGAGGTCGACGCCGGTGGACTCCAGCAGGCGCATGACGCCGTAGGGCGTGCAAGGCTGGAGGACGGGGTTGCCTATCATGAGCCTGCCCACGTTGTAGGGGTGGAAGCCGTCGACGTCCTTGGACGGGGCTATCTCTTCGAGGACCTCCTCCTCGTTTATCTGCTTTGGAAGGGGGAGCTGGACAAGTATGCCGTGGACGTCCTTCGAGGCGTTGAGCTCCCTTATGAGGCCCATTAGCTCCTCGTGGGTGATGGTCTCCGGAAGCTTGTGCTGAACCGACCTTATGCCAACCTCTTCACAGGCCTTTATCTTGTTCCTGACGTACACGACCGAGGCCGGGTTCTCTCCGACGAGCACGACGGTGAGGCCCGGGACGACCCCTGTCTTCTCCTTTAACGCCTGTATCTCGCTTTTGAGCTCGGCCCTTACCTGGGCCGCAATTTCCTTGCCGTTTATTATCTTCGCGGTCTTCACGTTTTCCATCTACTTTCCCGTTGTTTTTCACAAAAGTATACTTTAACGGGCGCCAATATGCAAAAGATTATTGCTTCCGGGCCTTTCCGAGGGCGCTTCCCGCCTGCTTTCCCTTGACTTAAAGGGCCCCCGGTGATTAATTAGAAGTTGCATGACTGCGCTTTTTCTTGGAAGGAACAAGGGAAAGGGGGGATAATGGGTTTTTGGGACCACGTCAACTCGGAGCTCAAGAGGGCGGTCGAAGAAGGCTGGACGGCCGTCAAGGAGAGCGCGAAGATAGGGAAGCTCCGCCTCAGCATCCACAACCTCCACAAGGACGCCGAGAAGCACTTCAAGGACATCGGCGGCATCGTATACGAAATGGCGGTGGACCCCTCGGAGAACCCGCTGCACAAGCCCGAGGTCCAAAGGCACATCGGCGAGATAAAGCGGATCGAGACGCAGGCCGAGGCCCTCGAAAAGGAAATAGAGAAACTCAAGCACAAGGAGGCCTCGAAAGAGACCGCCGGTTAGGGCTTGAGCCAGGTTCCGGCCATTACAGTTCCACCGTAGAGGTACCCTCTTGCCGCCAGGGCCCAGCGCCCGTCCGGTTTTCTTATGGAAAGCATACCGCTGCTTCGCGACATAGTCATACTCATGGCCGTGTCCGTGCCCATCAGCATGCTGCTGACCCGGCTCGGCCTGCCCATCATCATCGGCTTTCTCCTGACAGGAGTGATAATCGGCCCGTACGGGACCGGCCTAGTAACGGAGCTCGACAGGGTCGAGACCCTCGCCCAGATCGGCGTGGTGCTCCTTCTTTTCACCATCGGGCTCGAGTTCTCGATATCAAGGCTCCTCAACATACGGAAGGAAGGCATCCTGGGAGGAGGCTTCCAGGTGGGGCTCACGGTCCTGGCCGTCCTCGGCATCTCGCTTCTCCTGCACCAGAGTTTTTCGGTAGCCATGCTCCTGGGCTTCGTAATCTCCCTTTCCTCCACCGCCATAGTCTTGAAGCTCCTCGTGGACAGGGGCGAAGTCAACTCTCCCCACGGGAACCTCTCGGTCGGCGTCCTCATATTCCAGGACCTCGCGGTCGTCCTGATGGTCATGGTGATTCAGTCCATCGGGATACAGGGCGGCTCTTCGGCTTTCGGGATAACCAAAAAGCTCGCCATCTCCCTGGCGGCCTTCGGCGTCATCGTAGCGGGCGTGCTCTGGCTCATCCCGAGGATATTCGACCAGGTCGTGAAGCTCAGGAACCGGGAGGTCTTCATCCTGACGATAGTCCTCGTGTGCCTGGGCACGGCGTGGGTCACTTCCCTTTTCGGCCTCTCGCTCGCACTCGGGGCGTTCATAGCGGGACTGGCGATATCAGAATCCGAGTATTCCAACCAGATAGTCGCAGAGGTCATACCCTTCAGGGACACCTTCTCGAGCCTTTTCTTCATGTCAATAGGCATGCTCCTGGACTTGAGCTTCTTCATGGGCGAACTGCCCATGATAGCCATGCTGGTCGTCGCCATAGTGGCATTGAAGGCGCTCATCCTCGTCGGGGTCGGGCGCATATTGAAGTACCCTTTGAGGCTCTCGCTCATCGTGGGCTTCAACCTCGCGCAAATTGGCGAGTTCTCCTTCATACTCATAAAGATGGGCGAGGACTACAGCCTCTTCAGCCACGGCCTCTACCAGTCTTTGCTGGCGGCGTCCATCATAAGCATGGCGCTTACGCCCTTCATATACCAGAGGTCCTCGAGGCTCGCGTACGACGTCGGGAAGCTCCTCGGCAGGGGCGGCATGAGGGTGGGCCACAAGAAGACCCAGCTTTCAAACCACGTCATCATAATCGGCTACGGCCTCAACGGGCGGAACCTCGCCAGGGTTTTGAAGGAGACCGGGATACCGCACCTCATAACCGACACCAACATGGAGAGGGTCAACGCCGCAAAGACGGCCGGCCATAGCGCTTTCTTCGGGGACGCCTCCCACCCTGAGGTCTTCAAGGCGATGGGCGTGGAAAAGGCCAAGATGGTCGTCACCGCCATCTCCGACCCGATAAGCACAAGAATAATAGTGAAGAGCGCGAGGGAGATAAACCCGGCCGTTTCAATACTGGTGAGGACCCGCTACATAAGAGAGGTCGAGGAGCTCTACAAGCTCGGAGCGAACCAGGTCATTCCCGAGGAGTTCGAGACCTCTGTCGAGATATTCGCCAGGGTGCTTCGCGACTACAGGGTGCCCTCGAACATAATCCAGAACCAGATAGACCTCATACGCCAGGAAGGGTACGCTATGCTCAGGAACCCCTCCATGATGGGAGACAAGCTCGCGAGGCTCTCCAGCATACTCGAGAAGACGGTCATGGACACCTATTTCGTCGAGCAGGACTGCTCTGTCGCGGGAAAGACTATAAGGGAGCTGGACCTGAGGAAGCACTCCGGGGCGACGATAATAGCGATAGCCAGGGGAGGGCACGCGAAAACGAACCCGGAGCCGGACTACAGGATAGACCCCGGCGACATACTCGTCCTCCTCGGCAGCCACGCCCAGCTGAACGAGGCCTTCAAGCGGCTCAAGGAGAGCTGCCCGGCAAGCAAGGCGGACGAGTAGGGCCCCGAAGGCATCGAGGTCTTCATCGGATCAGCTGTTCGAGAATAATCTCCCCCCCTCTTTAGGGAAGAGGGGTGTAATCAAATAAAAAAGCCCCCTCAGCTTCCTGAGAGGGCTTTCGATTTTCTGAAGGTTACTACCTGTCGCCCGGGAGCTTGTAGCCCTTGCCGGCGAACTGGATATTCGCGGGGTCGTCGCACCTCGGCGGGGACACGGCGTGGACCCCTCCGCACTTCGGGCACTTGCCCACGAAGGTCTTCAAAAGAAACGGCTCTCCGCAGCCCTGGCACTTGGCGTTCAATCCGCCGTCCGGGATGGGAGCGTTCCTTACCGCGCCGTCGTGCGCGTTATAGACGAACTCAACCAGCTCCAAACCTTCTGAGAACGGGCCGCCACCGGCGGGCCCGCAGCTTCCGCAGCTACCCATGATACCTCCTCTGAATTAGAAAATTACTAAAAAGCCAATGATTTTATAAAGATACTACAAATCCGCGAAATCTTCAAAGGGAAAATCTCTCCACCAGGGCTTCTGAAACACAAACAGATGTTCGTGCATTATCAGTAGGAAGTTATAAAGTTTCAACTTCTTAACCCAAGAACCTGTCGCCCTGCAATTATGCTGAACCTTTGTGATATTCTCTTTCAGGTTAAAAAGACTGTACGTAACAATTGTGTTTTTTCGCGCCCTCTGGTAAAAAAAGCTGCATGGACATACGTTTTGACCTGAGAAAATCGGAAGGTTACAAAAGCCTCTCGCAGATAGCGCGCGTTCTCACTGAGGACTGGGGCAGGAGGAACCTTTACTGCGTCTCATGCGGGCAGGCCCATCTTGAGCCGCTGAAGGACAACAGCCAGGTCTATGATTACGTATGCTCGAAGTGCGAAGAGTTCTATCAGCTCAAAAGCCAGCGCAAGCCGCTGGGCGACAAGTTCGTCGATTCCGCTTATGCCCCGATGATAGCGTCGATAACCTCCAACAAAGCGCCAAACCTGCTTCTTCTTCATTACGACCCTGTTGATTACTGCGCCGCGAACCTCGTCGTCGTGCCCAGATTTTTTCTGTCGACTTCCTGCATCGAAGCGAGAAGTCCGCTTTCCGCAACCGCACGCCGCGCCGGATGGGTAGGGTGCAATATCGTCTTGAAGCAGCTCCCGCCGGACGGAAAGATACCCGTCGTCAGCGACAGGCGCGCCATGAAGCCCTCCGAGGTAAGAGCCGAGTACGCACGGTTCAGGTTCATGATGGGAGAAAAAAGCGACCTCAGGGGCTGGACCGCCGACGTGCTCAAGATTATAAGGTCTTTAAGTAAAAAAGAATTCAGGCTTGAAGAGGTGTACGGCTTTGAGGGAGAACTTGGAAGGCTTCATCCAGCAAATACTCACATAAGGCCCAAGATACGCCAGCAGCTTCAGCTGCTGAGAGACAAAGGCGTCATCGAATTCAGGGGCAGCGGCCTCTACAGGCTCTCCTGAATGCCTTCCTTCGAGGGGCCCGCCGCCCCCGCTTCCCTCTTCAGGATCCGCCTCCTCCAGTTCATGAACGGCCTGTCGACAACTGTGTAGGCGCCCATCGAAAATACGGTCACTCCGCCGAAGTACACAATGAAAACAAGGAGCAGCCCGGCGGCTCCGCCACCTGTCCACGAAAGAAGCTCCCTTAAAAAGTAACGGTGCATGACGCCGAGAAGCAGCATGTGGTACAGGTACATCGCGTAGCTCACCCTCGAGACGGCCGAGAAAGCCTTTTTGAACGGCAGGTATTTTCCGGCGTCCATCGATACAAGCAGGAGTATCAGGCTCGAGAAGCCGACGCCCGTCAGCGTGAACTGCCAGCAGACGTTGAAGTAGTCCGTTGAAAACCCGCCGTAAAAAAAGCCCAACGAAAGGCAGGCGAAAGCGGCGGCGGCAAGCCCTGCCTTCCACGAGGCCGAAAGCCTTCCCCTGAAATATATGAAAACGAAAGCGGCCAGGACCCCGACGAGAAGGCTGTCGAACCTTAAGTGGAACGGCGCCATGTACGCAGACCAGAACTCCCTGGTTGGGTCGAAGCTTATAAACCTCATGGCCGCCCCCAGGAGGATGAGTGCGCCCAGGGCATAGAGCAGGCAGCAGCTGCTCTCGCCTTTTTTGACCAAACTTACAAGGAAGATGACTGCTGGCAGGATGATGTAGAACTTCTCCTCGACCGCAAGCGACCAGTAGATGCCGTTGTACATCATCCGGCTCGAGGTCACATAGTCCTGGAGATAGAAGGCGTGCGCGAGGAGGTCTGAGAGAACCCGGCCGTCCTCTATGATGAGAAATCCGCTCCGGTATGAGAAGTACGCGACAAAGACTGCGATGGCGAAAAAATATGGCGGCAGTATCCTCAGCGAGCGCTTGATGAAAAACCTCCTGAAGCTGAAATCCCCGCGCCTGCATTCCTCTATTATCTGCCCGCCTATGAGAAAACCGCTCAGCGCGAAGAAAAGGTCGACCCCGTGCCAGCCCCGCGAGAAAACAGAGGCGAGCGCCCCGTCACCGCCTTTCATGAAAAGGTCGGAGAAATGCCTCATCAGCACGAGGGCGATGGCAACTGCCCGCACGAGGTCAAGCTCAGGATAATGGCGCCTGAAAAAAATGAGACCCTCCCCGCCAAAATAGCGGCTTCCGTGCGCTACATGCACACCAGAGGACGCGGTTATCCCTCCGGCGTGAACGGAACGCCACATCGCTCTTTTTTCCCGCTGGCGGGGATTGCCCCCTCTTTTACGGATGAGGGCGCGGGAAATTGAAAAACTGTTTTAATTTTTTAATGCGGTATGGGAAGAATAACGCATCGCGGCGGGTCTTGTCAAATCCCGCCTGCCTTATGCCTCAGACCTTCTCGTACGGGTCGAAGAGCTTCTTGTATTCGTCGAGGGCGAACCTGTCTGTCATGCCGGCGACGTAATCGCATATCGTGCGCTCGGTGCCGTACTTCTCCATCGAGAGCACGGTCTTTGGAGGAAGGAGCTTGGGTTCCCTCAAGTATACCGAGAACAGGTTCCTCAATATCCTCCTCGCCTTGTCGGCCATCCTCACGACCCGGTGGTGGCTGTAGAGGTTCTCCTTCAGGAACCTCTTCAGCGCCCTGTTCCGGGCCTCCATGTCCGGGCTGAACCTGGCGATGTTGCCCTTTCTTTTCCTCACCGCCTCCAGGCTCCTTATGCCCTCGCCTTCGATGGTCGAAAGGATCGTGTTGACGAGGTCGGTGACTTGCGCGTTTATGATGCGGATTATCGTCTGGGACTTCAACACCCTGAAGTCCTCCTTCGGGAACTTCCTTTTCACCTCATCGAAGTGCGCCTTCCAGAGCTCGACCCCAGACAACTGCTCCGGCTCGAGCATCTCGGAGGAGAGCCCGTCGTCTATGTCGTGGTTGTTGTAGGCTATCTCGTCGGCTATGTCGACTATCTGGGCCTCGAGGCAGCTCGAAAGGCCCTTTTCGTACTCCTGGTTCATGCCCGGCCTGTCGTGCTCGGAAGAGTGCTTTATTATGCCCTCCCTCACCTCGAAGGTCAGGTTCAAGCCGTTGAAGCCTGGGTACTTCACCTCTAGCTCCTCCACTATGCGAAGGCTCTGCGAGTTGTGCTCGAAGCCGCCGAAACCGTCCATGAGGCTGTTGAGCGCGTCCTCCCCGGTATGTCCGAAGGGCGGATGCCCGAGGTCGTGCGCCAGGGCAATTGCCTCGGCGAGGTCCTCGTTCAATCCCAATGCCCGGGCTATAGTCCTCGATATCTGAGCTACCTCTATGGTATGGGTGAGCCTCGTCCTGTAATGGTCCCCTTCGTGGTAGACGAAGACCTGGGTCTTGTACTCGAGGCGGCGGAAAGCGTGGGAATGGATTATCCTGTCCCTGTCCCGCTGAAAAGGGGTGCGGAAGGGGTGCTCCGCTTCCTTGTATCTCCTGCCCTTCGTGGCCGAGCTTTTCGCCGCATACGGTGCGAGCCTCTGGGCTTCCAGTTCAGAGAAGCTTGTAACATTTGTCATTTGACAATTCCCCGGAAAGTAATAAAATCTGGATATGAGAAGACTCTTCCTGATATTCGCAGCGATGTTGATGATTTCGGGCTGCTCGGTCGTGCCCAAGAGCATCCTCAAAGAAGTAAACCGGGATATCAGCCTCGACCAGGTGCAGTCGAACCCGG
>UBJH01000191.1_pt1 | contig 11807 bp, 14 predicted proteins | sample 2193721 | NCBI WGS metagenome assembly UBJH01 (sample SAMEA4703186, study PRJEB27089) | metagenome | reverse complement strand
GGGAGAGGGTTGGGGTGAGGGGGAACCTTCAGAATCTACAACGATTGTTTGTAACAGCATAGTGCGGGAAGGGAAGAGGGTTCAACCCCTTCCCTTCCCGCCAAGGATTCCCGATCACTGCCCATCCGTATACCGCGCGCCTTCCGGCTTGTCGGTAGCATAGCTGTGCACGACATAGTTGACGGTGCGGCCTTTGACTTCCTGGCGCACGAGGCCAAAGCCCGGCTCATGCGGCGGCCGGTGGATAATGAACGACAGACGGATAGTTTCCCAACCTTTGTTATGGTCGAAGGCGTTCACCTTGATATAGTGGTTGGGATAGGCCTTGCGGCAGGCATCGATCTCGTACATGATTCCCGCCGGGTCTTCCAGGTCGAACATCGGCAACCCCCACATCTCCCAGAACGTATTACGGGGGTGCGGGTCATCCGTAAACTCGACACTGACGGCCCATTTATTGTTCAACGCATACTCCACCTGCTTTCTGATCTGCTCATCGGTCAGATCAGCCAGGAACGAGAACGTACCTTGGGTGATTCGCATACTGCTTCCTCCCTTCTCACCTACACGGCCGTTGTGGTCGGAACAAAGTCCGCGGTATCGGTCGAGGCATAGTTGAAGGTAATATCCTTCCAGACTTCCAGCGCCGTCCGCAATGGCTGGCACCACCGTGCGGCATTCGCCAGGATCTCCGGACCTTCGTTAAAATAATCGCGCCCTTCGTTGCGCGCCTGGACCATCGCTTCCAGGGCGACCCGGTTGGCCGTCGCGCCCGCCGCGATGCCGGTCGGATGGCCGATGGTCCCGCCGCCGAACTGCATGACCACGTCTTCACCAAAGTAATGGAGTAACTGGTGCATCTGTCCGGCGTGGATGCCGCCTGAGGCGACCGGCATGACCTTGCGCAGCGCCGCCCAGTCCTGATCAAAGAACAGGCCATTTTGCAGGTTCATCGGGGTATGGGTTTCCCGCAAGGTATCGTAGAACCCCTTGACCATATACGGGTCGCCTTCGAGTTTACCGATGACGGTTCCGGCGTGAATATGATCTACCCCCGCCATGCGCATCCACTTGCAGATGACGCGGAAGTTGACGCCATGGGTCTTCTGGCGGGTATAGGTTGAGTGGCCGGCCCGGTGCAGATGCAGCATCATATCGTTTTTCCGCGCCCACTTCGAGATCGACTGGATCGCGGTGTAGCCGATCACCAGATCGATCATGATGATGATACTGCCCAACTCCTTGGCGAACTCGGCGCGCTCATACATGTCCTCCATGGTGGCGGCGCTGATATTGAGGTAATGTCCCTTCACCTCGCCGGTAGCGGCCGAGGCGCGGTTGACCCCTTCCATAGCGAAAAGGAAACGGTCGCGCCAGTGCATAAACGCCTGCGAGTTGATGTTTTCGTCGTCCTTGGTGAAGTCGAGGCCGCCTTTCAGCGCCTCATAGACGACGCGGCCGTAATTTTTTCCGGACAGTCCCAGCTTCGGCTTGATGGTGGCGCCCAGCAGCGGACGGCCGAACTTATCCAGACGCTCGCGCTCCACCACGATCCCGGTGGGTGGCCCCTGAAAGGTCTTGAGGTAAGCCACAGGGAACCGCATGTCTTCCAGGCGCAGCGCCTTGAGCGGCTTGAAGCCGAAGACGTTGCCGATAATGGAGGCGCTCACGTTGACGATGGAGCCCTCTTCAAACAGGTCCAGGTCGTAGGCGATGTAGGCGAAGTACTGTCCTGGATTGCCCGGGACAGGATCGACCCTGTACGCCTTACCGCGATAGGCATCGTGATCGGTCAGACGGTCGGTCCACACCACCGTCCAGGTCGCAGTGGACGATTCGCCCGCCACGGCCGCTGCCGCCTCATCCGGATCGACGCCCTCCTGGGGGGTGATACGGAACACTGCAATGACGTCGGTGTCCTTCGGCTCATATTCCGGCCGCCAATACCCCATCTGCTTGTATGGGACCACTCCCCCGGCCTTATACCGGTCTTTCGGATCCTTGGTTGCTGCTGTCGCTGGTCCTGCCATAGCTTTCCTCCTTGGCTTACACTTTTACCGCTGTTCTACCGTTCTGTTGCCTTGTTCCCCTGGAACTCTCTGATGGTTCACCTCTTACCGTTCTTGAGCCTGATCGGCCTCAGACTCATTCCCATACGTGACCTTAACTTGCCTCTCCTCACTCATAAAGTCAAATAGGAAATTTTTGAGCCAGCCATAAGGTTTAGTTTATGGGATACTGGGCCGTATCATCGCTCATGTAGTGGTTCATGCGCCCTTGACAGTGATCGTCATTCCGGGCTTGACAAGCCTGCCCCGTACTCGATACGGGGGAATCCAGTCCTGTCGCACCTGTTTAGGCTTCGAGCATGATAGCAAAGCAGGCCAGCCAATAGCCATTCATGGCAAACCTTGACAAGTCCTCCCGAAGGCGAGAGAATGCCGTGAACTTGAAAGCTTTTTACATGCGAGACAGGCTAATCAGTCTACGCAATGGTTATGTGACTCTGAGACCGAAACACGCTACCAATGGCCGTCGAATTCAAAGAAATTAAGGATGATTTTCTGGAGTTGGAAGGTTTCGTCCTTACCGACCTGGGAATCATTACGAATGCCCCAAAGGGCGGTAATTACGCCGCCGCTCTTCTTATCACGACTGCCTGTGAGGCACTCGGAACGCTACGATATGGAAAGAAAAATGGTGGCGCTGATTTCTTCAAAAACTATCTGCTTCCTGAAAAATGGCGCGTGGTTTCCAGATCAATTTATGACGCACTAAGGAATGGCTTAGCCCATTCGTTTTCGACTAAAGTCATAGTAAATGCATTGGATAAACCAATCGAACTGGGTATTTCATGGAGCAAGGAACCGTCGTTCAGCTATGACTCAAACCGTTCTATTCTCTTTCTGAATATCCAGCAACTCTCCAAGGATCTGCGTGACGCATTTTCTCGGTACCAGTCCGAGCTAGAACAGGATGCTGCTTTGCGCGACACGTTTGTATCCTGGAGAAAAAAACACCGTTGTTACCAAGTGGACAATGAAAGCGAAAGGGAGAAGTGGAATGCCGTCATCAGGTAAGCGGTCACATGACACGTCGCTCAGCCTGACTGGCTACGTTGGTGCTCCAAGCCTCGGAGCTCGTAGTTAGCTTTGCGTTGGACGGCATTACGGTATACGCAGCGGTGACCTGCTGTGGGGCGAGAGATTGACACGGCAACCGTGACGTTTATCCTTGGCTTGTGTGGAGCTGGCAAAACGTGGCTTGCGGATCGCACCGTCGCCAGTGCAAAGTTTGACGAAGGCTTCCTCAACGACCCGACTCAACATGCTGCTCTGATCGAAGCCCTGCGCTCTGGACAAGACTGCGTCGTGGTTGAGATCGCCTACTGTCAGGAAGTCGCGCGCAAGCAGATCATAGAGGAGTTGGCAGGGGCTGTGCCCAACGCTGCTATCAGGTGGCTCTGCATCGAGAACGATTTGTTCAGAGCAAACAAGAATTGTCGCGAGAGAACGAATAAAGGTGACGCTGACGGGCACATCGAGATAAACGGTCGGGTGAGTCCTGTGTATACCTATCCCGAAGCTGGTACGGTCCTTCGAATGTGGACCATGAATCCCTGATCAATTCTCCGGTCTTCATCAAGAAGGCCCCGTTTGACCGTGGGGTTGGTTCAGTGCTGCCAACAGCGCAATCGCCAGGACCACTGGGCCGCTCACGTTGCTCGCAACTGGCCGCTAAGTGCGAACGTTCCGCCTCCAGAGGAAGGCCATGAGCGAAACGGGTATCTTTACCATAAGGAGTGCTGAGCATGGCTACACAGCGCTATTCGGTTACGCCGCATCCTATCGAAACGCTCCTCACCTGGGTTAAGTCGGGTGAGATCGCCATCTCCGAGATCCAGCGCCCCTTCGTGTGGGATGCGACCAAGGTCCGCAACCTGCTTGACTCGCTCTACCAGGGCTACCTGGTCTCGGCTACCTCATCACCTGGCGCAACCCCACGGTGAAACTCAAGGACGGCACCCCGTCGGTTGGCAAAAGGCGATCGACTACTTCTGCCACCTCGCGGTGTCGCCGGAGTTTCTGTTGCGGATCGAGAAGAAGGACGTCACTGCGTGCAGTGGGGCGCTGAAGGCAAAGGGGGAGTCCAACCCAAAGATGTAGGGCAACCTGTCTGCGTGCGAACACACAGGTAGGCGAACGTAGACCCGATAGGAGGTCACGTCATCCGTAGGTATGGTGACGTGGAAGAAAGGGGGCCGTAAAGCCCCTCCCTACCCCGATTAGGCTTCATTGCGACGAGGGCAGATGGCAAAGGTTACGTTCCTGCTTGGGCTTGCCGGCTCCGGCAAGTCGTATCTCGCAGAACAGCTGCGTCAGCATGAGGGTGCGCTGATATTCGAAGGAATCGCTGCGCCGCGGAATGTCGACCTCTTCCGCTGTATGGTGCAGAGCCTCACGCGTGGCTCTTACTGTGTTGTGGAGGAGATAGCGTTCTGCCGTCCGCAGAAGCGAGAAGAAGTTGAGCGAATCCTTCGTTTCGAGGTGCCTGGGATTGAGATTGAATGGTTGTGCTTTGAAAACGATCTCGAAAGTGCCAACTGGAACGTACGGCACCGGACGAACAAGGGAAGCGTGGACGGCCACCTCGGCATCAACAAGGCGTACCATCCAATGTACGAGTATCCCCACGGTGCGAGGGTTATTCCCATCGTCCGAACAACTGCACGTGAGGATGCCTCACAAACTAAGGATTCTTGTTGCGCGGAGCCGCGCCAAAATCCGTAACCAGCGATTGGAGCCGACGTCGGCGTAGTCCTATGGCACACTGAGCGCAGCGAGCCGCCACGATTCAATCGCATGCCGCTGGGCTCACCATGAAAGGGAATCGCCGTGGACAGTATTGACTTCAGACGCTTTCGACTAAGTAAGCTGAGAGTTCTGATTGAGAGCGGCGTCTTCGCCGTGCCTGAACTGCAGCGCGAGTTCGTCTGGAGCGCCAAGAAAGCATGCGACCTACTTGATAGCATCTACCGGCATTACCCAATCGGGACCCTTCTCATCTGGAAAACCGATCGTCGGAACGAAGGACAACTTCGAAATCGGCTCCACATCCTGCCTCACTTCAATCCCGCCAATCGTCATATCTACTTTCTTGTCGATGGACAGCAGCGCCTCTCAGTGCTATGGCAGCTTCTACGAGGTGAGGCTGCCGAAGTCCTCACCGCAGACAGGAAGAGGATTGACTTTGGGAAGGTCTATTTCAATCCCTACGCTGCAGAATCGGACCTCTTCCTCTATCGACGACGCCTCTTCGGCGAACTCGCTGAGCAGCTTGTCCCTGTCATTGATGTACTTTCAAGTGGATGGAGGCGTCGCATCCGCCACCACGGTGCTCGAGCCTTACGTCGCATCGAGGATGCCCGTCGCCGGATCCTCGACTACGAGGCTTTTCTCGTTTTCTTTGAGACGGACCTCCTGGCCGACGTTCGAGACACATTCGTAAGAATTAACTCACTCGGGATGCGGATAGGGGCTGCAGATCGCGCCTTCGCACGGTCGGCCAAGTTCGATATTCGTGGGCGTGTTCGGGAAGCCAAGGCTCGCCTCAAGTACGATTTCGACCAAGTCAGATCAGAGACGATACTTCAGACGATGGCGTTGGCGATGGACGGGCGCGATGTCGGCGAGCGTGCCATCGAGGCGATGGTCTCGAAGATCAAACGCGACGAGAAGGAGCGAAGGCGGTTCGACCGTCTGTGGCCATCTCTACGCGAAGCCTTCGCTATTGCGACCGACTATGTTGTCCATGAACTTGGGGTTCCGAACTTTGGGTTTCTTCCTTCTGAGCCGATGCTCATCACGTTGACGGTGTACTTCTACCATAACGGGAACGTCAGGCCTTCTCGAGCCGCCAAGCGACGACTTCAAAAGTGGTTCTGGGCTACGGCCGTGGGTGCGCGCTACACTGGACGGGGACATCGCCCCAATATTCTCAACGATGCCGACTTTGCGAGGCGGCTCGCGGTGAGTCCGAAGGCCCATGGGGACTTCGAGGTTCGGGTGCCTATGTATAGGCTCTGCAGCACGGAATACGGCCGTCCTGGACCGCTTAGCAATGCATTCTTCTGCCTCCTTCGTCTCCACAAACCACGCTATCTCGAGGACGGCTCGCATACTCCCTTGGGCGAGATCTCGGCGCGCGGTAACCGTAGCGACAAGCATCACATTTTTCCACGCGCTCTGCTGAACGCTCATGGGATCGGTGCGGAGCGTTATAATAGCATCCTCAATATCTGCTATTTGGTGGCTCGAGAGAACCAGAGCATCGGGCAGCGGGCGCCAAGGGACTATTTCGAGGATGTCCCTCGGAGCAACTGGGCACGGACGATGGCCCTGCGCAGCCATCTCATTCCCAGAGGAGACAATCGAGGGATCTGGAATACTAGTACGAAGCGAGGCTTCAAGGAGTTCATGGAAGACCGAGCCCGTCTTCTCCTCCGTGCCTTCGAGCGTCAGGCAGGTATGCGACTCTTTGAACGCGGTTGAATTGGCTCCGGTGACGAGATTCACCGGAGCCGTGGAGATTCGACTGAAGCAGCCCAACCCCACACTGGGGCCGCCACGTGCGTCGGCACGCACGCGTGCCCGCGGGTCTGCGACCCAGCAGCCGCTCCGTTATGCTGACTATGGTGATGGATTGACTTGATGCCGGAGACATATACCAGGCGGCCGAGGGAGCGACCGGCCTACAATACGAACCTCGCGTCCGAGTTCTATGTCATGTCCGTGCTTTGTCGGCTTGGCTTGGAAGTGAATCTGACATTGGGCAACAAGAAAGCTGTGGACATTGTGGTGGTCCGAACAGCAGGCGACGCCGTTACCGTGGACGTCAAGGCCGTAGTCGGCAAGACCGACTGGTTGGCAGGCTCATCAGCTGGGTCAGAACCGCGAAAGCGACACTTCGTGGTACTTCTCTCTTACGAAGGAAGTTTCCCGGATCTGACACACGTTCCTCGCGCCTGGATCCTTCCACATGCCGAGTATCTGCGCCTCGTGAAGACCGCTAGCACAGGGACGATGCGATATCTGTCGCGTCGCCAGGTACTGAGCGAAATGGAGCGGTTTGAAAATGCGTGGAGGTTGATTGGTGGGCGTCAGGCGGTGTAATTGTGGGCTGCAGCCGTCTGCGGCTCGCGTTGCTCGCTGCGGGCGGCTCAACCGCGCGGTCCGATGGGCAGCGAGGAATACGAGAAAGCCAACACGAACAATAAACCCACTACATTTCGAGGATCTCGAACTACACTGATTCGAAGACCTTTGTCGATAACTGATCTATGATGCCCGCGACTGGTCGCCAATCGAGGCAATCGGACAAACTGGAACAAACGAAGGAATAGGCATCCGCACCATGGAGTCGATTCCAGTTACTGATGACATAAGTAATGAGAACAACTCGGATGACACGCCCCAACGCCCCTCGGATTAACGCGTGTGGATCATCTAGTTGGAGGAGATGCAATGAGGTGCGAAATGAACTGGCCAAAAATAATTACCTACCTCCTTTTTGTATTTGTTGCTTCGGCCTACTGTGCACGGGCGGATGCTCTTGAACTCACCAAGGATAATCCTAAGACTCTTGTTTCCACGAGGTCGCCGGATTACACGATTCACGGTCTGCGTTTGGGGATCACTCATTCTCAAGCGTGGGAGATACTGGGGAAGACAAGCTCTCTAATGGGCTTCAAAGATGACCGCAACCCATCGAGAATATATGTGTATAACCGAAAATCTGATGGAAGCAAAGGAGAAGCCGCTCTCTATCTCATTTGGGAGCCAAGTGAAGAAACGATGAGCCGCATCGCCGTATTCCAAGGTTTCCGCGCCTCACTTTCGCCGAATGTTAGACGCTTGCTGACGTTTGAGGCGATAGATAATCAATCACCATTCAAAAGAGAGTTTCTTGGTTATCCGAATAGATCTAAGGTAACATTAGATTTGCCATCAATAGGTTCGAAGGATATAACGTATTTCTATGATGAGATTGGGATTGCGGTAACACACGAGCATAGTAGGGAGGGTGATAAAGTCATGTTTGTAATTGTTCAACCCACGCCCTAATAATTTACTGGTATCCCTTGAAAGGTTCTGATGACTAATCGGTAGAAGTTCTGGAGAAGAATTGAAGGAGTCGTCTCTATTCTGATCAGGTTGCCAATTTGTAGGAAATGGGGTGTCAGACATGAAGGAACATTATACGGCGGTCATCAAGCAGAGTGGTCGGTGGTGGATCGGATGGATTGAAGAGGTGCCGGGCGTAAACTGCCAAGAATCTACAAAAGAGGAGTTACTGAAGAGCCTTCGGGTGACGCTTAGGGAAGCATTAGAGTTCAATCGCCGGGAGGCGCTGGAGGCAGCGGGGGACAGGGTTCCTACCCCACAACTGGAAAGCCAATTCTTTCGTTTTATCCCCTCTCGCCATCGAATCCCCCAACTAGTGTTCTAATGAAAAAGGTGCTATATCTTAATGAAGTGCCAAGAAGAGTCAAAAAGAACTTGACATACTCCAAGCCTTGACGATATACATTAACCTCCCATGAAGAAGCAAAAGAAGCAGACTGTACCACGCAGCAAACTCTTCACGTTGAGGCAAAAAGGGCATCACATGAATCAGTACCCTTTGCTGTTCACTTTTCAAGATAAGATATCTGGACAAGGGTTTTTAGCGAGCGTTGCCGTTCATGGTCGTGGCTTGGCGGTTGAGGAGGCTAATGGTTGGTGGATGTATGGCGTCGAGCCTGGCGACTTAGCGGCAGGAGGCGCGACATTCGCGGAGGCACAGCGCGAGCTTCGAAAAACATTCACCACCATTCTGTTCGATATTGCCGAAGACGCTAAAGATTTCAAAGCGTTTAAAGTGGAAGTAGGTCGATTTTTTAAGGGGATCAATCGTCCAACAGAAAAGGAATGGCAGGCCGCTGTTCTTGAGGTTCGCGCTGGTAAGATCACGGCTGAGGCTATTTCTAAAGATCTCCCGACAAAGCCCGCCAATTCTCCCCGATCCGTCCAAGTGAAACTGTTGCGCGTCTTCAAGCCGAAGGATAACGTTTTAGAGCCACAGATGGCCGTGGCCGCCTAGCGTGGTGGTTTTTGTCCTCGTTCGGGCAGGTAGACCTTAAGGTCGTTCGTGCGATGCTCGACGCTTGTGCTACCGGTTATCAATTCGAACGAAAAAAGCATCATTTTTGGGTTTCTTACAACGGGCTTGTTTTTCGCGGATTGCCGACCGGTGAACACGGGGTACGTAATCCCCTCATTCAAGTTGGAATCATTAGACAGATGATCCGTCAACTTGGAATTGAGTTGGAGTGCGCGAAAAAGCATTTGCCTCTTCTTCAGTAATTCTCCTGATTCGCTTCATTCCTCTAATAGATCAGTGACGCCCCACATTCGATCCGCAATTCCCGCCGCCATCGCCGGGATCTGAGCGTGGATGACGCCCTGTAAGAGATGGAGCTTATCTTCCTCACCTCAACCCTCTCTCACATAGAGGAGAAGGGGCTTTATGCTGCGAACTTCTCGATATCTGAAGCGCGCCTTGACATCTCAATAGTCGGCATAGTATAAGCACATCACGATCCGATCAGCCTTCATCGTGTGTATCAGCTCAACCAGAACCTCTGGAGTTGTTTGATGAGTCAAGAATCGTGTCTCCATAATCAACAGTTACGCTCAGATGCCCACGGTGCGCCGGGGGTTCAGCCGTCCATGGCCAACATGGCCCTCGAGTTTATCAAGGACGGTGATGTGGTCGGCCTGGGCACCGGACGGGCCGCGACCGCCTTCGTTCGCGCCTTGGGTGACGCGGTCAAGGCCGGTCTTCGAGTTACGGCGGTCTCGACGTCGCAGGTTACGGCTGCGTTGGCGGTGCAGCTTGGGATACCACTGGCGACGCTCGAAGAGGTCTCACGCATCGACGTCACCTTTGACGGCGCGGATGAGGTCGACCCCAGGCTGGACTTGATCAAGGGGTACGGCGGGGCGCATGTCCGGGAAAAGATTGTGGCCGCCTCGTCGCAACGCCTGGTCATCCTGGTGGGGGCCGAAAAGCTGGTGCCGATTCTGGGGAGCCGCGGTATCCTTCCCGTCGAAGTCGTACCGTTCGGGCTGTCCCTCTGCCGGCGTCGCCTCACGGAACTCGGATGTTGTCCGGCAGTTCGCACGCAGGATGGGCAGCCGTTCGTGACCGACAACGGCAATCAGATCCTTGACTGCAGCATCTCGCCGCTTTCCGACCCGGCCGTGTTCGAGCGGGCGATCCTCGAGATCCCTGGGGTGGTCGGTACGGGGCTCTTCATCGGGATGGCCGACACGGTTTTGGTGCAGGACGGCGATGCGGTCCACGTGCAGCAACGCGGAGAGCGATGATGGGAGATCTGGTGACCGGCAAAGGCGTGACCCTGACCCGTCATCTTCTGGACGACCGGACACCGCTGGAGGGCGATCTTGGCGCGCTGCTCATCAAAATCGGCGCCGCCTCGAAACTGCTTGCGAGAGAGGTGAACCGGGCGGCGTTGCACGGCAGATTGGGATATACCGGGGAGGTGAACGTTCAGGGAGAGCAGATTGCCCAGCTTGATCTCTGGTCGAATGATATGCTCGTGGACGCGCTGAAGGAGACCGGTCTCGTCTGCACGATGGTCTCAGAGGAGATGGAGGCGCCGCTGCACGTCGATCGTAACTGCCTCCCCGGGAGCTATGTGGTCTGTTTCGACCCGGTGGACGGCTCGTCGAACATCGATATCAACGGGACGGTGGGAACCATCTTTTCGGTACGGCACCGACGCGGTCATGGGCGGGAGCATGTCGCGATGGATATTGTGCAGAAGGGCGCTGAGCAGGTGGCGGCCGGCTACGTCATGTATGGCCCCAGCACGATGTTTGTCTATGCCGCCGGCCAATCCGTACACGGTTTCACGTGGGATCACACGGTGGACGACTACCTGCTGACACACCCGGACATTCGGATTCCGCAACGGGGCAAGACCTACAGCGTGAACTGCGGGAACTACCATCGCTGGATCGAGCCGACACAGCGGGCTGTCGATTATCTGAATACGCCAGACAAAGCGACAGGTCGCCCGTATTCGCTCCGCTATGTCGGGTCGATGGTCGCGGACATGCACCGCACCCTGCTTGAAGGCGGAATCTTTCTGTATCCGGGCGAAGCCGGCGGGGGCAAGAACGCCAATGGGAAGCTCCGGCTCCTGTATGAGGTTGCGCCGATGGCCTATATCGTCGAGCAGGCCGGGGGACGGGCCAGCACCGGCGCTGAGCGGATCCTGGATATCGAGCCGAAGGAATGCCACCAGCGCGTACCGATCATTATCGGCAGTCCCGATGACGTGGTTCTCGTCGAGGAGTTCTATCGAGGGAAGCGGTAATACGCTCGCCTTGTCATCATCTTCACGGTTGGCAAAACAGGGGGCCATTCGAACTTCAGCATTGCAGGCGCTCTGATCTATTGCGCATAACGGTGTTACGGATCAGCGGTCAAAGGGCGTCGCAATTTTTTCGGTAGCCGCGTCACAGAAGTCTGCCGAATTCAATTTCCGATAGTCAGGCGTCACGCACGATACCGCCAGTCAGTCGCTCATCGCGAGCAGCCAGATACTCGTAGATGGCGTCCTGGATGTTCTTGAGCGCCTCTTGCTCGGTGGCGCCCTGCGCCCAGCACCCTGGTAGACCTGGCACCGAGGCACCGTAGCCCTCTTCGCTCTGCTGGAGCGCAATCTTGTATCTCAT
>UBJH01000356.1_pt1 | contig 11829 bp, 12 predicted proteins | sample 2193721 | NCBI WGS metagenome assembly UBJH01 (sample SAMEA4703186, study PRJEB27089) | metagenome | reverse complement strand
CGTCGCCGAGCTGTCCTTCGGCGGCGGCCAGGTTGGCCCGGGCCGCCCCGAGGGCGGGGTTGGCCTGTTCGGCGAGCTGCCAGGCGCGTTCCAGGGTCAACGGCGGTTCGGTTGCCGTCGCGGCCAGGGCCGGCAGCGAGAGCGCCAGCGACGCCGCGATGCGGGCCAGGCGCCCGCGGGTTTCATGCGTGATCGAAAACATGACTCGTCGAAATCTCCGGTTGGTGGATCGGGGAGAAAACCGACGGAACGCGGCCGCGCAAGGCGCGGGAAAAAACGTCAGAGGGAAAACGTCAGGCGTTCCGCCGGATCAGGCGGAACGCATCCAGTTGGGCCGCTCGGGGCCGTCCGGGAAGTAGGAGCGGGGAGTGACGGGCTGCGGGTCGATCGCCATGCCGTCGCAGATGAAAGCCGGCGTCGAGACGGCCGGCACGGCGGCGCAGCTGTGCGCCAGGTGGCAGTAGCCGCAGTCGGCGTGCGCCTTGCCGGGGGCGCCGCCGTCGTCGCCGGTGTCGAGCGATTGCCGGTGCTGGTGGTCGTGATGGCCGACATGCTGCGCGGCGGCGCCCGTCTCGTGCTGGCAATAGACGCTCACGCCGGCCCAGGAGAACTGGATCGGCAGCATCATCATGAGGAACAGGAGTACGAGCCGTTTCATCGCCGGGGGATTGTATCCATGATGGGGCCTGAGGGCAATCGCGCGCCGGCGCGGATGCGGCCGACATTGCGGTTCATCCAGTGCCGGACGAAATTCCGGAACAGCCAGCGCTTGAGGCCGCTCAGGTTCGCGCCGTGGCGGGCATAGAACGCGTCCGGGCTGTCGAAGACGCCGAAATCGTGGTCGATGCCGTCCTTCTGGATGTAAGTGTCGGCGCCCTGCCAGTCGACCGGCGGATTCTGCAGGTCGGGCGTCGCCGCGCCGAAGCCGCAAAACGCCCCGCGCTGTCCGGCGAAACGCTGCTGCAGCCGCCGCAGGTAGGGCTTGTCGAGGATGAAGCCTTCGAGGTTCACCCAGCGCCCGTCGAAGCGGATTTCCACCCAGCTGTGCACGATGCTGCGCGGCGCCAGCCGGTAGGCGATGCCGGTGACCGCGCCTTTCTGCAGCGCCTTGTCGATGGTGAAGCCATGCACGCGGCACGGGATGCCGCAGCCGCGCAGCAGGGCCATCAGCAGCGTGCCCTTGGTGTTGCACTGGCCAAGGCCGTCGGCCAGCACCTGCGAGGCCGGCAGATCGTCGGTGAGGTTGTAGCCGAAGGGAATCTCGTCGCGCACGAAATCGTAAATGGCGCCGATGCGCTCGAACTCGGGCAGGGCGCGCCAGCCCCGCGCGCGGATCAGCGCCTCAAGATCGGGATGCCGGTAGTCGAGCAAGGCGGTCGGCTGCAACAGCCGCTCCGTCTCCTCTTCTTGCCGAGGCGTCCCACTCATGCCTGCGCCTTCGATCCGGTGGCGTTCAGCAACCGCAATCCATTGCCGACCACCAGCAGGCTCGCCCCCATGTCGGCGAACACCGCCATCCACAGCGTCGCCTGGCCGGCGAGCGCCAGGGCGAAGAACACCGCCTTGATGCCGAGGGCGAGCGCGATGTTCTGCCACAGCACCCGCGAGGTGCTTCGGCTGAGCGCAATGAAGCGCGGCAGCTTGCGCAGGTCGTCGTCCATCAGCGCCACGTCGGCGGTCTCGATGGCGGTGTCGGTGCCGGCCGCGCCCATGGCGAAGCCGATGGAGGCCTTGGCCAGTGCCGGCGCGTCGTTGATGCCGTCGCCCACCATGCCGACCGCGCCGTGGCGGGCGATGAGGTCGTCGATGGCGGCGAGCTTGTCCTCGGGCAGCAGGTTGCCGCGGGCGTCGTCGATGCCGGCCTGGTCGGCGATGGCGCGGGCGGTGGTCGGATTGTCGCCGGTGAGCATCACCGAAACCACGCCGAGCGCATGCAGATCGCGGATCGCTTCGGCGCTGTGGCCGCGCAGCGTGTCGGCCACGCCGAGCACGCACAGCGGTTCCTGCTCCGTGGCGAGCACCACCGCCGTCTTGCCCTCCCGCTCCAGGCGCTGGAGCACCGCTTCGACCTGCGGACCACAGATGGCGAGTTCTTCCACCAGGCGGTGGTTGCCGACGTAATGCAGCCGGCCCGCCACGATGCCCTTGGCGCCGCGGCCGGTGAGCGACTCGAAGCCGGCGACGTCGAGCAGGGCGCGCCCCGGTTCCTGCCAGGCGGCGACGAGGGCGGCGGCGACCGGGTGCTCGGAATGCGCATCCACGCTGGCGGCCAGCTGCAGCAGTTCGTCGGGGGACTTGTCGACCAGCGGCACCACGTCGGTCAGCTGCGGCCGGCCGTGGGACAGTGTGCCGGTCTTGTCGAGTGCGACGGCCTTGATGCGGCGGCCGTTTTCCAGATGCACGCCGCCCTTGACGAGGATGCCATGGCGGGCCGCCGCCGCCAGTCCGCTCACCACCGTGACCGGCGTCGAGATCACCAGGGCGCAGGGGCAGGCGATCACCAGCATCACCAGCGCCTTGTAGAGCCAGTCCTGGAAAGCTGCGTCGAAGAAGAGCGGCGGCAGCGTTGCCACCAATAGGGCGAAGACCACCACCGCCGGCGTGTAGTAGCGGGCGAACTGGTCTACGAAACGCTGCGTCGGCGCGCGCTGTCCCTGCGCTTCCTGCACCGCGCGAATGATGCGGTCGAGCGTGGTACTGCCCTTGTTGGCCGTCACGCGGAACTCGAAGGCGCCGCGTTCGTTCAGCGTGCCGGCGAACACCGCATCGCCGGGCGTCTTCTCCACCGGGATGCTCTCGCCGGTGATGGGCGCCTGGTTTACCGCGCTGGCGCCCGCCGTCACCACGCCGTCCAGCGGAATGCGCCCGCCGGGCTTCACGCGCACGGTCCGGCCGATCCCGACCTCGGCCGCCGGCAGCTCGGCCCATTCGCCGCTGTCCAGCCGCGCCGTCGCCGTTTCCGGGGCCATCGCCATCAGGCCGCGGATCGCGTTGCGGGCCCGTTCCAGCGACAGCGTCTCGATCAGCTCGGCCAGCGCGAACAGAAAGATCACCACCGCCGCTTCCGGCCACTCGCCGATGGCCACGGCGCCGATGACGGCGACGCTCATCAGGAAGTTGATGTTGAGGGTGAGGGTCTTCAGGGCGATCCAGCCCTTCTTCAGCGTGCCGAGGCCGCCCGTGGCGATCGAGAGCAGGGCCAGCGCGACCACCGGCGCCGAGGTTTCAGCGGCGCCCGACCAGGCGAGGATTTCGGCACCGACGGCGGCGATGCCCGAGACGGCCATGAGCGCCCACGTCCTGGCGGGGACGACCGGTGCCCCATCCGCCTCGCAGCGGGTGCAGGCGCCGGATTGCACCGATTGCACCGGGCCCGCCTGCATGCCGATCTCGCGCAGCGCGCCGAGGATGGGCTGCTCGTCGGACAGCGTGTGGCCGACGGTGAGCCGCCGCTCCATCAGGTTGAACGCCAGTTCGCCGATGCCCGGCACCGAGGCGAGGCGCTTGCGGATCAGCGCCTCCTCGGTCGGGCAATCCATGTTGCCGATGACGAATACCGATTGCTTCATGAGCCGTGTCCTTCCCGTGCGCTACTTCTGCGGCGGCGGCCACATCCAATGCTGATGCTGCATCATGTGATCCATCATCATCTGCTGCATTGGCATGTAGCGCTCCATCATGTACTGGCGCTGCCGCAGCTGCTCCGGCGTCATGCGGCGGTAGTCCCCCCACATCGGGCCGCCCATCATGTGGCCGCCCATGCCCATCATCGGGCCGCCGGCGCAGCAGCCCATCATGCCCGGCCCCCACATGCCCTGCATCAGCTGCATGTTGTTCTGCATGGTTGCCCAGTGCTCCTGCAGCAGTTTTTGCCGCGCCTGCGGATCCTGCGTCTGGCGCAGCCTGTCCATCTGCTCCTGCATTCTTTTCATGTTCTCCTGCGCCTGCGCCATCTGCCGGTCGAACTCCGCCGTGTCAGGCTTGGCCTGGGCGCTCTTGCCGGCCGGCGCATCGGCGGCAACGGCGACGGGCGCCGTCATCGCGAATAACGCTGCTGTACCGTATGTCATCAGTCGTTTCATTTCGCCCTCCTTGGTAAAGTGATTCGCTCCGCCTGTCTAGGCGGCGTCGATATTGAAAACCCTGTAGCCGCTCCAGGGTCAAGCGCCTACAATGAATCCAGTCATGCAGAAGGAGTCGACATGCGCATCGGGGAACTCGGCCGGGCGGCCGGCGTGGATGGCGAAACCATCCGCTATTACGAGAAGGCGGGACTGTTGCCGCCGCCGGCGCGGGCGCTCAACGGCTATCGCGCCTACGGCGCCGCGCACCTCGAGCGGCTGGCCTTCATCCGGCATTGCCGGGCGCTCGACGTGCCGCTGGCCGAGATCCGGCGGCTGCTGGACTTCGTCGACCGGCCCGACGCCGACTGCGGCGACATCAACCGGCTCATCGAAGCGCAGCTGGCACGGGTGCGGGCGCGGCTCAAGTCGATGCGCGCCCTTGAGAAACAGCTCGCGGCGCTGCGGTCACGCTGCGAGGCGGGGCACGTCGCCGCCGAGTGCGGCATCCTGCATGAACTGGTGGCGGCCGCCCATGGAGAGGCCTGCGCTTGCCATGCCTCGGCTCCGGATTCAGCGGCGGGGGGGCGCGAAGCAAAGAGACGGTGAACGCACGGCCGGCATTGCAGCGGCAGGATACCTCCTCGCCTAAATTCAGACTCCTGCGCAGGCGCCGCTGGGCCGCCAAGGATGATGACTACCTCACCCAAAGCCTGAACCGTCAACCGGCTGGATAAATGCGATTACCCTGAGCGGCGCCCCCTTGCTCACGATGCTGCGGCGCACAAGCCGAGTTGGTGTCCGTATAATCAGCGCTTTCCCCACAGAGAACGAACCATGAACCTCGATCGCGTGACCTCGGGGCGCGACATCCCCAACGACTTCAACGTCATCATCGAAATCCCGATGAATGCCGATCCGATCAAGTACGAGGTCGACAAGGCGACGGGTGCCATGTTCGTCGACCGCTTCATGTCGACGGCCATGCACTACCCCTGCAACTACGGCTACATCCCGCACACGATTTCCGACGACGGCGACCCGGTCGACGTGCTGGTGCTGTCGCCGGTGCCGCTGATTACCGGCGTGGTGGTGCGCTGTCGCCCGGTGGGCATGCTGAAGATGGAGGACGAGGCCGGCGGCGACGCCAAGCTGCTGGCGGTGCCGGTGGACAAGCTGTGCAGCCTGTACCGCAACATCCAGTCGCCGCGCGACCTGCCGGAAATGGTGCTGTCGCAGCTTTCCCACTTCTTCGAGCACTACAAGGACCTGGAAGCCGGCAAGTGGGTCAAGGTCCAGGGCTGGGTCGGCCCCGAGGAGGCGAAGCGGGAAATCCTCGACGGCATCGCCCGCTACGGGGCGGCCGCCACCAAGCCGATGTTCTGAGCGGCCCCTGCGGCATCCCACAGGGATTTCCTTCGGTCATAATGCGGCGATGAGTTCCGTCCGGATAGCCCTCGCCCAGATCAACAGCACGGTCGGCGACCTGGAGGGCAACGCCCGCCGCATCGCCGAATTCGCCGAGCGCGCCCATGCCGCCGGCGCCCACCTGATGGTGACGCCGGAACTGGCGCTGTGCGGCTATCCGCCCGAGGACCTGCTGCTGCGGCCGGATTTCTACCGTGCCTGCGCCCGCAGCCTCGATGCGCTGGCCGCCCGCACGGCGGACATCGCCGTCGTCGTCGGCCATCCGGAGCAGTATCGCGGCGACTATTTCAATGCCGCTTCCCTGCTGCGCGACGGCAAGGTCGTCGCCACCTACCGCAAGCACCGCCTGCCCAACTACGAGGTGTTCGACGAGCAGCGCTATTTCTCCGCCGGCTACCAGCCCTGCGTGATCGAGGTGCAGGGGGTCCACTGCGGCATCAACATCTGCGCCGACGTCTGGGAGCCGGGCGCCGCCGATGCCGCGCAGCAGGCCGGTGCCGAACTGCTGCTGGCGCTGAATGCCTCGCCGTATCACATGACCAAGCAGGCGACGCGCTACGAGGTCCTGCGCGAACGCATCCAGGCCACCGGCCTGCCGGTGCTGTATGCCAACCTGGTCGGGGGCCAGGACGAACTGGTGTTCGACGGCGCCTCCTTCGCCATGGATCGCGAAGGCCGCCTGACCCACCAGCTGCCGCAGTTTTCCGAGGCGCTGGCAATCGTCGAATATGCCGGCGGCGAACTGCGCGCCGGCGCTGTCGCGCCGTCGCGTGCGCTGGAGGCGGAGGTGTACGAGGCCCTCGTCCTCGGCGTGCGCGACTACCTCGGCAAGAACGGCTTTCCCGGCGCCATCATCGGCCTGTCCGGCGGCATCGACTCGGCGCTGACGCTGGCCATCGCCGTCGACGCGCTCGGCGCCGACAGAGTGCGCGCGGTGATGATGCCCTCGCCGTACACCGCGCAGATCAGCCTCGACGACGCGCGCGAGATGGCGCGGACGCTGGGCGTGCGCTACGACGAGTTTCCCATCGAGGCGGCGATGCAGACCTTCGCGGCGATGCTGGAGAAGGAATTTGCCGGCCGGCCTGCGGACACCACGGAGGAAAACCTGCAGGCGCGCATCCGCGGCATGCTCCTCATGGCGCTGTCGAACAAGTATGGTTCCATCGTGCTGACCACCGGCAACAAGAGCGAGATGGCGGTGGGCTACGCCACGCTCTACGGCGACATGGCCGGCGGCTTCGCGGTGATCAAGGACCTCTACAAAACGATGGTCTATCGCCTCTCGCGCTACCGTAACGGTCTCTCGCAGGTGATCCCGGAGCGCATCATCACGCGGGCGCCGTCGGCGGAACTCAAGCCGGGCCAGACCGACCAGGACACGCTGCCGCCCTACGAGGTGCTGGACGCCATCATCGAGGCCTACATGGAGCGCGACCTCTCGCCGCGCGAGATCGTCGCGCTGGGCCATGCCGAGGCCGACGTGCGGCGCACGGTGGGCATGCTGAAGCGCAGCGAATACAAGCGGCGCCAGGCGCCGGTCGGCATCCGCGTCACGAAGCGGGGCTTTGGCAAGGATTGGCGATATCCGATAACATCGGCCTATGCAGACGAGTGGTGACCGGGAGCAACCATGAAGAAAATCGAAGCGATCATCAAACCCTTCAAGCTGGACGAGGTGCGCGAAGCCCTCTCGGAAGTCGGCGTCACCGGACTGACCGTGACGGAGGTCAAGGGCTTCGGCCGGCAGAAGGGCCACACCGAGCTCTACCGCGGCGCCGAGTACGTGGTGGACTTCCTGCCGAAGATCAAGATCGAGTTGGTGATCGCCGACAGCGCCGTCGAGCAGGCCATCGAGGCCATCATCAAGGCGGCGCGCACCGGCAAGATCGGCGACGGCAAGATCTTCGTCACCCCGGTCGAGCAGATCGTGCGCATCCGCACCGGCGAGACCGACGAGTCGGCTATTTGAGGATGCCGCGCGCCCTTGCCTGCGCCGCGTCGAGCAGGACGGCCGCTTCGCCGAGGTAGGGCTGGCTGAAAAGCGGCGCCGCCTCGCCGGGCCGGGGCGTGACGTAGATGATCAGCACCCCGTGCGGGTGCCTTTCGAACCAGGGCGCGATTTCCGCCGGACTGAGCAACTCGTCGATCGGCTTCTCCAGCCGCCCGGCGAAATGGAACTGGGCGTGGTAGAAGCCGTTGTTCGCCACCGCAACGCCGCGGTCCTGCAGCGTCCTGAGTTCTCCGGCAATCGGATGCACGTCGTAGCGCTGCCACAGGTTGCCGGAGACGAAGGCGAGGGCGGCGGCATACAGCGCCGCGCCCAGCAGCGCGAGCGCCGGGAGTTGCCGCCCGGCGATGCGCCCCAGCCACAAGCCCAGCAGCGCCGCCAGCAGCAGCGCCGCACCCGGCCACCACGGCAGTGCCTCCCACATCTCCAGTTTTTCCGGCAGGCCTGCGTGGGCGGAATACACCATGGCGGTGCCGGCTGCCGCCGTCAGCACCGCCGGCAGCCACGCTCCGCCGCGCATGCCGCCGGCCAGCAGGCGCCCGGCGAACAGCGCAAACACGGGGAACAGCGGCACCAGGTAATGGATCTGCTTGCCGCTGATGAGCGAGAAGACGGCGAATACCGGCAGCAGCCACGCCAGGCAGAAGCGCAGCCCGCCGTCGAGGCCGTCGCGCTTCAGCGCCAGCAGGCGCCGCCACAGGCCCGGCCACAGCAGCCAGGGAAAAAACAGGACCGGCAGCAGCGGCAGGTACCACCAGAACGGCCGCTTGTGGGCGAAGGAGTCGGCGACGCGGCCGGCGGTCTGGCCCCAGAAGATCATGCGGGCGTATTCCTCGCCGCCCTGGATCGCCGCCGGAATCGCCCAGGCCAGGGCGATTGAAGCGCCGCCCAGCAGCGCCAGCAGCAGGCCGCCGGCCCAGCGCTTCCAGGGCAGGCCCGGCCGCCACCAGGGGGCGAGGGCCGCCACCGGCAGCAGGTGCAGCAGCACCACCGGCCCCTTCGCCAGCACGCCGAAGCCGATCGAGAAAGCCAGCCAGGCGAAGCCTCGGCTCATCCGTCCGTCCGCCGCGATGAGCAGTCCGCGCATGCCGAGCAGGGCGAAGAAGGCCAGCATCACGTCGAACATGCCGGAGGTCGAGAACAGCATCCACAACAGGCAGGAGGCGAGGATCCAGGCGGCGTTGCGGCCGCTGTCGCCGTCACCGGGCCAGAGCCGGCGGCCGATCGACAGCATCAGCAGCAGGCTGCCGAGGGAGAACAGCGGCGAGACCAGGCGCGGCCACCATTCGTTGACCCCGGTGACGGCCCAGCCGAGGTTGTATATCCAGAACAGCAGCGGCGGCTTGTGGCTGTAGGGCTCGCCGTTCTTGAACAGCACCAGGTACTCGTTGCGCTGCCACATCTCCCAGGCGACGCTGACGTAGCGCGTCTCGTCGATGGGGGTGAGCGGGCGGGCGAAGAGGGCCAGCGCGCTGAGGACGGCCAGCAGCAGGATGGGGCCAGCGGGGAAAGTCAGTCTCCGTGATACGGCAATCATGGCCGCCGGCCCTGTCCCTTGAGCAGGACGATCAAGGCGCCGGCGCCGCCCTCGGCGGCGCGGGCCTGGCAGTAGGCGAGCACTTCGGCGCGCTGCATCAGCCAGCTTTTCACGAGCCCCTTCAGCACCGGCTCGCGTCCGGGCGAGCCGAGGCCCTTGCCGTGCACCACGCGCACGCAGCGCAGGCCGCGGCGCAGCGATTCGGCGAGGAATTCCGCCAGCAGCAGGCGCGCCTCGTCGCGCGTGGCGCCGTGCAGGTCGAGGGCGTCCTGCACCACCCAGCGGCCGCGGCGCAGGTCGCGCAGCACCGTGCGCGCCAGGCCGGGGCGCATGAAGGCCGGCTCGTCGCCGCCCTCCAGGCGCAGGTCGAGCGGTTCGGGCGAGAGGGATTCCGTCAGCGCCGCCGCCTCGTCCTTCCAGCGCTGGACCGGCTTCGCCGGTGGCGGCGGCGGTTCGTGGTGAACCTTATCGGGTACGATCGGCTTTGCTCCGGCAACCGCCTCGCGAAACAATGCGCGCTCCTCCTCGGTCGGCGCGCGCCGGCGCTTCATCCAAGGTTGTCCAGGTACTTCTCGGCGTCGAGCGCCGCCATGCAGCCGGTGCCGGCGCTGGTGACGGCCTGCTTGTAGATCTGGTCGGCGACGTCGCCGGCGGCGTAGACACCGGGGAGGCTGGTCTGGGTGGCGTTGCCCATGCGGCCGCATTGCGTGACCAGGTAGCCGTTGTCCATGTCCAGCTGTCCCACGAAGAGCTCGGTGTTGGGCTTGTGGCCGATGGCGATGAAGACGCCCTGCAGGGCGGTTTCCTTGGTCGCGCCGGTCTTGACGTTTTTGACGCGCATGCCGGTCACCCCGCTGGCGTCGCCCAGCACCTCGTCGAGCGTGCTGTCGGTCTCCAGGACGATGGCGCCGGCCTTCACCTTGTCCATCAGATTGTCGATCATGATCTTCTCGGCGCGGAACTTGTCGCGGCGATGCACCAGCGTCACCTTCTTGGCGATGTTGGCGAGGTAGAGCGCTTCCTCGACGGCGGTGTTGCCGCCGCCGATGACGGCGACCTCCTGGCCCTTGTAGAAGAAGCCGTCGCAGGTGGCGCAGGCGGAGACGCCGCGGCCGGAGAAGGCCTCCTCGGAGGGCAGGCCGAGGTATTTCGCCGTGGCGCCGGTGGCGATGATGAGGGCGTCGCAGGTGTAGCTGCCGCTGTCGCCGTCCAGGCGGAAGGGTCGCTCCCGGAGATCGGCCTTGTTGATGTGGTCAGAGATCATGGTGGCGTCGAAGCGCTCGGCGTGACGGCGCATCCGTTCCATGAGTTCGGGCCCCTGGACCCCGTCCGGGTCGCCGGGCCAGTTGTCCACCTCGGTCGTGGTCATGAGCTGTCCACCCTGCTGAAGGCCGGTGATGAGGGTTGGGCTCAGGTTGGCCCGGGCGGCGTAGACGGCGGCGGTATAACCGGCGGGGCCGGAGCCGAGAATAATGAGCCTGTGATGAGTCGCTTCCATATTAGAAACCTCCAAAAACGGTCGCGCTACGATATCAGCAACACTTCGGAAATGCAAGGGGGGAGCGGTTCTTTCCGTTTGACCGGCCAGAGGGGCATCTGGTACAGTGAACCCCTGCCGGGAAGGGAGACGGACTGACTATGCATGCCGAAACGCACCTAGACCAAAGCATCACCGGACGCTTCAAGTATGCCATCGCCCTGACAGCCCTGACCCTGGTGGCCGAGGTCGCGGGGGGGATCTGGACCAACTCCCTGGCCCTCCTGTCGGACGCGGCCCATGTCTTTCTCGATCTCTTCGCCCTGGTTCTCTCGCTGGCGGCCATCAAGCTCGCCGCCTACCCCGCCTCCGACACCCGCACCTTCGGCTGGCATCGGACAGAAGTCTTCGCCTCCTTCATCAACGGCGCCACGGTCTTTCTCATGGCCATCGGCATCTTCTACGAAGCCTGGGAGAGGCTGCGCCATCCGGTTGAGGTCAAAAGCCTCCCGATGCTGGCCATCGCTACAGTGGGCCTCGTCATGAACCTCATCGCCGCCTCGGCGCTCCACAGCCACTCCCACGACGACCTGAACGTCCACAGCGCCTTTCTCCATGTGATCGGCGACGCGGCCGCCTCTGTAGGAGTCATCATCGGTGGCGTCATCATGTACTACACCAACTGGTACCTTCTGGACGCCCTCATCTCCGTGGGGATCGGCTGCGTCATCTTCTGGGGATCGTGGCGGGTGATCCGGGAGTCGTCCCACATCCTGATGGAGGGGGTTCCCCGGGGGATGAGCACCCGATCGGTGGCCGACGCTATTCAGGAGGTGGAAGGGGTGAACACCGTCCACCACCTGAACATCTGGACCATCTGCTCCCACATCCTGGCCCTGTCGGCCCACGTGGACGTGAAACCCGACCACAAAGAGCGGCAGGCGGAGGTGCTCCGGCAGATCGAGGAGCTTCTCTTCGAGCGCTACCACATCTCCCACACCACCCTCCAGGCCGAGTGCACCCGGTGCGTGGAGGCGCCACCGGTCATCAAGGAGCTGCGCCACCGCCCCCGCCACGGCCAGCACCACGACCACCATCATGGCCACGGCCATGGGCACGGACACGACCACCACGGGCACGACCATGGCCACGGCGGCTGCAGCCATGACCACTAGATCACCCGACCAACCGGAGAACCGATGCTCCCCTACACCCTGATCCAGGAAGCGGCCGACCGCCTCAAAAAGCGGGTCCGGCGCACCGAACTGATCCACTCTCACCACTTCAGCGAGCGGTTCGGCTTCCCCCTACTCTT
>UBJH01002945.1_pt1 | contig 11832 bp, 11 predicted proteins | sample 2193721 | NCBI WGS metagenome assembly UBJH01 (sample SAMEA4703186, study PRJEB27089) | metagenome | reverse complement strand
CCCGCAAGCGGGCGAGGGGAGCAGCCCGCCCGAAAGCCTGCCGGCGCCGCTGAGCTACTGGATCGTGCTCGCCGCCGGCACCGCCGCCGTGCTGTTCTTCTACTGGATCTTCGACTTCGCCCGGCTGGAAATCTTCAAGATGCTGCTGGCGTCGTTCTTCCCGCTCGCCATCCTCATCCTGGCGGTGCTCGGCTCCATCGTCTTCGGCCTGGCCACGCCGACGGAGGCGGCGGCCGTCGGTTCGCTCGGCGGCATCCTGCTGGCGGCGGCCTACCGGCGACTGAATCTCGGCGTGATGAAGGAGTCGGTGTTCCTCACGGCGAAGACCTCGGCCATGGTGTGCTGGCTGTTCGTCGGCTCCTCGATCTTTTCGGCGGCCTTCGCGCTGCTGGGCGGGCAGGCGCTGGTGGAACAATGGGTGCTGTCGCTCGACATGACGCCGCTGCAGTTCATGATCCTCGCCCAGTTCATCATCTTCATCCTCGGCTGGCCGCTGGAGTGGACCGAGATCATCGTCATCTTCATGCCGATCTTCATCCCGCTGCTGGCGCACTTCAACGTCGACCCGCTGTTCTTCGGCCTGCTCGTGGCGCTCAACCTGCAGACGGCCTTCCTCAGCCCGCCGGTGGCGATGGCGGCTTTTTATCTCAAGGGCGTCGCGCCGCCGCACGTCACGCTGAACCAGATCTTCGCCGGCATGATGCCGTTCATGGGACTGCAGGTGGTGGCGCTGGTGCTGCTCTATGTCTTCCCCGACATCGGGCTGTGGCTGCCGAAGGTGCTGTACAACTAAATCGGCGCTATGTGCTTGAAACGGCCGAGCAGAGCTGCCCGGCCATGGCGGCAAGGACGGCAAGCCCAAGCTTCCTCGGGCGTTCTGCGATGCCGAACGATCTTGCCGGATCGCCGCGCGGGTCGATCTCGACCACCTTGGTCCCGGCCTTCACCGACGCACCCGCATGGGTGATTCCTCTCAGACAGCCATCCAGCGGTGCCCGGATGATCTCGTCGCCGATGCGGGCGACAGGTTCGCCTTTCGCGACGTTCGCGCCGATCTTCCAGACCGTCTCGAAACGCCCGTCGGCCGGCGCATAGACATAGCGCTCGCGTCCATGGCCGTTGATCGGTCGCGGCTCGCCCGAGAGCGGCAGCGACGCCCCGGCCTCGATGATTCTGCCCAGCGCCTGCCAGGCCGTTTCCACGACCAGGTCCGTGGTTTCCCCGGCGACGAAATTGGGACCGAGGCCGATCGTCAGCGGCGCCAGGCCGGACTGCCGGTCCGGCACCGCACGCTTGTTCATGCGCGCGTCGATCAGGACCTGCGGCCGGAGATAGTCGAGAATCTTCCTGAAATCCCCGGCCGCGAGCGGAATCTCCTGGCGCTGCTCCAGCAGCCAGCGGATCGAGAAGACATCATCCGTTCGCCTGCCCGTCAGCCCTTCCAGGACGGCGCTCCCGCCAAACATCGCATCGGTGAAGGCCATGCCGCGGCGCGCGAAGGCCGGCGCCGCGGCATCGTGGATCAGCACGGAATGGCCCGCCGAGAACAGCGCATGGGCGACGGCGGAACCGATGTCGCCGCAGCCGCGCACGAGACACAGCGCCATCTTCTATCCGTTTGCGACGATTTGCCGGTGGTGCTCGGCGACCGAGTCGAGCGCCTGCTCCAGCGGGAGGCCGGCCTCGACGCGATCCATGATCAGCCGCTGCAGGATGGCGCCGAGCATCTCGCCGTTGGGTCGCATCGGCTCGGCCATCTCGCGCAGGAACTCGCAGGTCGGCGGGTCGTAGGCGAGGGTGGACAGCATCGACTCCACTGTCCGGTTGGTGGCCAGCACGTGGCAGAGGTCGTAGAGCAGATCGGTGGTCTGCGCCATCTGCTCGGGCGAAGCCGGGCCGAGGTTGTTGCGCACCTCCGCGGCAAGATCACGCCGGAAATCCTCCAGCGCGTAGCCAATCTCTCCCTTGACGACCTGTTCAGGCGTGAATTCCCATTCCATGTTCAATTCCCGAAAATTGCGCTGAAGGCATCCTCGTCGTCGGTGCACACCGGGCAGGTTTCACACGGTTCCGGCGAGACAAAGAAACGGTCGCAGCGATGGCAGCGCTGCTTGGCGAGCTGGCGCAGGATGGCCGGTTCGCGTTCGGGCGTTGCGTCGAATGATTCCGCGGCGTACAGCACGCGCGGCTGGCAGACTTCCAGACAGACGCCGCAGCCGACGCAGCGGTCGATGGCGAAGACCAGGTTCCAGCTGTCGCTTTTCTCGCGGACCTGCAGGGCGCCGGTGGGGCAGACGCGGAAGCAGGCCTCGCAGGCGGTGCAGCCCTGCTTCAGGCGGATGTCCATCAGCGGCAATGCGGCCAGCGGCGCGATGCGGAACGGTTCGCCGTCCTTGCGCTTGCAGACGATGGCGAGCAGCTCGCGCATCTCCGGCACGAACCAGGCGCCGGCGCGGATGGCCTTTTCCTCCACCGGCAGGTCGGCGGCCGGCGCTGCGGCCCGCGCGACCTCGTCGACGCCGCGTCCGATCAGGCGGCGGAACAACTGGCGGCGACCGGCGCGAAAATCGTCTTTGGCGACGGCCTGGCCGGGCGCTTCAGCCAGTGTCGCGGCCAGCCAGGCTTCGGGCGCCGCCGTGGCCTCCAACGCATCGGCGGCGTTCAGGTGGGCGGCGAGCTGCGCCTCGCCCCTGGCGCCGTGTGCGCACTGCACGCAGTGATGGCTGCCGTGCAGTTCCACCGCGATGCGCCGCTTGGCGAGATAGGCGAGCATGGCAGCATCCAGCGCGCCGAGGCAGGGCACCACGGCGTCGGCGGCCAGCCCCGAGGGCGCGCAGGCGAAGCTGAAGCGTTCGGTCTTGATGGCGCGGCGGAGCAGGTCGAGGCGCGGCAGGTTGTCCGCTTCCAGCGCGGCCGTCGGGCAGGCCGCGGTGCACAGCGCGCAGTTCTGGCAGCGCGCCGCGTCGAGGCGGATGCCCTCGTCGAGGAGCTCGACGGCGTCGTGCGGACAGGCCTCGGCGCAGCGCCGGCAGCCGCTGTAGCGGTAACGGTAGCGGGTGCAGCGCGCGCTCTGGAACCCGGGGGCGGAAACGGTCATTGGATGCGCAGTTCCTGCAGCGGCGTGCCCTGCTCGCAGGTGTTTTTCGGGATGACGAAGCTCCTCGGCCGGGTCTTCAGCAGGCCGGCGATCGTGGCGGCCTTCCAGGTGGCGATGCCGCCCTTGACGGCATAGACCTCCTGCGCCTTGCTGCTCTCGGCCAGGCGTTCGCCGACCTCGACGGCAGCCGGGTCGGTGTCGGCGATGACGACAACGACTCCGGTCGGATTGATCTTCAGGCCCTTGCGGTAGGGCAGGGTGTCAGCGAGCGGATCGCGTTTGCGGTTGGCGGCCGAACGCGCGTCGATGACGCAACAGGGCGTGTTGCCGGACAGAAAGGCTTCCAGCGCCGCCGTGTCGCGGAGACTGACTTCTGCGGCGGCGGGCGCCGCGATCCACATCGCGGCGATCACCGCATAAAAAACCCTCACCCGATTTCCTTGTTCGATTGACCGGTTTCCGGCGCGCCGTGCAGCGCCGTCAGGTAGGAGCTATTCTGGATCACGGCTTCGGACGCCGCAAGCTGGCGCGCGCCGCCCAGTTCGACCCAGGCGGAGAAGTCCGGCGCCGGATCGGTCAGCGGCGCCAGCCAGAGACGGTCGCCCCAGCGTTCGGTCAGGCCGGCGAGGATGTTGAGGTCGGCGTCGTCCTCGATGTCGACCTGTATCAGCGCCTGCGAAGCGCCCAGCCCGAACATCTCGCCGAGCCACCAGCCCGCGTGCGTGCCGCTGCGCGTGCCGTCGGCACGGAGGATTTCCCAGCACGGCTCGCAGACGGAAGGCGTCATGACGCGGAAGTCGGCGTTGGAATCGACATCCATGCTCCAGCTCACCTTCATGCGCCGCACCGGGACGTGAAGTCCGATGCGCCCGCTGCCGTATTCGGTGACGAGCTTTTCGACCAGCGCGCCGTCGAGCAGGGCGTCCTCGCCGATGAAGACGTGCTGGGCGCCGGCATCCAGGGTCGCGCGGATGCCGGCCTCGCCGCCTTCCGGCGGCAGCATTCCGCCCAGGCGACGCACCGCGACGGGAGTTGACAGTTCGGCGGGCTCGGCAGGTGTGTTCATCGCGAATACTCGAACTTGTTGTACACGAACGGCCACAGCGGACACTCCGCGTCGGGTGCCAGGCCGGCCAGCAGCGGGCGCAGTTCCTGCAGCGTGCCGATGATGGGATCGACCCGCACGCCGAGGAAGCCGGGGCGGAAGCGGTTGAGGGCTATCACGGCGTCGTCGATCATCAGGACAGCGCCTTCCTGGTTGGCGTGTTGCGTGAAGTACAGGGCCAGCACGGCATAGGCGAGTGCCTGCAGGAACTGCGCCTCCGGATCCATCTGGCCGGCGGCGCTGTTGCGGATCAGTCGCGACCAGCGTTCGTTGATCCAGTCGTGGGCGGCGGCCAGGTCGTTGCTGTCCCACAGATGGGCCAGTTCCTCCCAGAGAAAATGCGCACGGGAGGGTGCTTCCGGCGGCGCGAAATCGCGGCGGCCAAGATCCAGCAGGGAGGTCATGCCTTCGCCCCCGGGCAGGCGCCGCAGACCGGCTCGTCCGGATTGAATTCGACCTTGATTTCGCTCTTTGGCACCACCGGTTTGCCCTTGTCCTGGTCGTCGATGCGCAGGCGCAGCGCGGCGATTTCAGACTCGGCGAAGTCGCCCAGCAGCCGCGCCATTTCGCGGTAGAAGGAATGCTCGGCGGCGCGCTCGATCAGCCGTGCGTAGCCGCGCACCCATTTGCCCAGATGCACCGTCCAGAAGCGCTTCAGTTCGCGTTCCTGCCGCCGGTATTCGGCCGCATCGCCGGCAGCCAGCGCGGCGGCGCAGCGCTCCAGCAGTTCGGCAATGAAGGTCAGCTCGACGCCGAGCTGGTCCTCGAAGACGAAGAAGCGCCCTTTTTGCAAAGCGAAGCCGGCGCGCCGGTAGGTTTCCTTCACCGCAAAGTGCGGCTCCTGCTGGTAACGCCCCGTCAGGCGCACGGATTCCACCGGCGGGAAGCCGCCGGAGGCGGCGAACATTGTCGTGTACTCGATGGACAGCGCATCGAGCAGCGAGGGCACATCAGTCCCGGTGAAATCCGCGTCGAAGCGCAGCCCGGCCTCCGCCAGGCTGCCCAGGGAATCCTCGCTGCGCAGCGCGTCGATGAACCCGCGGCCGGGTTCCTCGACAAAGACGCCGGCCAGCAGGCGGCAGACGCCGGCTCGCGCCAGGCAGTCCTCCTGCGTCGTTTCCTCCGGGGCCGCCAAGGGAATGGGCAGGGGGATGCGTGCAGCAGGTTCCAGCGCCAGATCGTTCAGCATGCGTATCCTTTCTTGCTAAAAAAACCGGCCCGCCAAGAGGAGGGGATGTGGCGGGCCGGGACTCCTCGCTACCATGCTCGGTTACACAGAGCCGCGAAGCGGCCACGACGTCCCCTCTCCCGCGAGCGGGAGAGGGGTTGGGGGAGAGGGCCTCAGTGCCCGCCGCCGCCGGCCTTGTGCTTGACGCTCTCCGGCCCGCCCCAGGCGGCCATCTCCGGATGCATCTTGCGGTGCAGGTCGCCGGTGTAGGCGTAGCGCATGGTCTCCTTGTAGGCCTCGTAGTGCTTCTGCCAGTCGCCCTGGATGTCGCCGTACTTGTCGTTCGGGCCGGCCTTGGTCACCTTCGCCACCGTGTCGTACCAGCCCTGCGAGCCGCCGATCGGATCGGCCACCACCGGGATGATGTCGTTCGGGTGCACGCCGCGGTCGTCCCACCAGACGTTCTGCAGGTCCGCATCCTCCGTGCCGCCGAAGGCCGGCTTGTCCTTCAGCTTCAGCGTCGCCAGCCGGCCGTACTCCCAGTGGCCGAAGGCCGTCGGGATCGAGATCACCTTGGGATGGATGCCCTCGGTCACGTAGGCCTTGGTCACCATGTGGCCGACACGGGTCTCGATGCGAACCAGGTCGCCGGTCTTCACGCCGAGCTTCTTGGCCGTCACCGGGTTCATCCAGGCCGGGTTGCTGTGGGCGATCTCGGCCAGCCACTTCACCGCCGCCGTGCGCGACTGCTTGTGCACATTGAGCTTGAAGGTGGACAGGATCATCTCGTCCTCCTTCATGGTCTCGTGCCACGGGATGCGCTTGAAGGTCGGCATCGGGTTGAAGCCATACTCGGCCCACTGGTCGACGCGGATGTTGATGAGGCGGTTGCCGGTCGGGAAGCCGACGTAGTTCCTGCCGTTGCGCTTGACGCCGATGGCCTTGCCGTTCTTGCTGATGATGCCGTCCTTGCCCACCACCACGCCGGCCATGTCGGCCTCCGACAGCTCCTTCCTGTGCAATCCGTAGTCGGCCTTGATCTCGCGGCCGGTCTTGTCGGTGACCTTGCCGGACTTCGGGTCGAGCTTGCCGTAGATCGGCCAGCAGCCGTGCTCCTTGAGGAACTTCAGGCCGCCGGCTTCCTTCAGGCCGGGAATGCCGTCGAAGTGCTGCTTCATGTAGTCTTCGCCGTCCTTGAAGTTCCAGAACTGCTTCATGCCGCGCTTGCCGTCCGGATCCAGCTTGTGGATGATGTCGCGCAGCATGACGCGGTTCTCGCGCGACTCGCCCATGGCCGGATGCACCGGCTGGCGCACGCCGAGCCACGGCCACAGCGAGTTGGGCATCGACTCCGGCTCCCAGCGCTCCAGGTAGGGGCAGTCGGGCAGGATCAGGTCGGCCAGCGCCGCTTCTTCCCCCATATGCGAGGTCAAGGCGACGAAGTAGGGAATCAGCTTCTCGTCCTTGAACAGCTTGCCCCATACCACCCGAGCGCCGGGATTGGTGTAGACCGGGTTGTCCTGGTAGGTGAAGTAGACATTGACCTTCTGCTTGCCGTCGGCGATCCAGAACGGCACCAGGTGGCTCACCTTGTGCCCGGCCAGCGGGTAGTCGGGCGGGGTCGACAGATACGAACCGTGCTTCGGCCCCGGCGGCTGCGGGTTCGGCTGCGGCCAGCCCATGCCGCGCGGCAGGCAGTAGCCGCCGCGTTTTTCGATATTGCCGGTCATGATCGGCAGCATCATGCACGAACGCTCGTTGTAGGAGCCGTACAGGTGCTTGGCCGGGCCGCGGTAGGTGAACAGCGTCGCCGGCTTGGTGGTGGCGAACTCACGGGCGACGCGCTCGATGGTCTCCGCCGGCACGCCGGAGATCTTGGAAGCCCACTCCGGCGTGAATTGCTTGTAGTGGTCCTTCAGTTCCTTCACCGTGACGTTGGTCCAGGTCTCGATGAACTCAGAGTCCTGCAGGTCGTCGCGCAGGATGACGTGGCCCATGGCCAGTGCCACCGCGCCGTCGGTGCCGGGGAAGACCGGGATCCACTCGTCGGAGAAGCCTGCCGTGTTCGACAGCCGCACGTCGAAGGTGACGATCTTCGCGTGGTTGTCGACGCGTCCCTCCGTCACCCGCTGCGAGAGCGGGTTGTGGAAGTACGCCGCCTCGAGGATGTTCGAACCGAAGTTGAGCACATACTTGGCATTGGCGAAGTCCGGCGTCTCGATGTCCGGCCCCCAGGTCGGTTCCATGCCGATTTTCTTCGACGATTCGCACACCGAGGTGTGGTTGAGCACCGTGGCCGAACCCAGCGTGTTCATGAAGCGGCCCCAGGCGCCGCCCGAGCGGTCGCGCCCCTTTTTTACCAGGATGGTGTTGGGATCCTCCTTGAGCGCCGCATCGAGCTTGGCCGCCAGTTCTGTCAGCGCCTCGTCCCAGGTGATGCGCTTCCACTTGCCCTCGCCGCGGGCGCCGACGCGCTTCAGCGGATAGAGGATGCGGTCCGGATCGTAGCTGTACCACATGCCGGAGTTGCCCTTGGCGCAGAGCCGGCCGCGCGTGGAGACGTGCTCCGGATTGCCTTCCAGCTTGACCACCCGCCCGTTCTCGACGTAGGCGATGGCGCCATCCTGGATGTTGCAGACGTGGCAGGTGATGGGGACGGCCTTGCGCTCGGCCAGCGTCTCCGGGTTGAAGTCCTTGCCGCCGAGATCCTGCTCCATCGCATTCAGCAGGCGCGGCGCGGCCGCCGCAGCCGCCGTGGTGCCGGCACTGACTTTCAGGAAGGTGCGGCGCGTGATTTTTGGCATTTCCATGTTTCTGTCTCCTCGTGACCGGTCAATACAGGGTCTGCAGGTGCTGCGGGCCCATCAGCAGGGCGTAGCGCAGGGCGGCGCTGCCGAGCAGGATGAGCAGGGCGGAAAGCATCAGTAGCGTCGCGGTGGTCTGCTGGCGCACATGGGCGAGGAACAGGATCGCCACTGGCGCCGCGGTGCCGAGCAGGATGCCGCCACCGATGAAGATCAGTCCCACCGTGCCGGTGGTCAGGATCACGAAGGTCAGCTCCTGCGCCGAACCGCCGTAACTGGTGGTACCGAGGATCGAGACCAGGATCACGCCGACCCCGGCCGTCGACCACAGCATGTATTCGCGCAGGGTCTTCTGGGCTTCGGCGTTGCTGCCGGCCAGGAGCGATCCGACGGCGGAGCCGGAAGCGATCGCCAGGGCGACGAACAGCACCGGCATCACCGGCGTGTTCCAGACCGGCCGCGACTGGTGCACCGACAGGTCGTAGCCGGTGTAGATCGGCAGGCCCAGCGCCAGCAGGGCGGTGACGAGCGCCAGCAGCTTGCCGCGCGCGCTGTCCTGCCCCTTCCTCAATTCGAGGATGTAGAGCACCGACGCGACACCGAAGGCAACGATGTTGAGCGCCCCCCAGGCCAGCGGCGAGGTGAAGCTCAGGTAGGCGGGGTTGAGGGTGTTGAGGAAGCGCAGCGGCTGCGACAGGTCGGCGATCAGCAGCAGGCCGCCGATGGCCAGCAGGACCAGGGAGAGGTAGGCCGCCTTCTCGCGCAGCGGGCGCAGCGCCGGCGTGATCCATGAGCCGTAGGACAAAAAGGACAGTCCGGCGAGGATGCCGATGACGAAGAAATAGATGGCGTAGCTTGCGTGCCACGACACATCGTGAAACCAGACGTAATCACCCATGATTCTTCACCCCCTAGATTTTGAAGTGGCGCTTGAAGGCGGAACGATCGAGTTCCATCACTTCGGGCCGGTGGTAGGCGTCGCGGCCGAACTCGGTGGCGTTGCGATCGGCGCCGATGTAGAAGACGTGCGGCTTGGTGCCCTCCTCGGGGCGCAGCACCTGGGTGGCGTTCTTCGCCACCAGGTACGACACCTCGCTGGTCGGATCGTTGAGGTCGCCGAAGATGCGCGAGCGGCCGACGCAGGTCTGCACGCAGGCCGGCACCAGGTTTTGCGTCACGCGATGGAAGCAGAAGGTGCACTTGTCCACGACGCGGGTGATCGACGAATAGGTGCGGTGCGCCGGCAGCATGAAGCGCGCGTTGTACGGACAGGCCGCCATGCAGCTGCGGCAGCCGATGCAGCGCTCGTATCGCTGCAGGACGAAGCCGCCGTCCTCGACCTTGTAGGTGGCATCCACCGGGCAGTTGCGCACGCACGGCGGATCGTCGCAGTGGTTGCACAGGCGAGGCAGGAACTGTTTCTTGACGGTGGGGTAGGTGCCGACCACCTTGTAGGGCACCCAGGTACGATTGACGCCGAGCGGCGTGTCGTATTCGGCCTTGCAGGCCACCTGGCAGGCCATGCAGCCGATGCAGCGGCGCGTGTCGACCACCATGGCGTAGCGCTTTTTGCCGGCCACGCCACGCGTCTCGATTGGCGAAACCCTCAGTTCTTCACTCATGTGACCCTCTCCTCCTTGTTTTCTCCCGGCAACCGATCGATGACATCGGAAGATGTCCTGTATCCAGCGGAGGTCTTATCAGCAACAACCGTGCCTTTCGCTAAAGTCCCTGATTTGATTGGGGTGTTCCCGGGATGGGCGAGGGTCGATTGTTACGTATCGGTAACATCGTGCGCCGCAGCAAGTCACCGGCCGGTAACCATCGGTCTTTCGTGTCGCTAGCCGCCGTTGCGGACCGCATGGCGTCGACCGTCACGACAGCCGGCGTGTCTGCTAGCATCGCGATAGCTCGATCATTCGTGCCGCGCAACGATGAGCGGCCATCCCCAAGGAGGAACGCTTGGATCGCAGAACTTTCTTGGCCCTGGCGGCCGCACTGTCGGCGTCGCCGCTGTGCGTCGAAGCGCAGACCAACGCTGCGGTGCGCATCGGCCTCTCCCCGGTATTTCTCGACGACCAGCTTTCCTTCCTCAACGACTGGCGCGATTACCTGCAGGGCCGCATCGGCCGCGCCGTGCGCTTCGTGCAGCGCGGCAGCTACCGCGAGATCATGGACCTGCTGCTGGAGCAGAAACTGGACTTCGCCTGGATCTGCGGCTATCCCTACGTGCGCCACAAGGCCAAGCTGCGCCTGCTGGCGGTGCCGCTGTCGGAGGGGCGTCCGCAGTACCGGTCATACCTGATCGTGCCCGCTGCGGACAAGGTGACGAATTCCGTCCTCGACCTGCGCGGCAAGGTGTTCGCCTACTCGGATCCCGATTCCAATTCCGGCTTCCTCTACCCGCGCTATGCGCTCATGGAGTTGAAAGAAAATCCAGACCGTTTCTTTTCCAAGACCTTCTTTACCTGGGCGCATCGCAAGATCGTCGAGGCCGTCGGCTCGAACCTGGCCCAGGGCGGGGCGGTGGACAGCTATGTCTGGGAAACGCTGCACCTCTATCACCCCGAACTGACGGAGCGCACGCGCATCGTGGAAAAGTCCCCTTACTTCGGCCACACGCCGGTGGTGGCGAGGCACGGGGTGGCGCGGACGGAATTCGACGCCCTGCAGGAGGCCCTGCTGGGCATGTCGCAGAACGCCGCCGGGAAGGCGCTGCTGAAGCGGCTCAATCTCGACGGCTTCGTCGCCGGCGACGAGGCGCTGTTCGACGGCATCACGCGCATGATGCGCGCCCTTGACGGCAGATCCTGAGATGCTGCGTCTGCATGACCTCAGCTTCCGCTACAAGATCCCGCTGCGCGGCAGCGTGCTCGTGCTGATCACGGCGCTGATGGTGACCGCCTCGCTGATTGTTCGGGAATACGATGAATTGCGGCAGGATCTCGCCACGACCTCCGGTCATCTGGGCCGTGTTCTCGCCAACACGCTGGTCGCGCCGCTCGTCCATGACGATCCCTGGCGCGCCTACGAGATCATCAACTCGCCGTTCCATGGAGGACCGCCGGAAGTCAGTCCGCAGACGGCGGCGCTGGTCATGGTGCTCGACTCCAACCAGCGCGTTTTCGTCGCGACGGATCCCAACCAGTACCCGATGCTGTCCGATCCGTCGCGCGCCAATACCGACTTCTACGAGCTGTGGCAGGCGGTGGCCAAGTACAACGAACCGGACACGCGCGCCGTCGAGGTCAAGGGCTCCAAGGCCATCTACATGGTGACGCCGATCATCTCCGACGGTTACCGTCTCGGCACGCTGATCATGGGCTACTCCAAGGATGCCTTCCTGCCGCGCTTCTTCGGCATCGCCAAGCGCGCCGGGCTGATCACCCTGGCGGTGCTGCTGCTGCTGCTGCCGGCAAGCTGGTACTGGGGGCAGCGCTTCGCCAAGCCGCTGGTGGACCTGTCGCAAAGCATGGGCCGCATCGGCAAGGAAATACCGGTCGAGGATGTCCAGGTCTACGAATCGAAAGACGAGATCGGCCAGCTCGGCGCTGCCTTCAAGAACATGCTCCAGGGCCTGCGCGAGAAGCAGGCCCTGGAGCGGGAGGTGATGCTGTCCGAGCGCCTTGCCGCCGTCGGCCGCCTTGCCTCCGGCGTC